>Ga0114934_10001497_pt1 | contig 15191 bp, 16 predicted proteins | sample 4SBtaG_2_FD_99695 | JGI IMG/M metagenome (GOLD analysis project Ga0114934, IMG submission 99695) | Deep subsurface microbial communities from Kolumbo volcano to uncover new lineages of life (NeLLi) - 4SBTROV10_white metaG | ecosystem: Environmental > Aquatic > Marine > Volcanic ... | reverse complement strand
TCTCAATCGGGAAACGAGGCAAGACATGCAATTACTTCCTGCAAGGAGAGGCGCTTACTGCACATTTTAGAGAGTGTTATCAGTTTGGGGTACCAAAACGGAAGCTCGTGTCAGCTTTTCGGGAAAACCTGATGCTGAACTTAAGAAAAGACGGAGAGCGGCGCTGCATGAAAAGGCTGCAATGTCGGCTGAAAAAACTGCATTTGCGCGGACCTAAAAAGGCGAGATCAGACACGGTCGTCGCCTTAGGTTTGTAAGTGGGCGCTTAATTGAGTATGATGGGCAATTGATTTGGAGGCTGCTTTTATGGATCCTATGCTGGAGACGGCCGAACTTCTGCGGCAGCACAGAAAGTTCGTTCTTACCACCCACATCTCGTCGGACGGGGACGGGGTCGGAAGCCAACTGGCGCTGGCAAGGACCCTTCGGTCGCTCGGCGCTGAAGTGAAGATAATCAACCCCACGCGGGTTCCATATAACCTTAAGTTTCTCTTTAAGTATCCCAATGAAATAACCACTCCTGGCAATAGAAATAATGCCATCAACCACTTTGCGGGGGCGCTGACAATCGTGGTGGATATGGGCGCATTCAACCGCCTGGGTCCAATTCTTGGCTACGCGGAAAAGAGCGAGGGTCTGCTTGTCATTGACCACCACAGGATGGAGCGCCAGCCTGGAGTTCACTATTTCATCGACGAAAAAGCCTGCGCAACGGGCGAAATAGTTGCTCGCATTGTTGAAGAACTGGGCGTACCCTTCAGCGCGGAGATTGCTGAACCTCTCTACGTCGCCATTCACACCGACACGGGCGGCTTTCGTTACCCCGGCACCACTGGCGATACCCACAGGCTGCTGGCTCGTCTGCTGGACAGCGGGGGAGTAGATCCGCAGGAGATATATACCAGCCTCTACGAGCGGCTTTCACTGCGCAGGATTCATCTAACCGCCGAAATACTTGCCACGATGGAAATCTCCAAAGGCGGGAAGGTCGCGTGGATGGTGATGAAGGATTCCATGCTGAAAAAGCTGAACGCCCGAATCGAAGACGCCGAGGACATGGTCAACTACACAATGAAGCTCGACGGCGTGGTTGCCGGCTTTTTTTTCAAGGAACTCATAACCGGCAAAACGAAGGTATCGTGCAGATCCAGGGGTGATTTTGCCGTAGATGATTTTGTCAAACCACTTGGGGGCGGGGGCCACATGCACGCCGCAGGTGTCAGGCTGGACGAAGGTCTTGACGAGGTGGTTGAACTCATCATATCGAAGGCCCTCGCACAACTGGAAGGAGATTGAAGCTTGATACGCAAGGCGGGTCTGCTTCTCTCTGGATGCGGATCCCTCGACGGAAGCGATCCCTTTGAAGTTGTTTCTTGCACGATCCACCTCACTGAAGAGGGCTTCCGGGTAATCCCTCTTGTTCTGGGTGATCCCCAGTTTCACGTAGTAGATCATTCAAGCGGTAGAGAAATTGAAGGTGAAAGCAGGAATCAGCTCCCGGAAGCCGCACGACTCTGCAGAGACAAGCTCTACAAACTCGATGAACTCTCGCCAAGGGTCCTTGACGCTTTGATAATTCCGGGAGGGCAGGGGAGTGTTAAAAATCTGCTGACCGGCTTCGGCGCGGATCGGAATCCCTCCCTTCATCCCCTTGTCGAAGCTTTCCTTTCCGAAGCCCTTGATGAAGGAGTGGTAATAGGCGTTCTTTCTCTTGGAGAATTTGTCGTCGATAGGGCGTTGGGCTCTTCGGAGCAAGAAAGCGATCTGCTGTCCCTTGAGCCGGGAAAGCTTTTAGTAGACGAAGAGAGGAGGATAATACGCAGTGCTGGAAGTCTTACGGCGACTTCCACCGCAGAGCTGCACGCTTCGATAGGGCAATTCGTAAAGGCAATCGCGAAGATGTTGGATGATGAACTAGAATAGTAATTATTCACAACCAGTTACTCTCTCTAGCTAAACCACCAGGAGAAGGAACATCCATGATTCCATATTCCTACACAGGAGGGCTATAAAGCATTTAGTAACAGTAGGATAAGCAAGATATCCTAGGCTTATACCTGAGAAATTCTTCTTGTCTTCAATCACAATAGCTGGTTTTCACGGTCTTTCGATGCAATAATCTGATTGAGTGCATTAGGAACTATTGGTATCTTACTGTTATTGAAACAGTTCTATTGTGTTTAGTCCCAGGAGAACACCAAGTGAATGGAATACCGGAAAGATCCCCCGCCGTTGGGCTTAATCAGGCCCGCCATCACGGAGACCCCGCTCTTCAAGTCCATCGATAGCCCGATGGAAGACTCGTTGTCCGGGCCGTCGATGCAATCGGCCATGAGCACCAGCCCTTCCCGGAGGGCCGCTTCGAACCCGGTGAAGATCCTGTTCCTTCCGTGAACTCGAATCATTCCGACGTGGCCCTTTGCCCCCTTCGACAAGTGCAGGCTTCCTACCAGGAAGGACGTCGCATCAACATGCTCATCCAACATCGTGATCACTCCGGCTGCCATTGAAAAAGAGCTGGAAGGGCCGCCTATCAGCAATACCTTTCCATTCAGGAAGAGGCGGGAGGAGTTATCTTCACTCAAGTCCGCGTCTATTCCCGCCTCGATTCGGTCCGTCAGTGCGAATTCAGTGTTTACGAAGTAGGAGTCCGCGGTTCTTCTAGCCAGGGAGCCGTCCACCTGGAATTCCACCGTGTAGCATCGGGCGGGGCAAAACTCTGTCGTGGGGATGAGAAAGAGACCGCTTGGGGCTGCAAAGGTCTTCGCCTGCACCCCGAAAAGAAGCAGGAGAGTCGCGGCCCACCCAATCAACCGAATCCCAGCCCGATCCATGCTTTGAAAACCGCCTGTCATCACATCCCCCAGAACACTATTTCTTACCTGAGCATATACTCAGATGCGCTAGTATACAGGTTCCTTTCCCTTTGTCAAGAGGCGAATTTTTAAAGGGCGACTTGCTGTTTTATTGACTGATTCCAGCTAGTTAAGAAACCTTTACGCACTGAGACATGCTCGGGGGAAGATGCGCGGAGGGGGCGCTGGAGCATACGCGATAACTGTCGCAATGACAACCGAAAATTGACCACCTGTGATAACCCAATATTTAGCACCCTGAGCAGTGGATACAGTACGGGCTGAGAGGAGAGGGGGCAACCAGCGCGGTACTTTCTTCTTTTGTCCGACGAAAGTAGAATTGCAATGGAGGGAACCCGTAAACGTTCACGGAGCCATCAGGCGTTTGGTGCCCGGTTCCAATATCATCGCTATTTTACATAAGATATCTTATCAGACACTATTATAGGCCGAACAACGTCCTAAAACAGGTCCACGCGGAAAGTGACGGCCTTGCGTCACAAAGGGATATCCTCATTGGCGACTGCTTTGAAGCGAACGTCGCTGAATTTTCCTTTCTCCCCCAAGTCGCACGAAGGTCCTGTCCTGGAGCACCTGCGGCAAGTTGAACTGCTTCGAGGGCGAAGTCGTCCCAACTTCGTCCAGGAAAAGGCTGCCGCCTTCAGCGATCTTGAACTTTGCAGGTCGCTGCTTTGCGCCTCGCGTGAACGCACCTTTTTCGTGATCGAAAAGTTCGCTTTACAGCTGGCAAGAATCTCGATGGCAATATCGACCCTGTAAAATGACGGTTGATGAAAAAATCAGTCCACTGTCGCAGTGGAAAAGCTCCCTGTATTCAGCGCCTTGAGTCGAATAAAAAAGGAGGGAGACATGACTCCTCCCTCACTTGCTCCGAACATTTGACGCTCACGGCGTCCTCTCAGACTCCTCATCTGAAACCTGAACTGCTTCCGCATGAGGTTCCGCCTGTCCAGCCGGAGGACGAGCCGCCCTCTCCCACCGAAGGTGCAGAAACCAATTTCTCAACTTTCTTGGAGCCGCACTGCGGACACGGAGGCGGCGCAGCGTCTCTGTTGAAGACAATCTTTTCAAACTGGGCCCCGCAATCTTTACAGCTATACTCGAATATTGGCATCGTATCACCCTCTGTTTGCTAGGAGATTACCTTCTCCAGCAGACTCTTCAACTGCGGCTTTGGAAGGGCGCCAACGTGCTGTTGGGCAACCCGGCCGTCCTTGAAGATGAGAAGAGAAGGAATCGCCATAATCCCGTACTGCGCGGCCGTGCCCTGATTGTCATCGACGTTGAGCCTTGTGAATTTGACCTGGTCGGACATTTCCGATGCAAGATCCTCGACTATCGGATGCACCATGCGGCATGGACCGCACCACGGAGCCCAGAAGTCAACCAGAACGGGCTTGTCGCTGTCCAGAACCTCAGCTTTGAATGTTCCGTCCCCTACTTCTTTAACCATTTCAGCCATTTTCTTACCTCCTGTTTTCTTCGTTGGTGGAACCGGACCCGGTTCCGCAGGATTGAGACATTCACGTACTTACTCCGGCCTTTGGCAGGACGAAACGGTTCAAAACATACCATCCGCCGAAAACCAGCGCCATTACCACCAAATCGTGTCCGCTCAAGTTATTTGACTCCAATTGCCTTGAGTATGCTCATCAAGGGGCACCAGTTCGTAAAGGCGGACTGAAGCAGGTTCAATCCAACCAGGCCGATTACAATATACCAAAAAGGCCACGGAAGGAAGTGGCTTAGAAGCGCGAGAACTATTATTACTACCCCAACGAAGCCCCTTACTGTTCTTTCAACCATTGAAAACCTCCTTTCAGACTCTAAAGATGCGCTTTACCGGCCGGGGTAACAACCCGGCCCGGTTTCTTACCTACTGAAAAGATCCAGGGCCGCCCGCAGGCCTTCGAGAAGGCTGTCCACTTCGTCCTTCGTGTTGTAGATATAGAAGGAAGCCCTCATCGTGTTGTCCATTCCCAGCGCCGTCATCAGAGGCTGGGCGCAGTGATGTCCCGAACGTACCGCTATGCCGTGGCTGTCGAGCATATTGGCGCCGTCATGGGGATGGATCCCGTCTATGTTGAAGGAAAATACGGCAAGGTTGTCACCACCCCTGTGTCCGTACAAGGTAAGACCGGGGAAGCCCAACAGCCTGTCCTTTGCGTATTCTCCAAGTTTGCATTCGTAGGCGAAGACGTTGTCCATTCCAATCGCTTCAAGGTAGTCGACGGCCGCTCCGAGGCCTATTCCTTCAGCGATCGCGGCGGTACCCGCCTCGAACTTCCATGGAAGTTCGTTCCAGGTGGCGCTTTCGGTCGTGACCGTGGCAATCATGTCTCCACCCGTCAGGAATGGAGGCATCTCTTCGAGGAGTTCCCGCCTGGCGTAGAGGAAGCCGATTCCCGTCGGTCCAAGCATCTTGTGGCCGCTCGCGGCGTAGAAGTCGCAGTCGATCTTTCGCACGTCGACCGCCATGTGAGGCGCCGACTGGGCGCCGTCCAGGAGAAAGAGCGCGCCGACTTCGTGCGCCATTTGCGCGAGCTCTTCAACCGGGTTGATTATCCCTAAAACGTTGCTGCCGTGAACGGCGCCGACGAGCCGTGTCCTGGGGCCGATAAACTTCCGCGCTTCATCCATGTCCAGGACGCCGTCAGGAGTTACCCCGATAAACTTTAAGGTTATTCCGAGCCTGTCCCGGAGAATCTGCCAGGGGACAATGTTGCTGTGGTGTTCCATCAGGGTGACAACGACCTCGTCCCCCGCCCGCAGGTTGGCGAGTCCCCACGTGAAAGCCACGAGGTTGATAGCCTCGGTCGCGTTTCTGACGAAGACTATCTCACGCCAGGAGCGCGCGTTTATGAAACGGGCCACCTTCTTGTGGGCGGCCTCGTAGGCGACGGTGGATTCGTAGCCGAGCGTATGTATGGCCCTGTGGATGTTGGCGTTGTAGTTTGTAAAGTAATCGCTTACCGCCTCGATAACCCTTTTCGGACGCTGAGTTGTGGCCGCGTTGTCCAAGTATACCAGAGGTTTACCGTGTACCTTTCTCTTGAGTATAGGAAAATCTGAACGTATTGCTTTAACATTGAGTGTTTTTCCCTTTTCGGTAGCTTCATTTGATATCATCAGGAAGGTTCCTCAACATAAACGTCTGACCCTTCGACTTTGACGTTATAGGTCTCTATTGGCTCAACTGCGGGCATCGAGAGTGCGGCACCCGTTTCCAGATCAAATTTTGCGCCGTGGTGAGGACACTGCCATGATCCATCTTCCAGAACCTCTCCACCCTCAAGCTCAAGGTCCGCGTGGCTGCACAGGTAGGAGACCGCGAATACATCACCACCTTTTTTGACAATGAGGATTTCCTCTCCACCAACCACCACTCTGAGCCCCTCGGCTCCAATTTCATCAACAGTGGCGACTTTAACGAACTTGCCGTTACCCATCAGTCCTCATCCTCCTCTCCAGGCCACTCCGCCTGACCGTAAACGCCTGCTTTAAGGACTTTCAGCGCAAGTAACGCACACTTAAGCCTCATCGGTCCGATTTCTATGCCCATGTTTTCGAGCATGTCTTCGCGCGTGAACTCCTTGACCCTTTCCAGCTTTTCACCCTTCATCAGGTCGGTAAGGATGGAGGCCGCCGACTGGCTTATAATACAACCCTTACCGCTGAATTTAATATCTTCTATAACTCCGTCCTTAACCTTGGCCGTTATCTCTATCTGGTCTCCGCAGGAGGGGTTGCCCTCTTCGTGCTTCACGTCGGCGTTCTCTATCGTTCCGAAGTTATGGGGTTTTCTGTAGTGATCCAGCAGGTAATCCATCATCAGTGGATCGATTTCGTGGAGGTTGTTCGGGGCTTCGGGCTTTGTCATCAGCTTACCTTCCCTTCCAATATCGGGCCCAGCAGTTCGGGTATAAATTCGAAAGGGACCCTTCCAAAGAGACTGCCAAGAAAGCCGGTAACGAGCAGTCGCCTGGCTTCTTCCGGGCTCAGTCCCCTGCTCTCCAGATAGAAGAGTTGCTCGTCGTCCACACGGCCTATGGCTGCTGCGTGTGAAGCGGCTACGTCAAGAGCTTTAATTTCAAGGCCGGGAATGGAATCGGCGTGCGCGCGCGGATCTAGCAGAAGGACGCGGTCGGTGAGGTGGGCTTCCGAAGCGCCCGCGCTCTTTTCCATCAGGATGTTGCCGGTAAAGACCGTCCTCGATGAATCCATTGCCGCCGCCGCGATACTCACGTCGCTCTTTGTAAAACGCGCGGACTGCTCGACGCGGCTATCCATGTCAAAGTGTTCCTTGCCGGCGGTTACAACCAGGTGGCTCTCCTTCCAGGAGCTTCCGGGGCGGTTCATTGTACCCTTGAAACGTGAGACCCGCCAGGGGCCTTCCATAGAGGCCGTGAATATCTCCACTGATGCGTCCTGGCCGAGATTGAATCTTGAAGAGAGGTAGTGTTTCGCCCGGCCTGCCTCCTGTAACAGGAAGAGCTTAAGCTTCGCTCCCGAAGCGACCCTCCCCCCGATAAACGAAAGGTGAAAGGAAGGCTCCTCCCCTCCTCTCCAGTGCAGAAAGAGAGATGCCTCGGCGCCCCGTTCCAGATCGACCGCTATGGGCTCGAAAACGAGTCCACCCGGATATCCCAGCGAAAGGTATGAAACCCTCCCATCGCCACATTCGTCCCTCTTCCACCTGAGATGAAGTCCCTCCTTCCAGCCGGACATCACGAGGTTCTCCCAGGTTTCCATGGGAGCAAGCCTTTCGTTGAGCAGTGTTTCGTTCTCTTTCGCGGCAACGGAGAGAAAGCGTGCTCTTGAACCACGCTCCGGAGAGGGAGTCACCGGGCAAAGCGACGGGTGTGAAATGAAGGCCCGGGCGAAGGCGGGTGCCCTCACTTCCATCGAGCGCCAGTCTGAGAGGAGCCGCGAGTAACGCCCAAAAGAGGCTCTGCCGCTCTCGAAACGTTCCAGCGTTTCCAGCCTTCTCATCTTTATCCACTTAGGTTCATTCAGATTGGCGGAAATCGTTTCCACCAGGTCTTTTCCAAAGGTCGGCAGCGCTGCTCTTCCGGTTGAAACCACTTCCGGGCTCATCCTACCGATCCTTCCATTTCCAGCTCGATCAGCCGATTGAGTTCAATCGCGTACTCCATCGGGAATTCCTTCGCGAAGGGTGCTATAAAACCCTGAACAATCATGGCCGTCGCGTCGGCTTCCGAGAGCCCCCTTGACATCAGGTAAAAGAGCTGGTCGTCGCTTATCTTTCCGACGGTGGCCTCGTGGGCTATCGAGACATTGTCCTCCCCTATTTCCATGGTCGGATAGGTATCGGACCTGCTCTCCTCATTCAGCATCAGCGCGTCGCACTTCACGCTCGCCTTGGCGCCTACCGCTCCCTTTGACACTTTCAGGAGACCCCTGTAGGTGGATCTTCCATTGCCGCGGCTGATAGATTTGCTGGTTATCGTCGAGGTCGTGTTGGGCGCGTTATGGATTATTTTGGCGCCTGCGTCCTGGTGCTGCCCCTCCGCCGCGAAGGCGATTGAGAGGACATTGCCCTTCGCGCCCTCCCCCATCAGGTAGATGGAAGGGTACTTCATCGTAAGCTTTGAACCCATGTTGCCGTCCACCCACTCCATCGTAGCGCCTTCGTAAGCGGCGGCCCGCTGAGTCACCAGGTTGTAGATGTTGTGGGCCCAGTTCTGAATGGTGGAGTACCTGACCTGAGCATTCTTCAGCGCGAAAATCTCTATAACGCCGGTGTGAAGGGACTTTGTCGAGTAGCGTGGCGCGGTGCAACCCTCTATGTAGTGCAGTTTAGCGCCTTCGTCGGCAATGATTATCGTCCTCTCAAACTGCCCCATGTTCTCCGAGTTTATCCGGAAATAGGCCTGGAGTGGAATGTCCAGTTGAACCCCTTTCGGAATGTAGATAAAACTCCCTCCCGACCAGCAGGCGGTGTTGAGAGCCGCGAACTTATTGTCTTCGGGGGGAACCAGGCTCATGAAATACTTCCTGAAAATGTCCGGGTACTCCTTGAGTCCACTGTCGGTATCGAGGAAGATGACGCCCTTTTTGGCGAGCTCCTCGTGAATGGAGTGATATACCATCTCCGATTCGAACTGTGCGCCCACTCCGGCAAGGAACTTTCTCTCCGCCTCGGGAATTCCAAGTTTCTCAAAGGTGTCCCTGATGTCCTTAGGAACTTCGTCCCAGGACTCCTCGCGCTTCTCCGTGGGCTTTATGTAGTAGGTGTAGGCGTCGAAATCCATACCCCCGAGATCGCCGCCCCACGTCGGCATAGGCTTCCTGAGGAAGATGTCATACGCACGCAGGCGGGCGTCATGCATCCACTTCGGCTCTTTCTTGTGGCGGGATATGTCCTTTACCGTTTCGCGCGTAAGACCCATGGCACTTTTATAGAATGCCTTCGCTGGAATCTTGAAGTCGTACTTCTCTTCGTTTATGTCGAGTGCTGCTTTTCTGTCAACCATTGACCACTCCCGATTACCGGCCGTCCGCGTCGTATTCTTTCAGAATCCAGTCGTAGCCTTTTTTCTCCAGTTGCTTCGCGAGTTCCGGCCCCCTTGAGCATAGAATTCTGCCGTTTGCGATGACATGAATCCTATCGGCTTCGAGGTGTTCGAGAATCCGGGGGTAGTGGGTGATTATAAGCGCCGTGAAGTCAGGGCTTCGCATTGCGCCGATGGACTTCGCAACAACCTTGGTGGAATCAATGTCCAGACCGGAATCTATCTCGTCCATTATTACCACGCGCGGAGAGAGCATCTGCATCTGGCAGATTTCGAGGCGTTTCTTCTCGCCGCCCGACGCACCCACATTCAGGTGCCTTTTGCCGAACTCAGGGGACATCTTGAGGCTTTCGAGCGACGTATTCATCCTCTTACGGAACTCGAGCACCTTCCCGGGGTTCTTTTTCGCACCGTCGTTCTTCCCTCCGGTCACCGCTTCGTGCGCGCTCCAGAGAAAGCGTGAAAAGGCTACGCCTGGGACTTCCACGGGGTACTGGTAGGCGAGGAAGAGCCCCTTTCTGGCCCGTTCGTGGACCTTCATTTCGAGCAGATCTTCTCCGAAGAGCAAGGCCTTGCCGCTTGTCACTTCGTAGCTGGGATGACCCATCAACGTGTTGGCGAGGGTGCTCTTGCCGCTGCCGTTCGGACCCATTATCACGTGGATCTCACCCTTTGGAACCGCCAGGCTAACGCCCTTGAGTATCGGCTTTTCCTCAATGGACGCGTGAAGGTCCCTTATATCGAGCGCCAGCTCTTTCATTGCTTATCTCCCTTTTCTTTTGAACTTTCGCTGAACAACATGCTGCTAAGAGTCGTCTCGCGAAAGGTATTCTCTACCTTGCGCTTCACGCGCTCCAGTTCTCTGTACTGCGAACACCCCCCATAAAGATCGCATCCTTTTTCGTCTTTCATGCACTCCACGAAAAACATCTTCCCCTCCATCACTTCGTAGATTTCCAGCAGGTTTATCTCGCCGGGCGGGCGCTTTAGCAAATAGCCGCCGCCGCGTCCATAATTGGAGGTGACGATGCCGCCTCTCACGAGATTTCTCATAACCTTCGCAAGATAAGAGCGCGGAAGTTTCTGCGCACGTGCGATGGAAGCAAGGTCTGCGCTGGCGCCATCGGACCTGGCAGCGAGAAACACCAGGCTTCTTACCGCGTAATCAAATCCCCTGCTAAACCGCACCGTAGCTCCTTCTATTGCTTCCATCCATTCCTGATGGTCGCCTGCTAATCGTGGACAACATCACTCCACAATTAGTGAGTTAATATAGATTACGAAGCGTTACGTGTCAAGAGGCGACTTCTGAATAATCCTATACCGCGTGGAACTCAAAGTCAAAATGGATTATATTCCCTTTGGGTCACGGTGCGTCGTGCCCAAAGATGAGGAGAAGCAATGGGTTGCAAAGGTCCCTTCTGTCCAATCCCCTCTGTTCTCAAGCGCGAGAAACTCTACGGCTCGCTCAAACAGAAACGCGTCACGGGGCACGGTCCAAGCCCAGCTGCAGTTGCCGGCGAAATTCTCGCGGAAGCCGTTGGTCCCGCTTGCTTCTCCCGCGAAGATGGTCCGCTCATCGGCCTGAAGGTAGACGCCAGGACGAACTTCGGCCTGCGCAGGGGGATTCCCGCGATTCTGGACATACTCAAGGAAACCGGCTTCAAGGCCACCTTCTACCTGCCGTTCGGCATAGACCGATCTGGACTCATTCCCTTCTACGGACTGCACCATCCGGCTCAACTTCTTAGCGCCGTCAAGGCCGGCAGGCTCAAGGGTTACGACGCGAGAACGCTCCTCTCCGGCACCTTTTTGCCCGCCAGGCCCCTCGCGCGGGCCTTCCCCAACCTTGTTGCGCGGATAAAAAATGAGGGGCACGAAATCGGGATCGGGCCATGGGATCCTGCCGCGTGGCGTTTCGGCGGAGCCGGCCTCTCCGAAGAGAGCGCCGCCGTTCAGATTGGAAGGTCTTCAGAAGCTTTCAAGGAACTTCTCGGCCTTGAGCCTCAGACCAGCTCCGCTCCAGGCTGGCTTTGCTCCGATGAGAGTCTTCTCTATCAGCAGAAGGCCGGGCTCCTGTATTCCTCCGACTGCCGAGGCTACGAACCTTTCATACCGTTCGTCGAAGCCAGGCCGCTGAAGACCCCGCAGGTTCCGACAACCCTCCCGGTCGTAGAAGAGGCCCTGCTCTCAGGTTCAGCGGAGAGCCCGCTGGCCTTTTATGCTGAACAGGGAAAAGCTGCGCTCGAACAGGAGTGGCCCGTCTTCAACGCGAGGGCTGAGGTCGAAGGCGACAGATTCGCCGCAGAGTTTTCAATGGGCCTGAAAAAGCTGATAGATTCTGGAGCACGCATCGTTCCGTTGAGGCAAGTGCTGGCCGTAAGGCTGGCGGAGAAAGAAGAACAGCTCCCCGTCTGCACAATGGCCTACGGTCTCGTTGACGGCCGCCCTGTAAGCGTCTCGATGCAGTTGTTCAACGTGTGAACTTTTTGGAGCAGCGCCCTATAACCTCTCCATTCCTCAACTTTCTCTTCAACCCTTTGACCTTTAAGGGCGAATTTGCTACCGTAATCGCTCGGTGGCGAGAAGTTCCCTTCCGTTCCGGTAGGGGCCTCGGTCGCTTTCTGTATCCCGGGAGGATTCAATGGGTAATCGGACTCTAGAGTTCATCGAAGAAGCTGAAAAGTACGGAGCAAACAACTATCATCCCCTACCCGTCGTGCTCGATAGGGCGGAGGGAATTTGGGTATGGGACGTGGACGGGAAGAAGTACATGGATTGTCTTTCATCCTACTCCGCGATCAACCACGGCCACAGGCACCCCAAGATCATCGCTGCGCTGAAGGACCAGGCCGACCGCATCACCCTGACCTCCAGGGCCTTCCACAACGACCGCATGGGCGAAATGCTGAGAAAGCTCTGCAACGTTACCGGCTATCCGATGGCGCTGCCCATGAACACGGGCGCCGAAGCGGTCGAAACAGCCCTGAAAGCGGCCCGAAAGTGGGGCAAACACGTCAAGGGCATCCCTGAAGGTAAGCAGGAGATTATCGTCTGCTCTGATAATTTCCACGGTCGCACGATAACGATTATCAGCTTTTCCTCGGAACCTCAGTACAGAGACGGATTCGGCCCCTTCACCCCCGGTTTCCATATCGTTCCCTACGGTGATGCCTCGGCAGTTGAAAAAGTTATAAATGAAAACACCTGCGCCTTCATGGTCGAGCCTATTCAGGGTGAAGGCGGAGTGGTTGTTCCTCCTGAAGGCTACCTCAAGGAAACATACGATATCTGCAAAAAGAATAACGTTCTCTTTATCGCCGACGAAGTTCAGACAGGCTTCTGCAGGACAGGGCGCTGGTTCGCATGCGACTATGAGGCTGTAAAACCCGACGCAATGGTTCTCGGGAAGGCTCTTGGCGGAGGGATGTACCCCGTTTCGGCCGTCGTTGCGACAAAAGAAGTCCTCGGCGTATTCAACCCAGGCGACCACGGATCGACCTTCGGAGGCAATCCACTGGGCGCGGCGGTTGCCTCAGCGGCCATTGACGTCTTCGTGGAGGAGAAACTCGACAAGCGGGCCTACGAGCTTGGGAACTACTTCATGGACAAACTCAGGGCTATTAACAGTCCTCACGTCCAGGAAGTGCGCGGCAAGGGCCTCTTGATAGGGGTGGTCATCAAGGAAGAGTCGGGAGGCGCCAGGCCTTTCTGCGAGAAATTGATGGACGAAGGCATCCTCGCCAAGGAGACCCATGAACGGGTAATCCGCTTTGCCCCCGCGCTCGTAATTACGAAGGAAGAGATAGATTGGGCGCTTGAAATCATCGAACGCGTACTAGCCTGAAGAATCACGATTAAGGCGGAAAGGGGCCTCAAAGAGGCCCCTTCTCTTTTTACGGGATAATATTGAAGACGAAGGAGAAGGCCGCGTCATCCGGCATCACCGCAGGTGGCCATCGCCCACCTGCGTGGCTGAGCCTTAGCGCGCTAACCTTTGTTTCCGCAGTCTGGGGCTACAGCTTTCTGCTGGTTCACGATGCCGTAGCCTGCTACCCGGTTTTCCTCTTCCTCGCGTTGAGGTTCACGCTCGCCGCACTGATAATGGTTCCCTTTATGATCGGCCGTCTGAAACAAATGAATTCCTCCACACTGTTTGGAGGCTTTCTTATGGGCGCTGCACTCTTTTCGGGCTACGCCCTTCAATCCACCGGCCTCCTTTGGACCAGCGCCTCTCACAGCGGCTTCATAACCGGCCTTTTCGTCGTTTTTACTCCCCTCTTTCATGCGGTTTTGAAGAAAAAGTTTCCCCGCCCCGGCATACTGCTCGCCGTTACTCTTTCCGTTTCCGGTCTGGCGTTCCTATCGTGGACAGGCTCTTTCTCGACGCTGAACATCGGCGACCTGCTCAGCCTCTCCTGCGCGGCCGTTTACGCCGTTCATCTTCTGCTGACTTCGCGAATGGCCGTTCGCTACGACACCGCGTCCCTCGTCATCGTGCAGATATCTACCGTTGCCGTTCTGTCGTGGCTTTTCTCCGCGCCGAGTCTCGGCAGGATTTGGCCGGTCCCCTCACCCGCCCTGTGGGCAGTAGTGATAACCGCCTTTCTGGCGACCGTGCTTGCCTATTACGTACAGACGAGCTTCCAGAAGCACACCTCCGCCGCTCAAACGGCGATTATTTTTACGATGGAACCGGTCTTCGCGGGTCTTTCCGCGGTCCTGTTCGGTGGCGAAAAGCTTGGATTTCGCGGTTTAACAGGAGGTTTTCTTATCGTGCTGGCCATGTTCGTAGGCCAGGCGGCGGAGGTGAACTACTCCCCCTAAGCACTATTGACGCCAAGAATTCGTCCGGCGGGTAAAATCTTTAAACCGGTGGTACGATATGTCACCGGAGGCTTTGGCCGTGGACGCTCATTTCGCCAAGAAACTCTCACCCGTTCTGATCGCAGCGTTCCTGCTTCTAGCACTTCTTGCCCTTTTTCACGGAAACTCATCCGTAGGCCTCTTCGAAAGCTCCGAGGCCCGCTATGCGGAAGTCGCGAGGGAGATGGCCGCCACCGGAGACTACCTTTCGCCGCAGGTGGACTACGTTTACCACTTCACAAAACCGCCCGTCGCCTACTGGCTTACCGCGGCCGGCTGCGAGATCTTCGGAATGAACACCTTCGGCGCCCGCTTCTTTCTTGCGATCGCCGCCGTGCTTGTACTCTTCGTCACCAGTCGTATCTTCGCTCTGAAAGCCGGGGCGGGGAGCGGCCTTACGGCGGCCGCCATTCTCTTCTTCTCACTCGAATTTTTTGCCATGGGCAAGGTCGTTACCACCGACATGTACCTGACTCTATGGATAACGCTCGGCTTCCTGCTCTGGTCGCTTTGGGAATCGAATCTGCTCTCCGGCCGTAAATTCAAAATTCTCTTCGGCATCACCGCCGCCCTCGCCTTCATGACGAAGGGACCGGTGCCCATACTCTTCTGGCTGGTGGTTTTTGTCCCCTTCTCCCTCATTGAGGACCGCGGTCGATCTCTCAAGGCATTCCTCAGTCCGTGGTTCCTGGTTCCCTTCATCGGCCTCGCTACGCCGTGGTTCATCGCCGTCGGAATAATCCACCCCGGCCTTCTCTCCTATCTGTTGACCCACGAATCAGCCCAGGCTGCATATTCTGCCAAGCGATTCCATCCAGGGCCCTGGTACTACTACCTCCCCATCCTTCTGGCCGGTTTTCTGCCGTGGTGGATCGTGGTGGCCGCGAGGTGGAGGAGCGCCGCGGAGAAGAAG
>Ga0114934_10001496_pt1 | contig 15193 bp, 13 predicted proteins | sample 4SBtaG_2_FD_99695 | JGI IMG/M metagenome (GOLD analysis project Ga0114934, IMG submission 99695) | Deep subsurface microbial communities from Kolumbo volcano to uncover new lineages of life (NeLLi) - 4SBTROV10_white metaG | ecosystem: Environmental > Aquatic > Marine > Volcanic ... | reverse complement strand
GCTGATGGAAAACTGCTGTGGCAGTTTACCACGAGCTTACCCACACTAATCCACCCTTTGACCACATTCCGCCGAACACGGCATTATGGAAAGGCAAAATGCCTGCGGCGCAATAATAACAATTTTTTTTAATCTTAAAAAAGGGACGGATTTATATCTTAATTATTGGATAAATTGGTCTGGACAATGGGGAGTACTTTAGACAAGGGGTGGTCATATAGATGTTAGCCGTTTTTATATGCATTTATAATCTTGTGACAAAAATCCACTAGTTCAGAATATGACATATCATTTTTTGCGTCATTTGTACGCCATGAACATATTTTAAAGTCTGCCTCTCCAGTTCCATCGCCAACGTGGTCTACAGAAGGTAGGAGTGCAAACTGTTTTTTATACTTGCGCCCATGCTTTTTTGACTGCTCGTTGTCATATTTACTTAACAATGACCAATCAAGTTTTTCGTTTGTATATGCATCTATGCCTTTTGATTCACAAACGGCTTTATGAATTGCTATTTTATATGCATCATTTGTTACTGTTGTGTTTCCGCGAGCCTTGTCTCTTTTTACATGAGCCATAGCTTTTCGATGCAGCCATCGCTCGTATATTGTTTGATCAACTAAAGCTGATAATTCATCATTAAGTTGATATTTTCGCATTTATCTTTTTACACCGTCACGGCAGGAACACCGGTTACCCGGCGTCCCCCGTACAGATCGCCGCATGAAGTTTTCCCTCACGGGGCTCCTCGGTTGCACTCGCTTTCGCAGTCAACAATGATTTCATCGACTCTACCACTATACCCTGGTTAACGCTGGCTTCGCACAACACACAGGAGTCGGCAAAGGGCGAAAATCAGACAGCGTTTAAGTCGTTCCCAAGTGATACTCTTCCGTCCACTTCGCCGATTGAGCCACTTATGCAGTAGTCCCATCACGCATTGTTAGGGGGTATTTGATGCATCGATATTGGTTACAGTTATTCCGACTAACAACACACCGGCGATCAAAACAAGAAGTTTCTCACTTCTTGTTAGTGGTGAATCTGGTTTGACACCCAATAAGAAGGCAACCCTCAAAATATTAATTCCTTCCCTCTTGCTTACTCTATACGCAATTAGAAAGTACAGAACAAAGAAAATAACAGATACGATATATACCACTGCCTCACTCATCTCGCATAAATCATTACACCGGTAACGCTTGAACTTAGTTGACCCGCGATACAGAGTGCAGCGAAGCGAAACGGCGTTTTGCTGGGTCTACTGCAGTGATTCGTTAAATTTTTTAACTAACATATTGCGCAATATCTATAATGATATTGATGATAAATATTACTATACCAAAAATAATTAGCTTACCAAAAAATGACTTTTTTTCAGTAGCTCTAATATTAAATGGAAAGCTATAATCATTATCTATATTCTCAAATAGGTTGAACATGTATTTATTGTTGTCACTATCAATTAATAATGATTGCTGTTTTTTTATAAAAAATCCTTCAGTGTTTAATACGGCATCTTTTATGTGTGCATGTGGAATACCATTCATTAAATCGAACTTCTTCATCGTTAATATAAAGCGTCCCCTTAATTGGATATGACCACTTTGGAGCATCATTTGGGCTTGGTTCTAATCGACTTCCCGTTAAAGTGACAACCATCTAAAAAACTGCACTTTATCCTTGTGATACTAAACTGGATAACATACCTTTCAGGCATAATAAACGGATCTGTATATTCAGCAATGCTTAAGTTCCCTGATGATTTAGCACGGCCTTTCGACAATTTCTTGCTCAGTAAAACAATCCTTAAAAAGGATCTATTTTTTTATAGAAAATGGCTGCGATTATATTGAGGTTTTTGTCACAAGAATTATTACCAGGCTTTTGATGGAGGTAGTTTTCCACTATTTTTGCGTAAACTTCAAGAAAAAAGACAATCTAAACAACAGCAAAATCAGGTCAAAGATGCAGTGTCTCTGTTCTATGAAATCCAAGCCACCTCTGAGCAGTCATGAACCAGGAGCAAAAGCGTTCCCAGGCAATCACTTCAAAGTGATGATCGAATAAACGACCTTTCAATTAATAACTTGCATCACTTCACCAATATCCCTGTGGTTCATGAATCTGTTGCACAACAACCTCGTCCGTATCAACACAGTGTTCATCCAGAAACCGTTAATAAATCATCAGAACAAATAGAACCCAACAGATTGCCCAGCACCAACAACTATCTTTACACCAGCATTCGGTGTACAGCTTAAAAATTTGAATGCTCCACCGCACACCCCCGGAATCTAAACCCGAGAGATTCATACAGTATTCAGAAATATCAGGATATCATCAACCCCGAATGATATTTCATATTTCCGAATCTTAATCATGATCGAAAAACTATTGCCCGCTGGAATCAATTTTGATATTCCCGCACAATACGTAGCAGTAGAGCAGTGTACATCGCTTCTCTATGTGCGGCAGATAACAATGAATCCGTACATTCTTTGTGAACTGGGTGCAATGGAACCAATACCCACTGGTTTGATATCACCTCAACAGGAGTTATTCAACTCCCACTTTATTATCAACTCAACCAAGGAGGTTGTTATGAATACGCAGATAAACCCCAGAATTTTGGCTATGAGCACTATAGTCTGTCTTACCTGCACTCCAGTCGCATTCGCGGAAGGCGGGCTTATGGACGCACTCAATGGAGAATTGAACGCGGCCAAAGGGGCAACTGAAGCGGCTACTCCTGCAGCACCGGTCGCAGTCGACCCGGTCCAGTCCGTTGGAGGAAGCGCAGCTAAAGCCGCCGCGGACACTAGCAGTCCATCGTTAGTCGACTCTCTCACCAGCAAATTGGGCGTAACTCCTGATCAGGCCGAGGGCGGTGCGGGTTCTTTGTTTAATGTCGCAAAAGAAAAACTCGGAGCGGAAGATTTTCAGAGTGTTGCCGATGCCGTTCCTGGAATGGACGGATTGCTGGGTGCTGCACCGAAATCTGAAGCCGCAGGTGGACTGGCGGGGGGACTCGGTGGTCTAGGAGGAGATTCTGTCGGCGACGCGTTGAATACCGCATCGCTAGTGGATAACTTCAAGCAACTTGGACTTTCATCAGATATGGTTGGAAAGTTTGTTCCGGTTGTAGTGGACTATGTAAAAACTCAGGGTGGTGAAACTGTTGCAAACCTGCTGGGCAGCGCGCTGACAGGCCTGTAACCCGTAAAAATTAATGACAACACAACTCGTGAAAGGAACTCTCCTCTCACGAGTTGTTCAAGTGACGGGCGGGGGTGTCCCGCCCGGAATTGGTAATTTAGGCCGTCGCCTCACGGGGATTATCAGGCACAACCTGCATCTCCTCTATTGGACTAACCATTTCATTGGACGCGAATAATAAGCCTTGTTTGTAACAGTCTTTGGATTGATCTGTATCGCCTTGCTCTGCCAATAAATTACCCAAATGGAGATAAGCATCGACACTGGGTTCTAGCTCTACACTGCGAGTCAAATACTGTTTGGCTTGATCCATTTTTTCTCCGCGAGAGCACAATTTACCCAACATTCTCAACAAAATTGCATCATCAGGATGTTCGCCCAACCACGATTCAGCAGCAGTCAATTGCTTTGCCGCATTCTTGGATTCTATGCAGCCATAAAGCACCACCAAAGTCTCATTCCAATTTTTATCCAGATCTTTGCGAACCTGACTTTCGACTTCGATACCCGCTCCTGCCTCAATCATTGCCGCATAATAGATTGCCGACATACCTGGTGCGTTTTTGATGTGTTTAGGTATTTCCGCCCAAATATTTTGTATTGCGGCAACATTTTTAGTTGAGGCACTTTCCTTAAGTAATTCACTATAAGTCTCAGTCTGCAATAATTTGATTTCAGCCTCCATTAAAGCTTTGTTTTTTTGCAGATCCGGCAGTAATTTGTGTATCGCCTGCCAATCTCCCAAATGACGATAAGTCTGATGAAGCAAACGAAGAACCGATGCATGCCCCGGTGCAAGCGACTGCAATGCTGTGAGACCATCCAGTGCTTTATCAAATTGATTATCGGATAACTGTAGCTCGACTTCTGTCAGGCCAACCGTTAACTCAGAACCCGGTGTACTTTCATGAGCAGACTGCAAATATTCATCCCGTTTCTCAAACGCACCCCGGGACTGAGCGGCCTTTGCTGCCGTCAAATAATGCATTAAAGGGGTACCGCTATCCGCAGCATGACGAATTAAGGTTTTTTCTGCTTGCTCCCAGTTACCCTCGGCAGAATCCACCAAACCGGAAACCAAATCGTCGCGAGAAAGTTCACTCGACGAAAGGTGCTTTTTTTGTCCCATTCGTTTTGGTAAACGTATGAAATAAAAAGCAATTTTTAACGCTAAATAAAATACTATAAATGTAACTATCAAAACGATAACGGCAAAGTACAACGATGTCTCCATAGTCGAATTGCCATAACCAATCAGCACATGGCCAGGATCATTACTGGAGAATAATATTTGGTGCAGATAAAAAGCGGCGCCCACCGCGACCAACAATCCGACAACCAGATATAAAAGAGCTTTCACGACGCTACCTCATCTTTGTTATCCGCAGGCGTCACATCACCCGACTTATCATTTTTATCGGCGGGTTTTACAATGGATTTATCAACTTTAGTAGCGGGCTTTACACCCGCCTTATCTTTTTCAATTCTCAAACTAGCTACATTTTGAAGTTGATTCAACGACTTGCTAATATCAGGATAATCCACCTTTAAAGAAATTTCCGCCAGCTTTTCCAAATCAGCCTTAAAGGCCTTTGTCTCTGCGGCATCGGTTCGAAAATTCTCCGCCAACCATTGTTCGGCATCATTCAAACTCTCCATGTACAACTTTGAATCTGTCCGAATGACTGCGATCCGAAGAAACTCCAGTTTGACATTAAGTTCCTCGCGAATCAGCCTGACTTCATCAGGCGTAAGCACCGCATCCACTGCTTTATTACTTCGCCGCATCACGACCAATCCACTAATATCATCGCTAACAACATCCATTAGGTCGTCAAAACTCGATATCTGGCGATCTTTTTTCTCTGCGACAACCTTTGGAGTCTCTTTTGCTACTTGACCGGAATGCGGCAATAGTACCGGTAACCCGGCAATTTGATCCTGCAAAATTCTGATTTTTACAGACAATCCAACAACATCCAAAGGCTCAATTTCTTTTAAAACAGTAATTTCCCGAGCGATGGATTCTCGCACCTTAAACACACCGGGATTTCCACTTTCGCGTAAGCGTTCATCCGCTGCTTTCAAAGCAACGAGACTGGTCTTTACATCACCAACCAGATGCAAACGCTGATTTGCCACGGTTAATAAATACCTGGCGTCTGCAACCATCCAATCACCTCTGGTCCGTCCCAGCAAGGTATGAATACCACCGATGGATTCCTGTAGCTGCTCTTTCGTCGCATCAAGCCTGCCACCATGATGACTTTTGAATTCTGCCAATTCCCTTTCAAATTTACTTTCTCTATTGGCGATACTGGTCTGAAGTGATGCCATCTGCGATTGCATAGTACCCATCTGCGATTGCAAATTAGTCATCTGTTTGCCAATCTCAAGAATTTGCTTATCTTCACGATCCAATTCACCATCAAGACCGACCTGCTGGAATCTTAACTGCTGGAGGAAAAAATAGCCTACTCCCGAGAGTATCAGCACAAGAATTATAATTACGGTCGCAAATAGACCACTTTTATCTTTTTTGGGCACAGTGATCGTCTGTTGAGAAGTATTCGTCTCGTTTATTGTTTCAATGCCGGTGTTATCTTCGCCCACTACTCTCGCCCCCTTGGTCACATTCTGTTTTGTTGCTGTTCAAAATCTTTTACACCCTGGGATTTACTGGCGTAACTATTTAGCTACTATTCAAAAACCGATAAGTTAACCGGTATACTATGAACTATTATATTCCATGACTGCAAGCCGTTGAATACAAATCGAACAGAGAATGATAAATTTCATTCCTATGAAATAGACATTTCAGAAAAAGAATGATTCGGAATACGAATCAAACTCTTTAGCCATTTACCACCAAATCAACGACTCAATCCGACAACAGCCTCTAATAATGCCGAATCCGACACCCCTGCCGCCAGTACTACTTTTCCAAGCCCGACCCTGGATGCTTGTTCGGCAATTCGAGGACTCACAACAACGAAAGGTACATTCTTCAACCATTCAAAACCCTCATCGCCAATCATCGTAAACAGGTTCGTCAAAGATTCCCCGCTGGTGATGAGAACCACATCAACACCTTCACGCCATTGTCGCAAACACTGCTGCAGATCAATCGCTGGAATTATCCTCTTGTACACTTCAGCATAAGTCACTATTGCGCCTCTCTTTACCAGGGTTTCCGCAAGTAAACCCCGACCACCTTCTCCGCGAACAATCACAATACGCTTACCCTGCACTTGATGCATTTGCGGCAATGATAACAAAGCTTCGCTGTTAAAGCGGCCTTTTGGAACCAAATCCACCTTGATATTATAATCTTGCAAAGCCAGTGCAGTCGCCTTTCCTATCGCAGCTATCCTCAAGCCAGGTGTATTAAAAACCCCATGTTGACATGATTGCAATGCGAAATATACCGCGTTTACACTCACAAACACCAACCAGTTATAACTATTTTTAGCTTCCAGAAGATTCACTGCTGTAGCAATCGCTTTTGACCGCCTAATTTCAATGGTTGGAAATCTAATCGGAAACCCACCCAAGGCTTCAATCGTATTGCAGATATCCCGGGCTTGTCCTTCTGGCCGGGTTACCAGTATCCTGATACCTTTAAGATTAGGGTACACCACCATATCCTATGTCCCAAATACCTCCTCCAAAATTCGATCCGCACCTCTCGATAACAAATCCTCGGCTAAGGCGCAGCCCAACTTTTCCGGGCTTTCTACTGAACCGCAGATCTCTCCGGTAATTAATTGGCTTCCATCTGGCCTGCCGACAATTCCTCTCAACCGAACTTCATCATCGAGCAATTCTGCGAAACCCGCAATAGGTACCTGGCAACCGCCATTTAAGCGATTATTCATCCCCCGCTCTGCACGAATACGAATATCAGTATCAGGATCGTGTAAAACTGTCAAAAAATCCGCAATTCTACGATCATCAATTCGGCACTCGATACCAATAGCGCCCTGACCAATGGCTGGCAAACAAACAGACAGATCCAGAATTTCGGTGATTCTTCTCTCCAACCCTAACCTTTTCAGGCCTGCGGAAGCAAGCAGTATCGCATCGTAGTCACCCCGATCAAGTTTATCCAGACGTGTATTTACATTTCCACGCAGGCTTACGATCTTACAATCAGGAAAAAGTGCTTTAAGCTGACACTGGCGACGTAAACTTGAAGTGCCGATTATCGCACCGGTTTCAATATCTGTATGTGCTGAGTACTTATTGGAAACAAATGCATCGCGCGGATCTTGCCGTTTTAGTATTGCACCAATGTGTAAGCCTTGAGGGAATTCAACCGGAACATCCTTCATGGAATGTACCGCGATATCCGCACCACCTTCCAACAAACACTGCTCCAACTCTTTTACGAACAATCCCTTACCGCCCACTTTAGCCAAAGGCGCATCAAGAATTTTGTCACCCCGGGTAGATAGCCGAACCAACTCGGATTTAATCCCTGGAAAATCCTTCTGCAAACGATGCACAACATGCTCCGCCTGCCATAATGCAAGCGGACTTTTTCGTGTAGCAATACGGATCACATTCGACACTAATTTTTCCTGGAAACCGTAACAAAATATTTCTGCTAAAGAATCTTTTCTTTAGGATAAACAGAACAATCATTCGCGACAAACTTAAATACCCTGAACCCACAATGCAAAGCCACACTGAGTAGGATCTAGTTTATCTGGAGTATTGTATCAAAAATCAGTGCGGGGTGATTTTAGTCCGCGAATAATCGAACGTACGGATGCTACATGTCGCCTGCTGACTTCAATAGATTCAGGTATTCCGTCTAACATCACACGCAAATGTTTATCAGAGTCTTTTTGCAAACCCTGAATGTGGCTAATCGCAACCAAAGCATTTCTATGCACACGAACAAAGAGTGAAGAAAACTCACGCTCAAAGGTCTTCAAAGATTCATCCAGCAAATCCTCTCGGTCTGCTGACCTTAGGACGGTATACTTTTGATCGGCCAGAAGATATCGAATTTCGGTGACAGGAACCAATCGTATATCACCACGTTCGTGAATACATATATGTGAGCGAGCATTGCCGTTTAGCAATGAAGTTTTTTGCAGGCTATCCCACCGCGCACGACTAAATACCTGGGCTTTTTGCAAAGCCCGTTGCAATCGATTCTTGCGTATGGGTTTGAGAAGATAGTCGAGAGCATTGGATTCAAATGCCTGCAGGGCATGTTCATCGTATGCGGTTACAAAAATAATAACCGGTTGCCTGTCTAATTTCGACAATTCCCTGGCGGTATCCATACCGTCCATTACTGGCATGCGGATATCGAGAAAGACCAGATCGATCTGATTTTTAAGACAACAGGAAACTGCTTTCGCACCATTTTCAGCTTCTCCAACAACCTCATAATCAGCACCCAATTCCTCGATCAGACTGGCCAGGCGGTGGCGTGCCGGTTGTTCGTCGTCAACAAGCAAGATATTCATTGCGCTCCAACCCGACGTGGAATAACCACCCTAACCTGATAGCAATCATCGACAGTACTAATCAGAACCTGACCAGTTTCTGGAAAACAACCCTGAATTCTGGCACTAATATTATCTACGGCAATTCGGTTTCCCTCCCGCACCAGACCAGCCCTATCAATCGCCAGGGTGTTTTTAATCGTTAAAACGAGCTTATCACCTGCCGATCGACCTTGCAGCCATATTTTTCCACCCAATTCAGCCAACTCCACACCATGATATACAGCATTTTCGACCAGTGGCTGTAAAGTCAAGGGCGGGATAAGCGAATCCTGGGGTATGTCGCCAATTTCCCAAAACACCTTAAGACGCTCCCCCAAACGCTGGTGTTCTATATTCAAATACTGTTTCACCAGTTCAAGCTCATCGTCCAGACGAATAAACTTTTGATTTTGCATTAGACTGGCGCGAAATAACTCAGCAAGATCCTGGACAAGCTCTTCAGCCAAACTCGGATCGCTACGGGTCAAACTTGCAATCGTATTCAGGCTATTAAATAAAAAATGCGGCCTGATCCTGGACTGCAATGCTGCCAAACGTGCCTCTTGCTCACCCCTTTGCTGTATCTTCCATTGAAACTGAACATGAAGATAGCGCAGCAGGACGATGGTGACGATGCAGCTGACACCCAGATTGCGAAAAAAAAATTCACTCGTTGAAACCGACAGCGAACCTCCATCAAAGGAACGATCCATTCCCCACGCAACCATACTACTGACCGCCAGCGTAATGATCTGGATAATCACGAATACGACTATAGCTGTTGTCAGACTACTGAATTTTTCAAACTTAGATCTGAAAAGACACAAGATCGCGGCACTGCTGAGTGCAATCCACTGAATAAATAAAGATCGCACCCCCAACCCCGACCAATATTGTTCGATTTGATAGCAAGATGATAATTCCAGGGTAAATGCCAGTGCTTGTGCCACCAAAACTACAGCAAATACACCCCTGATGCTGCAAAAATCGGGCAAATAGTGAATCTCGTTTTCATAGACGCTACGCATAATCATGTTTTCAGTTTAGCAGGTGTATAATGACCCACTTTTTTCCAAGAAACACGCGCGGTTTGCCATGACTACAGAAAACGACAAAGATAAACTTTGGGGAGGTCGATTTACCCAGGAAACCGATACATTCGTAGAACAATTCACCGCATCGGTTAGCTTTGACAAACGGCTTGCTCAATTTGATATACAAGGTTCAATTGCACATGCGCAAATGCTTAACCGGGTTGGCGTATTGGACGATGTGGAATGTACTTCCATAATTGAAGGCTTACAAGCAATTCAAATCGATATAGATCGTGGTGATTTTCAGTGGTTGCCTGAACTGGAAGACGTGCACATGAATATCGAAGCACGGCTGACTGACAGAATTGGTAGTGCCGGAAAAAAACTACACACTGGACGATCCAGAAACGACCAGGTCGCTACCGACATCAGGCTATATCTTCGCGATGCAATCGATCAGATTGTCGCTGGAATACAGCGTTTACAAACTGCCTTATTGAATCTGGCAGATCAGGAACACGCAAGCATAATGCCTGGATTCACCCACCTACAGGTTGCCCAACCCGTTACATTCGGACACCATATGATGGCCTGGTTTGAAATGCTGTGCCGCGATCGGGAAAGATTTCGCGACTGCCAACGCCGGGTCAATATCATGCCACTGGGTGCTGCGGCGTTGGCGGGAACCAGTTTCCCCATTGATCGTGCATTCACCGCCCAGGCCTTAGGATTCGAAAGACCCGCGGCAAACTCTCTCGATGCGGTCAGTGATCGTGATTTTTTGATCGAATTCACTGCCAATGCCAGCCTGCTCATGACTCACCTGTCGAGATTTTCTGAAGAATTGGTTCTATGGTCCAGCGCTCAGTTTAATTTTATCGAACTAGCCGATGCATTCTGTACCGGCTCATCGATCATGCCTCAAAAAAAGAATCCGGACGTTCCAGAGCTTATACGCGGCAAATCAGGACGAGTGATTGGTCATCTGGTATCTCTGATCACTCTGATGAAAAGCCAACCTCTGGCCTACAACAAAGATAACCAGGAAGACAAGGAACCCATATTCGATACAGTTGATACACTGCTTGACTGTCTGCGAGCTTATGCCGACATGATGCCACATACGCAGATTAATCGTGAAGCCATGTATGATGCAGCGAAACAGGGCTTTTCCACAGCCACTGACCTGGCAGACTATCTGGTACGAAAAAATGTACCTTTTAGAGATGCCCACGAAATCGTTGGCAAAACCGTACGACTGGCAATCGATACCAACCGGGATCTCGCCGATCTTTCACTTGACGAACTACAAAATTTCTCACAAGCAATCAATGAAGATGTCTACTCTGTTTTAACATTGGAGGGCTCAGTAAATTCTCGCAGTCATCTCGGTGGAACGGCACCCGAGACTGTTAAACAAGCGATCGCAGCTGCTCGTCAGTTATTGGGCGATCCAGAATAAAGGGATGAACTAAAACCGGGCTCACCCATATTTACAAATAAGGAGCGAGGTTTTAATAAGATGCGAAAGGTTGACGCAGGATTATTGTTTGTCTTCAAGGCGCAGTAACAGGCGCATAGCCGGGCTACGCAACTGTTGCTACAACGCAGAAGACGGACAATAAGACAAGTCAAGATTCGTATATTATTGAATCCTCGCTCCTAAGCCAGGTTTAGCGCTACCAAAAATATCCAAATTGTTTAATACCAACATTCATTGACGTGGGCATTACAACTATTTCAGAGCCTTCTGAAATTTAGCCGAATTGTCTAGTCTCCTGGGGAATGTCATGGAGAAAAATTATGGGTCAAAGAGTATGCTATCTGGTTGTTATCCTGCGATGACTTTAGTGTTGAAGAAATATTTTAATTAGCCACAACTGTTAAACAATTCAAAACGAGGAAATTACGATGTCCGCTCAAATCAAAAAAACTGCACATGGCGGTTGTCCTCATGACTGCCCGGATACCTGCTCAATGGTCTATGAAGTTGAAGATGGAAAACTGAAAAGCGTTAAAGGCAATCCAAACCATCCCATGACTCGAGGTGGGCTGTGTGTCAAATTAAAGGATTACGAAAAACGACATTACCATCCAGACCGTTTGCTATATCCACTGCGTCGTACTGGTCCGAAAGGCAGCAAACAGTTTGAAAGAATTAGTTGGGATGAGGCATTGGATGAAATAACCACAAAATGGAAAGCCATTATCGAGGAACATGGTGCACATGCGATTATGCCCAATAGTTATCTTGGTAACCAGGGCTTAGTACATGGATTAAATGGTGGAGATGCCTTTTTTAATCGTATGGGAGCAACCGTTACTGAGCGTACATTTTGTGGAGAAGGGTCTTGTACTGCCTGGTTGCTGACTGTTGGTCCTACTGCGGGTGTTGATCCAGAAAGTTTTATTCATTCTAAATATATCGTTATTTGGGCGTGTAATTCTGTAAGTACCAATCTCCATCATTGGCACATTATTAAACAAGCCCAGAAAAAAGGGGCAAAAGTTATCGTTATTGACTCGTTTGCTTCGAAAACCGCAAAAGAAGCAGACTGGCATCTTGCACCCAAACCAGGAACTGACGGCGCATTAGCAATGGCGATGATTCACACCATTATTGAAGAAGGCCTGATAGATAAAGAATATATTGAGAATTATACTAATGGCTATTCAGAATTGGCTGAGCGGGCTAATGATCGAACACCCGAATGGGCAGAATTAATAACTGGAATACCAGCAGAAGATATTCGGCAATTTGCCAGAGAATATGCGAGCACACCGCCTGCGGCTATCCGCATTGGTGTTGCTTTGGAAAGAAACTATGGCGGTGGCCAAGCGATTCGTGCTGTGAGTTGCCTTCCCGCTTTAATTGGTGCTTGGCGGCATGTAGGCGGTGGTGCACTACAATTTTCCGTATGGGAACATCCATATAAATTTGATGTCATTAGTCGCCCGGAGTTAATCCCAGAAAACACTCCAGTTGTTAATAACCTGCAACTCGGTCGAATACTGACAGGTGAAACAAAGCTTGATACGCCGATTAAATCCATGATGTGCTGGAATACCAACCCCGTGACACAAGCACCTGAAACAGACAAAATTATCCAAGGATTGAAACGCGAAGATCTGTTTATGGTATCTGCAGAGCATTTCATCTCTGATACTGCCGCTTATGCCGATATAGTTTTGCCTGCATCCATGGGAGCGGAGATGGAAGATATAGTTCTTTCATGGGGACACCTCTATCTAACATACAATGCAAAATGCGTTGAATCTCCTGGTGAAGCAATCCCAAATAATGAAATATTCCAGCGCTTGGCTAAACGAATGGGATATGAGGAAGAAAATTTCAGATGGTCAGACAGTGAGTGTCTTGAAAATTATGTAGACTGGGATTCTCCGGCGTGTGATGGTATCGATTTAGCTTACCTGCGCGAACATGGTTTTGCACGATTAACGATAGGCACAAAAGACGATCGCGCACCACATAAAAAAGGCAACTTCCCTACCACATCGGGTAAATGTGAATTTAAACTGGATGGAGCGACTAACTTCGTGGCGGGGCCATTCCGCCAAATGTATGAAGGCTTTCAATCTGGAGAAATGCTGGATAGTCTGCCTGATTATGTCGCCTCAAGAGAAACGCCCGAGAGCAGCCCTGAACTGGCTAAAAAGTACCCTTTGAATATAATTTCACCCAAAAGTCATGGATTCTTGAATTCCTGTTACGCCAACATGGAACAAAAAATTAAAGGGCAAGGTGAGCAATTCGTTCTTATTAATTCTGTTGATGCGAATGCTCGCGGGATTAAAAAAGATGATAAGGTTGTTGTCTTTAATGATCGAGGGGTATTTGAAGGAGAGGCTAAAATCAGCGATGATGTGAATGCAGGGATCATTGTCGCAACATTAGGCTATTGGCGACAATTAAATAACGGTACCGTCAATTGTATCAGTTCTGCAGAATTTGTTGATATGGGACATGCACCTACATTTTCCGATAATTTAGTTCAGATAAAATTAGTAAGCTAATCGATTTATACTCTGCTTCTTATTCTGTCTGTTTCTGCAAAAAATATAAATCTAATTCGGTTTAAATTGATCTTGTCGCTTATTCGCTGTTTACTGTTATTACTGCTTATTTTTCCACCAATAAGCCAGTCAACTGATGCATTAAAGCGCTTCCCTGAATTCAGGAATGCCGGGGTGTTATTTATCGATGCGCAAGGCAAAACAGCCATTTCCAGGCAAGCAAAAACAGCCTTTATTCCCGCCTCAACCACAAAGCTAATAACGGCATGGCTCGCTTTGAATCACTGGGGTGAAGCGCATCACTTTAGTACCAATTTTTATCTGGATTCAACAACAAAAACACTATGGATAAAAGGTAGTGGCGATCCGTTTCTGGTTTCTGAAGAAATCGCTAAAATTGCGGCAAATTTAGTCCGATCCGGATTACAGGACATTGATGCTATAGGTTTGGATGTATCGCTGTTTGAAACTAATCTGGTGGTTCCCGGCTCAGGACTATCCAATAACCCGTATGATGCAATACCAACAGCGATTGCGGCAAATTTTAATACGCTGGCAATTAGAAAACTTGCAGGAAAAATCCTCTCGTCTGAATCACAAACACCCGTGACAGCTTTTGCGCAAAGCCTTAAAGAGCAAATATCCGCAAGAACCACACGTATTAATACCGGACGTAGCTCCCATGACGCCGAACGATATTTTGCAGAATTACTGGCTATTTTTTTAAGCCGGAACGGTGCGACTGTTGGTGAACGAATAGTATGGGGAAATGCACCCCGACAAAAAGTTTTTTACGCTCATGTTAATAGCAAATCGCTGGGCAATATAATTCAACCTATGCTGAAATATTCGACTAATTTTATAGCTAATCAACTTGTTTTGATGCTAAGCGCTCAAAACTATCAACGCCCTGCCAATTATAGCGATGTTCAACTCTACATGGAAAAAAGTTTAGGCAAACAATTCAACTGGGATAATTTTGTAATGAAGGATGGCGCAGGACTGTCAAGAGAAAACCGGCTGTCACCCGAACAATTAGTACAACTACTCAATATTTTCAAACCCTGGAAACATCTATTGCCAGAGGTTAGGGCCGGTCTATATGCAAAATCAGGCACACTCAGACAGGTCAGTACGCTGGCTGGCTATATTGTCGACAGCAGACAACAATGGCAACCGTTTGCATTAATGATGAACCAATCTGTAACACACCGCAGACGATATTTTATGGCCGGTGAGCTTGGCAATTAATGAAAAAAGGTAACTGCTCGCCCGCTATGGGTGATCTGTTCCGGAAGACGCCGTAAATACATCCTTGTAGGCTTGGATGCGGCTTCCCTGCCGCATACACTTCCTCCACAGATCCCCCATAGAGGGCTGTTTCGATTAAGGGGCAAG
>Ga0114934_10001495_pt1 | contig 15204 bp, 9 predicted proteins | sample 4SBtaG_2_FD_99695 | JGI IMG/M metagenome (GOLD analysis project Ga0114934, IMG submission 99695) | Deep subsurface microbial communities from Kolumbo volcano to uncover new lineages of life (NeLLi) - 4SBTROV10_white metaG | ecosystem: Environmental > Aquatic > Marine > Volcanic ... | reverse complement strand
TAATTCAAAGCCCTGAAAACAGGGACTTCTCAAAATGTAGGCACCAATTTTTTAGCAAATCCCTAAAATACGATGTTTGCATACAATTTAACGGGAAGATTCGTTACAGAAAATATCTCTGAATGGGGTGGCCGGATGTCTCCGCGATTGGTGGCCCGTTTGAGCGTCATACGCATTCCAAGATATATATCAAGCTTCTACACAAGAGGAGTTTATTACCTATCTCAATAAATGGTACTATTGGGCTATTCATTCAAGATTAGAGCCTATTATAAAAGCAGCTAAGAGTGTAAAAAGCCATTGGGATGGTATTGTAAAATGGTATGAGAGTAATATCAATAATGGAATACTAGAAGGATTAAACTCAGTTATTCAAGCTGCAAAGTCTAAAGCTAGAGGATACAAGACATTTAAGAATTATAAGATAATTGTATATTTACTAACTGGAAAATTAGACTTTTTACTGGTTAATAGTAAATTCAAGGAGATTTAAGTGAGTATCTACCCACACTTTTTTAGAAGGAACCTTTAAAAGAGTATAATCTTCAAGTACGGTTCTGTGAGGGGCATTATGCCACTCTGAACTATAAATTAAATAAAAAGGAGGGTAGAAATGTCTACTTTACAATTAAAGATAGGTATAGATTTAGGTACAACAAATTCAGTTGTTTCATATTTTGATAATGGGAATATAGAATATTTAAGATTTAGAAATCAAGAATCAGTTAGTTCTGTAATGCTTTATAAAGATGGAAAAATTACAATAGGTGATATGGCAAAGAGAAAAGCTGTATCAAATCCAAGTAATTTTATAAAGTCTTCAAAAACTTTTATGGGTGATAATTCAAAAAGTTGGGATATTGAAGATAAAAAATTTACTCCCACAGATGTAGCTACTGAGATTTTAAAGGAGATAAAAAAAGCTTTAGATAAAAAGTTTTCAGATGTTTCAGAATTTATAGCTGTAATTACTGTTCCTGCTTATTTTACATCTACACAAATTGATGAAACTAAGAAAGCAGGAGAGAATGCAGGGTTTATAGTGAAGCAGATTATTACAGAACCTATTTCCGCAGCAGTTGCTTATGGATTTGAAGATGAACTTAATCAAAAACTTTTTATTGTCGATATTGGAGGAGGTACTTTTGATACATCTATTTTAAAAGTATCAAATAGAAATTTTGAGACTTTAGCAATTGATGGAAATAATAAATTAGGTGGAGATGATTTTGATAATCATATTTTAGAATATTTACTTAAATATATTAGAAAAGAAGCAGGTGTAAATTTGGCTTCATTTGAGAAATCTGGTATTGCAGAGGATGAATATATCAAAGCTAAACAAGTATTAATTACAAAATCAGAAGAGATTAAAAAGGAGTTATCTGAGTATGAAGAGGTAGAGATTGAAGTACCAAACCTTTTGAGTGGATATAATTTATTAACAAAAATTACTAGAGATGAGTTTGAAAATATCTCATCTATTACAATTGATAAAATTAAAAGAATTATAAAAAAGACACTTGATGATTCTCAATACTCTACTAATGATATTGATAAAGTTGTTTTAGTAGGAGGAAGTTCAAAAATACCTATTGTTAGGGAGTTTGTGACAGAACTATTTGCTAAAGCTCCATATTCAGATAAACCTCTTGATAAGCTTGTTGCAATGGGGGCAGGAATAGTTGCACAAGATGATAATGCTGTTATTATTAAAGATATTATTTCTCATTCTTTAGGAATTGAATTAATATATGAGAAATTTTCACCTATTTTAAAGAAAAATCAAAATTATCCAATATCTCATACAGAGATATATACAACAACTATGGATTTTCAACAGAGTGTTGATGTAAATGTTTTTGAAGGAGAAGATAAAGATGATGTTAAGAACAATATATTTTATGGTGGTTTTTCTCTTAATAATATTGAACAGACAAGTGCTGGAGTACCACAAATAGAAGTCACATTTGAATTTGATAAAAATAGAATTTTAAAAGTAACAGCAAAAGATTTAAAGAGTGGTTCAAGTAAAAGTGAAAATATTGAGATTGATAAAAGTGTAAAAAAAAAGATAACACCTGATGTCAAACCATTTGATATTGCTTTAGTGATTGATGTCTCAGGAAGTATGTGTGGCTATCCTCTTGAAAAAGCAAAAGAGGCTTGTACTATGATGGTTTCAAGTATGATTGATTTAAATATTCATAAAGTTGGGTTAGTTGAATTTGACTCTTATGCAAATACATTATCTTATTTATCAAACGATAAAGATTTATTAGAAAAATCTATTTTAAAACTATCTTGTAAGGGTGGTACAGATATAGCGGAGGGGCTTCGAGTAACAAGACAAGAAGTTTTAGGAAGAGCAGAAAATAGTAAATTAGCAATTTTAGTTACGGATGGAGGCTCATCTGAAATTCCAGCAATTTCTCAATCTGAAATGATGAAACAAGAAAATACAAGAATTGTGGTAATTGGAGTTGGACATGGGGTAAACGAAAGACTTTTAGAAAAAATTGCATCAACTAATGATTATTATCAAATAAATAGTATTGATGAGTTGTCAAACATATTTCAAAAAGTATCAAGTTCACTTCAAAGTAGATAGTATGGAGTTTATATTTAAGGATGAAACTTCAAAAGACCTTTTTAAAAATAATACAGTTGAAACCTCTGATAATTTAAGAAGTTATTTACAACATGAAAACATAATGGAGATGTGGATCCTTTTGAAAAATATTCATATTATAAAGAAAGTTAGAAGAGTTAGAAACAATTTAGCCCATGGTTATATGAAAATAGACTTTTCTAATTTGAAAAAAGAGATGTTTGAACTTATTAAAGATTTTGAATATCTTAGTATTAAAAAAATATATTTAAATACAAAACGAGGAAGTAAAATGGCACAAGAAGCAATATTTGAAGAGGTAGAGGGTACATTTATAGGTATTGATTTAGGTACATCTAATTCAGTGGTAACATATTTTAAAAATAATCAGTTTGAACAAGTAAAATTTAGGAATAAAAAAATTATCCCTTCTGTTTTATTCTATGAGAATAAAGATACAATTATTTTTGGAGATAAAGCTCTTAAAAAAGGGATTCATAACCCTGAATTTATGATAAAAGAGTTTAAACGAGATTTGGGGAGTAAAACTAAATATACTCTTTCTTTTTCAGCAGAGGAGAATATTAAAAGAAAAAATGAAATATTTATTATTGATACCAATATTTTTATCGATGAGCCATTCATATTAAAGCAGTTTTCTAATAATGATTTTATTAAACTTTCAAAAACTGTAATTAGTGAAATATCTAATTTGAAAAATAATGATGATGTGAAAGAAGCTGCTAAAATGGCAGAAGAGAGTATAGAAGAGTTGAAATCAGAGGAGAATATATCATTTGAAGATAGTGATTTAACACTTTTATCAGAAGATTTAATAGTTAATAGTAAAAATGATGATAATGATAACCGTATTTTGAGTATTGCTAAATATTTTACTATCAATAATTCTGATGCATCAGTTTATCTTTTAACCAATGATAAAGGTTTAATCATTAAAGCAGAAGGAGAAAAAGTTCGTGTTATGGGCTATACTGAATTCAATACTCATAAATCTAAAAGAATAGATGAAAATGATACTAATGAGATAACAGTAACACCTAAAGAAGCGAGTAAAAAGTTATTGGCTCATATAAAAGAGGAGAGTGAAAAAGTTTTAGGTGAAGATATTCAAAAGGCAGTTATTACTGTTCCTGCAAATTTTAATCCTTCTCAAATTGCATTGGTTCAAGAGGCAGGAGAAGAGGCAGGGTTTGATGAAATTGCAATGCAAAAAGAGCCTATTGCTGTTGGTTTTGCCTATGCTATGGAAGAGGAGAAAGATAAAACAATTTTAATCTATGATTTTGGTGGAGGTACTTTTGATGTATCCCTCTTGCGAATTAAAGATGGGAATATAGAAATAGTTGAAACGGATGGAGATAATAAGCTTGGAGGTAAAGATATTACCGATAAACTTAAAGAGTTTATTTTTGATAAGATTTTAGATGAACAAGCAGAGTTAGATATGTTTGATAAGTCAAGTTCGAATTTATCTCAAAAAGATTATGATATGAATTTATTTAAAATTATTAATGAAGCGGAAAGAGTAAAAATAGAGTTATCTGAATATGAAGATGTTCTTGTCTCTATTCCTAATCTTATTAATATTGATTCTAAGAGTTTTAATATCGAGTTTAATATTGCACGCAAAGAGTTTGAAGAAGAAATATCTGAGATTAGAAAAAAATCTATTGATATTGTTAAAAATCTTATAAATAGTTCAGGTATTGACAAGTCTGAAATTGATGAGATAGTTATGGCAGGAGGAAGTTCTGCTATTCCTAGTATTCGAAAGAGTTTAAAAGACCAATTAGGTATAGAGGCTAAAAAAAGTATTGATACTTCAATTGTTATTTCACAAGGTGCGACAGTAGAGGCGATTAGAAAATTTTCTGATGCTACAAGCATTCAAGATAAGATAATTTATAATGATACTGCTTTACATGATTTCGGTATTGGTATTAAAAACTTTAATTTTGATTTACTTATTCCCAAAGGCAGTAATCTTCCAATAAGTCAAACAAAAGATTATACTACCCAAAAAGATAATCAAAAAATTATAGAGTTACAAGTATTTCAGAGAAAATCTACTTATCCAAATGCAAAAAAGACATATGAAAAAGGGATAAATTTTGTAGATGAGATTATTATCGAGGGTATTCCTCCAAGTAAGGTTAATGAGCTTACGATTAAAGTTACTTTTGAATTAACTAAAGATGATAGTTTAGATGTATCTGTAAACATTTTAGATAGTAATGATGTAGAACAGCATGCAGAGAGTATAAATATCTTAAAGGCTTCCAATGAATAATAGCATGTTTACAAAGATAGATACTTTAAATATAGACTTTAAAAAGCTTTTAAAAGAAGATTTTAAAGTAGTTTATATAGAAAGTAAACAAATCAATAAAGAGAATATAGAAGAAAATATAAAAAATAATTTAGCTTTATTTAAAATAGAAAAAAAGAGGGAATCTATATTTTTAAAAATAACTTCAATAGATAAACTTGATGAAGTTAAAAAAGAGATAAAGAGTGAATATGAAAAATTTTTAGAAGAGTTCTTAAGCTATTTTGATAGAGTTGAAGATAAATTAGACGAAAAAAATATCAAAAGTTTTGAAATTATTGAAAAAATAATTAAAAACAGAGCTAAAAAATTAGATGGAATAATTAATAAGTTTAGCGTTGAAGAGAGTTGGGGTATAGCAAAGATTCAAGAGGAATTTTATTTTAAAATACAAAAAAACCTCGCAGATTTAGTAGATAGTTTAGTCCCTACTATTTCAACAGGAAGTAAAGAGAATTCTGCTTATAATGGAATTTTAAGCTCTTTAAATACTTTTTTATCTCAACTAGGTATTTATACAATAGATATAGATATTGATAAAGCATGTAATTATGAATTTGTGAATCCTCAAGAGTGTGATGATTGTGAAACAGAAGATATTAATAAAAAAGATAGGATAAAAGAGATACTCTCTTATCCTTATGTCTTGAATGATAATCAGATAGTAGTAGAAGGAAGAGTTATATTATGGAAGGTTGTATATAATGGATAAATTACTTTTAGGCATTGATTTTGGGACATCTACAAACTTTGTAACAAAATATGATTTTAATAAAAAAGATGCAATAGCCATAGCTAATATGGGTGGTTATGGGGGAACTAATATTTTTGATAATTGTATTTATATTCAAGGAGAAGACTCTTATGTGATTGGAGATAGTAAAAAACAACACTCTGATCCTGAGAATTTCTTTGAAGATGTGAAGCGATATATTATTGATGATAATAAAAAATATAGAGTGCCTAATTTAAATAATAAAGATGTAACAGCTCAATATATTGCTGAAATGGTTTTTAAAAGTATTGCTAAAAAAGTAGAAGAAAATGAAAATAGAAAGATTGATGGTGTAGTGATTACTGTGCCATACTCTTATGGTAAAAAATATCGTCAAAGACTACAAGAAGCCGCCTCTAATGCTGGATTAAATGTTATTAAACTTATAGAAGAACCTGTAGCAGCTGCCATATCTTATGGAATTTTTGGTGATGATATACAAGAGAATCAAAAAGAAAAAATTGCAGTTTTTGATTTGGGTGGAGGAACTTTTGATATTACTATTTTTAATTTTGAAAAGAGTGATAATACAAAGGCTAAAATTGAAGTGTTAAATACTGATGGTGTTGAAAAGCTTGGTGGGAAAACAGTTGATGAATTGTTATCTAAAAAGTTTATGGAATATATTAAAATAGACTATTCTATTTTCTCAAAAGATAAAGAGAGAATAAAGTTTCAAAGTCAATTAAATAATATTGCAAAAGAGACAAAAGAATCATTGTCAGACAGTGATGAAGAAGCAATTTATGACAATTTATCTATTAATGGAGAAAATAAAGAGCTTGAAATGGATATTTCAGTTCATGATTTTAATACTTGGTTAAAAGATAATAATATTATTGGTGAAATAGAGGATGCTTTAGATAGAGCTATTTATGATATTGATTTAGAGCCTAAAGATATAGATAGAGTAGTTTTAGCAGGTGGTACATCAACTATTCCTCTTATAAAAAAGGTAGTGGAAGAGTTTTTTGGTAAAAAAAGTGAAGCAAAAAAAGATTTAGGTGAACTTGTGGGACATGGTGCAGGTATTTTAGCAGGTCTCTCTGCAGATAATTCACTGCAATATACAGTCATTAGAAAAACATCTAAAAATATTGGTGTTGCACGTGGCAATAAGTTTAAAAAGATACTTCATAAAAATACAAAATATGGAGAAGAATCAGCACAAATGGCACTAAAATTAATCAACAGGGAAGCTGCTTTAACTGTATCTTTTTATGAGGGTAACTCAGCAAGAATTGAAGAAAGTGAAAAAATTGGAAAGGTAGAGATTGATGGTAGAGATTTTTCTTCAGAACAAATCTATATCTCTTTGGTAAGAGAAGATAAAAAAGAGTCTAAAATCAAAGCTTTTTTTTACAATAAAGAGAAGAGTTTAGTTTGCGAAAAATATTTAGAAGATATTTAGATGGGTTTGATGGATAAATTGAAAAAAAAATTTTCAAAAAATAAAAATAAAAAGGAAAAGATAATGGCTAAGTTTCAAGGTAATAAAAATAGTTTAGATTATAAAAAAATTCAACAAGCTCTTAATAAAGCTAAAGGAAAAAATAATAATATTGATTCAATAAAGGCTAATTTAAATAATTTTTCAAAAGAGTTTGAAAAATTATCCAATAATGAGAAGCAAGAAGAGCTAAAGAGTGAAAAATTTCAAAAATTAGCTAAAGATATCAATAGTCTTGAAGATAATGATTTAAATAAAATAATGAATTCAATGGAAATTCAAGAAGAGTTATCAGACTATGAGAATTTATCCAAACAAATAGAAAGTGTAAGTGCTACATTAAAAAATATTGAAAAAGAAAATTTACAGGTTCAAGGTAAAAATATAGATGATATTGGTCATTCGATAGATAACATATCTCTAGTTGTAAATAATTCATTTTGGAATAAATTAAAAAGCTCAATTCAAATTCCAAAATTAGACTTATTGTCAATTACTCAAGGAATAGAGTCTATAAAAAATGAATTAAAACAGAATAAAAACGATATAAATAATTCAAATAGAGAATTAGCTAAAAAAATAGACGATATAAAGTTTCCATCTTTTCCAAAAATTCCAAATAATTATCTAAAAAAAGAAGATTTTGAATTTACTATTAATGAAAAGCTGAAAGATTTAAAAGAAATAAAAGAGAGTAGTGAGAACCTTGAAACAGTTCCTGCTAAAGTAAATAGTATAGAAAAAGAGATAAAGAATTTATTTGAAAAAGTAGATAACTTATTTTCTTCAAACAGTTCGCATACTCCTAAACATATTCCAAAAGAGGAAAAATCTGTAGTGGATTTGGCTAAATATATGACCGATGGTGTTGTTCAATTTGAAAATATAGCAAAAGAGTATGTTTCTAAAATAAGTGAGTTAGAAAATCTTGATAAAATCAAAAAAGAACATAAAAAAGAGCTGGAAAAAATAAAGAAAAATGAATTTGAAAATGGAAAAGAAAAAGGTAAAATTGAGGTAATTAAAAAACTTGCAGAAGATTTTCCAACAGAGTTTAAAGCCATAAAATCAACTTTTGAAGATTTACTTGAAGAGAAATTTAAAAAAGATGAAGTTTTAGAAATTAATGATGAAAATAGAAATGAAACAATAATATTTATTGATGGAAATATTGATAATGGTAAATATAAAGTTCTCTCTCCTGCCATATTAATAGATGGTGAGATTTTAATCAAAGTAAGAGTAGAAAATAATATAGATGAAGATGAGAAAGAAGAAATTTAATGGGGAAAAATTATCTTGGAATTGATTTAGGGACAACAGAGAGTACAGTCTCTGTGATAGAGATGGAAACTAGAAGAGATAAACCAATGGAAAAACTTAGAACTTTAGATATTTATCAATACAACAAACAACATCAATTAGATAAAAATCTTAAAGGTTTGAAGTCTAGCATATATATTGATAGAAAAAATAAAGTTGTATATACAGGTGAGTATGCAAAAGAGTTGTACTCTAGTGGTAATATGCCACTTCATACTATTCGTTCTATTAAAACACGTATAGGTGGTGAATCCATGATAGAAGTACCATTCGATGGCAATGGATTAATAGACAAAACTTCTTCTCTGTTTCAATCATCTAATACAAAAAGTTACAATATGACAGAGTTATCAGCAACTCTTTTAAAAAGTATTAAAAATTCTGTAAATAAACAGTGTAGTGGGGGCTTAGAAAATATAACTATTACAATTCCTGCTGGATTTGATAGTGATGAACGAAATGCTACCATAGAAGCTGGAAAAATGGCAGGTTTTAAGCAAGTCTATTTATTAGATGAACCTACCGCTGTTTTATTAAATTTATTGAATTTAGATGATAGTCTGAGTGAGATTTCTACTGATTTTTTCAATAAACCAAAAAATATCTTAGTATATGACATTGGTGGAGGTACGCTTGATATTTCAATTGCTCAAGTTACAGACAATGAAGGTGATTTTGATGTTAATATTCTAGGCCGTTCTAAAAGAATGGAGTTTGGTGGTGATGATATAGATAAATATATTGCTTCCTATTTCCTAAAAGAATTTGAAAAAATAAATCCATCTATTAGTGAAAGAACATTAGAAGAACAAGCTCAAATTGTATCAAGAATTGTTTCACATGCACAAAAACATAAAGAAGAGTTTAGTAAAAAAATAGAAAAAGTTTTAGATAATGATAGAAGGAGAGCAAGAGTAAAAGAGAGTGTGAATTTTGAAATTATAGATAATCTAAAAATTTCTGATTTGACTATTACTGATGCACTGTTAAAAGATATTTTATCCCCAATAATATCAACTAATGGAAGACTTACTAAGCCATTAAATGAACTATTGAAATCTTTTAAAATAATAAAAGATGATATTGATTTAGTAGTTCTTACTGGTGGTTCAGCTAAGTTTTATCTTGTCTCTGAAATTATAGGAAAATATTTTCAAGGGATAGGTATCATTGATTTTACAGAATATAATGCTGTTTCAAAGGGTGCTGCTATTCATAGTTTCAATCAAGATAACGAGGATTTAAAAAAAATAAAAATTAATGATATTATGAGCGATTCTATCTATATCAAAAGGAAAAAAGGTTTTGATAAGCTAATAGCTCATAATCAAGAACTAGATAGTAAAGGTAGTTACTCTTTTGTTTTTGAAGATGTATTAGATAGACTAGAACTATTTTTATATTATGGTTCATCAAGTGAAGATAAATGGAAATACAGAGAGATAAATGGTATTTTTTATCAACTAAATAGAGTTTATAGAGTAGGTGAAAGTATAACTTTAGATTGGGAATTTGACGAAAATAAGATATTAAAAATCTTTTATAATGGAGATGAACTTGTCTCTTCAAAGAGTAGTAAAGAACAGACTAGTGAATTACTTGATAGGTTTGAGCTAAAAGGATAATGAATGGATATATCTAATACACTTCAGAAAGTTGAGAAAGCATTAGATTTAAGATTTGAACGAGATAGTTCTTTATATATTTCAAAAGAAGATACAGAACATATTAAAGAGGCTTTATATCACTCGAAATTTCAAAATATTAATGCTTTTATTAGGAAATTTGGAAATAAAATTATAGGAAAAATTATATTAAGTAACAGTTGGTTAATTGATTTTAATAAAAATAAGAGAGAGTTACAAAAGATTTTTGATACTATAGATAAAGAATTTTTAAAAGATATTGCAAAAGATATTGTAGAAGATAAAATATTTTCAACAACTGAGTTTAAACTCTTTATTGAACAATATTATTTAAGAGGTATTTCATTAAAAAATTGTCTTAAAATATATCAAAATACAAATAAATTAATAGAAAGTAGAGTGACTTGTTTTCAGAGGTATTTAAGTGAAGAATATATTTTAGAAAATAGTTCTTCAAGTATTGTAAGATTTATTGATAGTGAGTTTAAAGAATACCCAGGGATATATAGTCATCTCCAAGTTAAAAATCCTAATTTTTTAAAGTCTATTTTTGATAATTACAACGAAATAAGTGATGTAATAGAGTGGATAATTTTAAATAAAATAACAGATAGAAGAGATAAAATTTGGAATAGATTATTTTTATCTAATAAAGATATAGCATTAGAACAATCTATAAATTATATTTCTAATTATCCAAGTTGGGATAATACTATTACTAAATATCTGATTCAAAAAATATTAGTAAAATTGGAAAATGTAGATAGATTTAAAGAAAGTATCGTTGAAAGTTATGATAATAATTGGGAGATTAGATTACTTTTTATACACATGCTCGAACCACCTAAATTTAAAAATAAAGATTTGGCTAATAAAATATTAGATAGTTTTAGAGATATAGGGGTACCTAACAAGGGTGCAGATTCTATACAAAAAATTAGAGATTGGAAAGAGACTGATGAAAGTTATAATACTAAAGAAGATTTAATGAATTCTATTAAGAGTAATAATCAAGACTTTACTAATTTAAAAACTTTAGAGTATTATACATTTTGTTTAAATAAAACAGAAAAAGAGGTTATTCTTGATACTTATTCTGATTTTTCATCAAATAAAGAATTAAAATTACTTTTAAGTTATTATTTAGCAAAATTTTTATCAAAAAGAACTATACCAAAATATTTTGAGGAGATAAATATAGTAGAGTATATAGATGAAATAACTAACTTTATAATAAAACTAAATATCAATACAAAATTTTCAAAAAGTTTTCTTGAAAAGAATAAAAAATATGAAGAATTAGCACGATTGAATCAAAGATAGGAGTAAATTTGAGAGATGAAAAGTTAATAGATTTTATAAAAAACATAGATAATCCTAGAACTAATGATAAACTAGAGAAAGTAAAAAAACTATTACCTTCAGATTTATCATTGTATCATATTGAAGAGTTAACTTTTGAAGATGAATCTCCAAGAAGAAAAGCATTTGAGAATGTATTAAGTTCTCTTAGGTTTGATGGAATTAGCTTTATTTATCTTTTGTTAGGAGACAGGAGAGAGGTGTCTTTCTATTTTGGAATTGTAAAAGATAAAGGTTATCATAATGTATTGGAGTTAAATGTAGATGAAGTAGGTAATAGTATTTTAAAACCTAGTATAGAAGGTAATTTTAGAGGTAGTAAAGTTAATCGATTAACACGAAAAAAGAAGTCTACTATCAAAACTAATATTGATAGGTTTAATATGTTCGCCAAGATAGAAGGGCTTCCTAGCGTTAATGAAAATAACGAAGAGTTTCAAGGAGTAGATAGGCTTGTAGATGTTATGAGCAATGATGAGTTTGGTTTTATGATACTCGCAAGTACTATTGCTTCTAAGGAGATAAAAGATATAGAAGATAATCTATATAAAATTTACAATATGATAAGTCCATTATCAAAGAAAAGTATACAAACAGGAATGAGTGAAACAAAGACTAAAGGCGATAGTATTAGTGATAGTAAGTCTAAAACAACTGGAAATAATGAGAGTATTGCCATAACAGTTACAAATGGAAAATCAAGTGGTACAGTAAAAGGAAAATCAGAGGGAAGTAGTAGTGCAGGAACCAATGAAAGTGGTAATGAAGGGAAAAGTCATACTAAATCTGATGCAAAAACAAAAGGCACTTCTATCTCTAATACAACAGGAAATTCTTCAAGCGAGAATAATTCAAAATCTAATGGAACTACAAATAGTGAAACTATAGAGTTTAGCACAAAACATCTTTTAGTATGGATGGAGTATATAGATGATGTTTTATTAAAAATGATAAAAAATGGAAAAAATAAAGGGTTATATTACTCTAATATCTATCTTTTAGCTAAGACAAAAGGAACACTTTTAAAATTAGGAAATACTTTGCGATCACTATTTTCAGGTTTGGATGATAATAAAGCTCCTTTAAAACTTAAGTATATTACAAATATAAATGAAATAGAGTTCATAAAAAACTTCCAACTTCCAAGGTATAACACAAGATTAACTGAAAATGAGAAACTTATATATCTGCTTCACTCTAAAAGTATCTCAAATATAGAAGGAAATTGGCTCTCTACTAATGAATTAAGCGTTATAGCAGGTCTTCCACAAAAAGAAGTTGTAGGGCTTATTTTAAAGGAAGAGGTAGAGTTTGGTTTAAACATAAAGCAAAATATAGTTGATAAAAACAAACTTATGCTTGGTAATTTAGTCAAAAGTGGAAAAATATTAGATTTAGAAGTCTGTATAGATAAAGATAATCTTGATAAACATACTTTTATAGCAGGTGTTACAGGGAGTGGTAAGACGACTACTTGTCAAAGAATTTTAAATTCTGCAAAAATTCCATTTATGGTGATAGAACCTGCTAAAACAGAGTATAGAATTTTGACAAAAGTCAATAAAGATGTACTTATATTTACACTTGGAAATGATAATATAGCACCTTTTAGACTCAATCCATTTGAGTTTTTTCCACATGAGAATATTACATCAAGAGTGGATATGATAAAAGCTAGTATAGAAGCAGCTTTTGACATGGAAGCTGCTATACCACAAATTATAGAGAGTGCGATATATAAATGTTACGAGAAATGTGGTTGGAACATAGCTACTTCTAAAAATAGCACATATAAAGACCCCTTTATGGACGGCATTTATGCTTTTCCAACTCTAAGTGACCTTATAAAAATGAGTGAGAAAGTAGTAGAAGCTCAAGGCTTTGATGATAGACTTAAAAACGACTATATCGGTTCTATAAAGGCAAGACTTCAAGGACTTCTTATAGGCTCAAAAGGTTTGATGCTTAATACACACAGGTCAATAGATTTTAAAGAGTTAGCAAGAAAAGATGTAATACTTGAACTTGAAGAGATAAGAAATCCTAGTGAAAAATCTTTAATTATGGGCTTTGTTTTAGTAAACCTGAATGAAGCTATACGTGCAAACTATGAAGAAGATAGAGCAAAAGGAAAAAAATACAAACATATCACTCTCATAGAAGAAGCCCATAGACTCCTTTCAAAGTATGAAGTAGGTGATAGTCAAAATAAGAAGCAAGGTGTTGAAGCATTTGCAGATATGTTGGCAGAGGTAAGAAAATATGGTGAGGGATTGATTATTGTTGATCAAATACCAAACAAACTCACTTCTGAAGTACTGAAAAATACCAATACAAAAATTATTCATAAACTCTTTGCTAAAGATGATAAGGAGTCTGTTGGTAACACCATTGCTCTTGATGATGAGCAGAAAGATTTTTTATCTAATCTTGATGTAGGAAGAGTAATAGTCTCAACGGCAGGTATCAATAAGCCTCTTCAAGTTCAAGTAAAAGATTTGTTAATCAATAATAATAAAGATAAAGTTGATATGGAAAGCATCCAAAAGATAGCTTTAAACTATTATAAAAATAAATACAAAAGAGGATTAATAAGAGGTCTTGAATTTTATAAAAATAATCCAAGTAGTGAGATGGTTAAAAGTTTTTTAAGAGCTGAACTCTTAGATGGATGGAAACTGATTGCTAAAGGTGGAGAATTCAAATATGCTCTTAATGAAGATTTGCAAAAATATGGAGTGGAATTTGTTATGAAATTTTTATCTTTACATTTTTATAATAATGATAAAAATAAAATAGAATATCTTATTAATTTTTTAAATGATGTGGTTACTAATAATAAGAGTAGATTTAATATAGATGATGAAAATTATCTTGAAATAATAAAAGGATAAAAGATGGGATTTTTTAGTGGGATAGGTAGTTTTATTAGTGGAGCAGTATCGGTAGTAGCTAGTGTAATAGGTTCAATTGGAAGTGCTGTAGCATGTTTTGCAACAAATTTACTAAAAGTTTCAGCTCCATATATTGGACCTATTATAGAGGCTATTACTCTAGTAGGAAAGTTATTAGATGTTTTAAATTCAAATGATGATGTTGAAGAATTAGGTAATAAAGCAATTCAAGCAGATAAAAAACCTGAAGATTTTGATAGTATATCTGAATACATTGATTATTTAAGAAATGATATAACAATAGATAAAGATAAATTAAAAAGTTCTGATAAGAGTACAGAACTAGCAAATAAAGTAATAGGTACAAGTATTACAGCTAAAGGAATAGAAGAGAAACTTGATACTAATATTGCTATGGAGTTTTGGAAAGAGGTTATAAAGCAAAAGTTAAAAGAGACTGAAATAGTTAAAACAATAGAAGTTTACAAAAAAAATAATTTAAATAATGCTGATTATGAAAAATACATGATAGGCGATATGAATCTAGAAGATAGGAAAAAACATAGTAGGTCTTTAATAGAAACATATAGTGAACTCGAACCAAGTTTATCTAAAGATGAAATAGAAGATAAAGTTATGAATTTAAAGTATAGAATTGATGAATAGTTGCTTTTTGGGTGCAGATAAACAAAGGTACAAAAGCGGACATAGGAATTTAAGAGTAAGTATATTCTAGGGCTTTGCAACAAAATAAGGACCTATTTTTTATTTAGTCAAAAAAAGTGCTTCATAT
>Ga0114934_10001494_pt1 | contig 15206 bp, 12 predicted proteins | sample 4SBtaG_2_FD_99695 | JGI IMG/M metagenome (GOLD analysis project Ga0114934, IMG submission 99695) | Deep subsurface microbial communities from Kolumbo volcano to uncover new lineages of life (NeLLi) - 4SBTROV10_white metaG | ecosystem: Environmental > Aquatic > Marine > Volcanic ... | reverse complement strand
TTTGTTAATTTAACTCGATATAATTTTGCTGGCATATTAAAAATTAAGTTTCAATGTCTTATGAATAAAACTTAATATATTACTTTAAATAATCGTCAATACAAGTGTGACGGAGTACTAGTATTTAATTGCATAAAAAACCAATGCTACAGGAGGTCTAAATTAATGAGAACTGCGTTAAACAAATTTGAAATTTATTCATATTCCTGCATTTTTTGCCATGTTCTCATTAATTTATCCTCTCATCTAACTATCGTTTATTTATACAAATAGACACTAGAGCAAAAAACACACCTTTAATTTTTCTCCTGATTCAGCAATTTACAGTCATGAATCAAATATTCTTCCACACGCTCATCAGCAATCAATTCGCGCTGAATGATCAACTCCAAGACATCAGGTGTGCATGAGTGGTACCAGGTACCCTGAGGATAAACCACCGCAACGGGTCCATTCTGACAAATTTGCAAACAATTCGCTTTGCTTCTATAGACCCCCCCCACCCCATTTAATCCCAGTTGGTTTAAACGCTGTTTCAGATAGACCCAGGAATCCAGACTCTGCTCCTTGTTACAACACTTTGGTTTTGTCTGGTCACAACACAGAAAAATATGCTTGCGGATGACCTTGACCCCCAAGCGTTCGACAGTGGATTGCATCGATGAATTCATCTTTTATACCCATGAATATTTAGCAATGAATTTATAAAAGCTTGCAGAGCATACATGGACGTACTCGTGCGTCCGGAACAATCAATGGCTTGCAACCTAACCACCCAACCACGCTGCACCACGTACCCCACTTGAATCGCCATATTTCGGAGGCAGTAGTCGCGTAGCCACACGATCAGAAAATACGAATTCTCCCCAGATTTTCGGTACATCGGCATATAAATTTCTATAATTAGACATGCCACCGCCCAAAACGATTACATCCGGGTCAAGAATATTGATTAACTGGGCCAGTGATCGGGCTAAACGATGTGTGTATATCTCAAGACTGTAGTTACATGAAGGATCATTAGCCTTTCCATACAGTACAATTTCTTCTGCGCTAGTGTATTGCCCGCCCCGAGAGAGATGATCGGAAACCATTCCTGGCCCCGATAAAAATGTCTCAATACATCCGTATTTACCGCAATAACAAAGGCGTCCAGGTCGTTCCAGATCCGACAGCCAGGGTAATGGATTATGCCCCCATTCTCCCGATATAGCGTTAGGCCCTTTCAGTAATTTGCAATCGACCGCAATACCACCACCGACCCCGGTACCTATTATAACCCCAAAGACGACCCTGGCACCGGCAGCAGAACCATCCACTGACTCAGATAGTGTAAAGCAGTCAGCATCGTTTGCTATTTGCACTGTGCGACCAATAACACCCTGAATATCATTCAGAAAATAATTTCCATTAAGACAAACAGTATTGGAGTTTTTCAATCTCCCCGTCGACGGCGAAAGCGCACCCGGCATACAGATACCAATCGAGTCAGAAACTCCATGCTGGCTTTCGACATGACTGATCAAGCTGGCAATTGACTGAAGTATTGCCACATAATCATCGCCTGGAGTGGGTACTCTTTTACGGATCATTTCCTTGCCGAGTCCATCCAGAGCCATTATTTCGATTTTGGTTCCACCAAGATCAATTCCTATTCTATAGTTCACCGTCTTCACAGGTTAATGTTCACCATTCATATCGTATTCAGCTTATTTGCCCTATCTTAAGTCACAAGACCTAAGAATCGAAGTGAATTCCTTAGCGATAATAAGAGATAAACACAAGCGTTAGTTATAAAATACCATGATATTTCTTTTTATTTTGTTAAATCAATTGAAAAATGGCCGCGAATTCCCTATGCTTTGCAGCTTAAATTTTTCATCTTTTATTGATTTAAAACTTAATCACCACGGCATCACTAGCTGGTGAGTGGCAATTCGGTTTTTTTACATTTATATGCGAGGGTAGTTATGAAAAAAACAAATAAAATGCAAACAACTTTCAAGGCATTGTCAGGCGCAGTTCTGGCGACCAGCCTATTGGCTGGGAGTCAGGCATTTGCAGCTGATATTTGCACGTCAGAAGGTAAAGAAGTCGACGAAACCACATTTATCGGCAGCAAAATCTATGATCGTACCTTTGGGCGCGGATGTGGCACCTGCCATGATGTATCGCCCAATCCAAATTTATTGGAAAGCGTTAAAAAGTTAAGCAAAGAAGAATTCGCAACTGTTTTAACCGATGGACGAAACGGTATGCCTAAAGCTGTCGATGCAATGAAGGCCGTTGGTCCGGTTAAAAAAGCAGGATTGTCGGATGAAGATACAATAAATGCCATCTGGGTTTATCTGAACTGCCGTGCAGAAAATAAAATACCCGCAAAGGTTAAAAAGAAAAAATAGTTTAAGCTCAATACAGTTAAAAAACCGCCCGATAGATGGCGGTTTTTTTATGCCCAAAAGCTGGTAATTTAGCTCGACAAATTCTCAGTACCCCTTACCGTTCGACTCAATAATTGCGACTCCATTGTTAATGGACCGACTAAATATTACCCCTAAGGAAGATTTATTCTAATATAATCATCCTACACTAAGAGACACTGCTAGTGTTTCATGAAAATAAACAATGATAAAAGAATGACTGCAAAAAATTTATTCGAAAACCCCGACAACGATCTCACTGGCGTTTCGCAATCCGATTTCAACCAGCTTCTTGAAATGGATATGAGTATTCTGGGTTCAGCGGCAAGCAGTAACGACTGTGCAGATTTGCTCATAAAACTCGCTTTGATGGCAGAGAAATTACTCTCCAATTCTGTCGCCAGCATCATGCTATACAATATATCGGGCAAGAATTTGCACGTCCGCGTTGCACCGTCATTGCCGGCCGAAGCGATAATGGCACTGAACGGATTACAGATTGGTGAAGGTTCGTGCGGAAACGCTGTTTATCACAATGAAGATATGTACGTATGTAATACATCTATAGACAAACGTTGGGATAAAGTTAGAGATTTTGCAAAGGCATTCAACGTTCATGCCTGCTGGTCGTCACCGATTCGAAATGATGCTAATGAACCGATCGGGTCTTTTGCCTTATCCAGCTTTGAAGTACGCAAACCAACAGATTTTCAACGAAGACTATTGTCCAACTGTGCATCAATTGCAGGTATATTGTTGCTGAAAGAAAAACACCAGCTACAAAAAGAAATGTGGGAAAAAGAAGCTCTCAAGTTGGAAAAGCTGGAATCAATAGGGGTTCTCGCAGGGGGTATTGCTCACGACTTTAATAATCTACTGGGCATTATTATGGGCAATATCGACATGACAACTCAAATTGTAGATAGCAACAGCAAGCCATATGCCTATATGAGATCTGCTGAAAAAGCGACCCGACGCGCCGTAAAATTAACACAACAGTTGCTTACTTTTTCTAAAGGCGGTAACCCGATTAAAAAACCCAGTGACCTGCTGGAATTAGTACGAGAATCTGCAGAATTTGTACTTCATGGCAGCAATGTCATATCATCAATTAATTGTGAATGCGAAAATAATGCAAAAACAGTGATCGCAGTCATTGATAGTGGCCAAATAGGTCAAGTATTCCAGAATATTGTGCTTAATGCCCGTCAGGCGATGCCAGATGGTGGTGAAATAAAAATATCATGCAGCAGCACATCTTCATCGGGCAATCATAATCACAAAGATTTTTTACCTAAGGCTCGTCGTTTTCACAAAATCAAAATCGCAGATAATGGTTACGGAATTGCTAAAAATGACCTGCAAAAAATCTTCGATCCCTATTTCACGACTAAATCCAATGGCAATGGTCTGGGTTTAGCGTCATCATTTTCCATCGTTCAAAAGCATGGAGGTTACCTGTGCGTTGATTCAGAACCTGATAAAGGCGCCTGCTTCACAGTTTACCTGCCTATGGCGGATGGGCAACTGGATCATGAACAATCGAACCGATCGGTCACCGTAAAAGCCGTAAGAAATAGCAAACGCATTATGGTAATGGATGACCAGCAAATGTTGCTCGACGTAGCAGAAGCAATGATAGAAAGTTTAGGTTACCAGGTAGTAAAAGTGAATGACGGCGCTGCCGCACTTGAAAAATATAAAGCCGCGATGAACAGCGCGAATCCAATAGACCTTATTATCCTGGATTTAACTATTCCAGGTGGCATGGGTGGAATAGAAGCAGCACAAGAAATTCTTGCTTTGGATACAAACGCGAAAGTCATTGTATCCAGTGGATACTCGACAGATTCCATTATGTCAAATTATCCTGAATACGGTTTCAGGGCTGCAATCAGTAAGCCCTACGATATGGCTGACCTGAAATCCACCCTTGACCAGGTTTTAGACAATTAACGCCTACACGACGCTCGATAATTTCTTTTAATCCTACAATTCATGCAGCATAATATTGGGTTCAGGGATCATCATCCACGTAGCTGATACGTAAGTTTTACATCACAAAGTCTAAACCGGCTTCAATTGGCGGTTATATAGTCCATGTCATAATTCACGAGTTGGACTAAACCTAACTTCAGGCCAGCGTTCCTCAGCCAACTGCAGATTGACACGGCTGGTCGCCAGATAAACCAGATAACCACCGCCATCTTCGGCAAGATTGGCATGGGTTTTTTCTTTGAATTCATCAAATACCTTGGAATCTTCGCAATTGACCCACCTCGCCGTGGTTACTGCAACATTATCGTACACACAATCAACATTGTATTCTGATTTGAGTCTAAAAGCGGTCACATCAAACTGTAGAACCCCGATTGCACCCAAAACCAGATCATTATTTCTCAGCGGCTTAAACAACTGGGTTGCACCCTCCTCGGTCAACTGCACTAAACCTTTGTGCAACGCTTTGGCACGTAAAGGGTCTTTTAACACGGCTCTCCTAAAGAGTTCCGGAGCAAAATACGGTATACCGGCATATTTTAATGTTTCTCCCTGAGTAAAAGTATCGCCCACCTGAATCGTTCCGTGATTATGCAGACCAAGTATATCCCCAGGATAAGCTTGATCTACGGCTTTGCGACTGTCTGCCTGAAATGTAATCGCATTAGCAATCTGAATACTTTTACCCGTTCGTACCTGATGAACTTTCATGCCTTTCGAATAGCTACCGGAACACACTCGTAAAAAAGCAATGCGGTCACGGTGTGCCGGATCCATATTGGCCTGAACCTTAAAAACGAAACCTGTGAATTTTTCATGGTCAGGACTTACCACTCGTTGAACAGCCTCCCGAGATAGTGGACCAGGCGCATAGTCAGCAAATGCATCCAACAACTCAAGTATGCCAAAGTTATTAATCGCCGAACCAAAAAAAACAGGGGTCTGTTTAGCCGCGAGATAATCATCTACATCATATTCATGACTTGCCCCTCGAACTAAATCTATTTCCTCACGTAATTCCGCTGCTTGGTCACCCAGAAGATCATCGAGCCGGGAGTTATTCAGATCTTCTATTGTTTCACATTCCGCAATCTTGCCACCATGCTGAGGATTGAATAGAAGAACCTTATCATTGTACAAATGATAAACTCCCTTAAAACGTTGCCCCATTCCAATAGGCCAGGTTACGGGCGCACATTGAATTCCCAAAACACTTTCCACTTCGTCCAATAACTCTATGGGGTCACGACCTTCGCGATCAAGTTTATTTATAAAGGTTAGAATCGGGGTATCGCGTAAACGACATACATCCATCAACTTGATCGTCCGATCCTCGACACCCTTGGCACAATCGATAACCATTAACGCGGAATCAACTGCGGTTAATGTACGGTAAGTATCTTCAGAAAAATCTTCGTGTCCAGGGGTATCAAGAAGATTTAAAATGCGGTCTTTATGTTCGAACTGCATGACAGATGTCGTTACCGATATTCCTCGCTCCTTTTCCATTTCCATCCAATCGGATGTCGCATGTCGCGCAGCTTTACGCCCCTTTACCGATCCGGCAAGCTGAATCGCACCACCGAATAACAACAGCTTCTCAGTGATTGTCGTTTTACCGGCGTCCGGATGGGATATGATAGCAAAAGTCCTTCGCCTGTTGATTTCTTTCATAATATTGCTATCTGTCATACTCTGTAAATCCTAATTTATACTTAAATTTGTACTTGTTTGGTAACTGCTCGCCCCTCTATGGGTGATCTGTTCCGGAAGACGCCGTAAATACATCCTTGTAGGCTTGGATGCGGCTTCCCTGCCGCATACACTTCCTCCACAGATCCCCCATAGAGAGCTGTTTCGATTAGGGGGCAAGAGTTACCTTGTTTGTTAATTTACCTTTTCGAGCAAATGAAATGCCCGAAAGGCGTGTTATTTTACCTGATCAAAATCTTAGGTACCGACAAATTCCAACATTTCGGAAAAATCGTGTTTGTCGGCAGCTCTGAGTGCCGCAATATATTGATCACGGCGCTCATTCATATTTTCTAATAGGAGGTTAGGAGGTTAGGGGTCAAGAGGTTAGGGGTCAAGAGGTTAGGGGTCAATCAAGAGGTTAGGGGTCAATCATATTTTTCTATATGTAATACTAAAAAGAATCCTCTGGTTGCCCAAACTGGCAAAATTTAGCTTGAGCTTCTGATCGATCCCGCATTGGCTCCTAATCACCATGATTTCCTGTTGGGGAGAGACTACAAGCTTTTTTGGCACGCTTGCTTACGGCTACTCCTTCCCTTCTCACAAGGTGAAGGCTGGACTTTCACCTACTGGCTGACTACCATGCCGCTCCACAAAATTCCCTCAGCTCAAACATTATACCTCTAAGAAACCCAACTTGATTTTATACGTCATTGGCGTATATTTGTCGTATGGTTATTATCGAAACATCAATCTTTACAAAACAAATAAAAGAGGTGATGGCAGATGATATATACCGTGAACTTCAAAACGCATTAGTCGCTTATCCTGAGTCAGGAAAGCTTATCCAGGGAAGTGGTGGTCTCCGCAAAATACACTGGGGGAGTTGCTGGATCTCAAGGCTTACGATGATGTGTAAACCTCAAGATCCGGCTCGTTCGGCTACTGTTGCAGCAGCAACAGGCGACAAGAATGGCTTCTAGTGATGTAATTTTTACCAATTTGAGGCTAAACACCAAGTATCTGAACATAATGAGGTCTTTTACAATCGAATACGAATTCATTCTGCCAATGATTATTTGTCGCCGGCAGACTATGAAAATCGTCAAGAATCTGCGTAACTTTGTATCCGGATTTACATCTGGAAAAGTGTTGACACGTCAAATTGTTAAAATGTTTAGATAGTATGACATGTTCGCTTTAGAGTCAGACTCAACCGATTACACCCCACTTAGTTCCACGTCCGAGTTTCCATTCCATCTTCTCATGGAAGCGATCATTGTCCCAAAAGTGTAGTCCACCAATGCACCGCCAAAATAATCTGCTTGTTACTATAATCTCTAGTTGGCTTAAGCGCTGATTAGAAAAATTCTATTCAGACTGCAACCAACAGAATAAACAAGCTCCCACCCTCAAACAGATTTAAGTAACAACAGTACACCCGACGCAAATAAAAACGCAGCAAATATCTTGCTGTATTTTTCATTATCAATATTGACGTACAACATCTCCTCAGTCCACACATAAACCATTGCACCGACGGTCAGATAGATACCATGGACCGGAACATTGATCTGCAAATCATCAATAGAAAACATCAGAGTAAATATCTGGAATACAGCGAAGGTCGCATACGCACTCGCAACAGTTACTCTTGTTACGTCTTTCGGATAAGCTTTGCTGTGTACAATTGCTGTCAGCAATGACCCGCCCAGATTAGTTAAGCCGTGAATCACCCCCATAACTGCAAGGTAGATACGTTCATATTTAACCATTGATTCCAAATAGCGCTCCACTTCAGGAGAATAGCTCTTCAGAGCGACAAACAGCAAAAACAAGCCCACTAAAAATCCAATATTAATATTCGCCGTAGTCACCAAAAATAAAAACACAACCACAAATGGAATCGTATAAATCAAAATATTCTGATAAAACAAATGGTCAATATGACGGTAATGTTTCAATATTTGCATCGAATTAATGGCAATCGAAATTGGCAGCAAAATAGTCAGCGCAAATATAAAATCGTATCCTAATAACAGCAATATAGGCGTACCAAATAGCAACACCCCGACACCAAATATAGATTGAATCATTGAAGTCAGCACCACCGCCAACAGAATATCAGTCGTCATTTCAGATCCTTATTATTTTAATCTTAGAAAAACTCAGCATTTATTCACAGGGAGGTTATCCACTTCTTCCAGTACTGCAGTAATATTTTGCGGTACGGTCACCCAAAGATGGGTCGTATTTCGGAAAAGTGTCTTCGAACTGGACAGATATCGATTAATCACTGTCTGTATTTCCTGTTTACTTTTTCCGTACCAATACCCGTCTTTCTCAGCAACCAGTACGACGCATGGGGTATCAATCGGAAATCCAGCTTTTTCAATATTGTACTGAATGATCCAATTGTACCGGGTAATACTCACATATGCCCACAAAACACCACCCAGATAAAATCTCGATTCAAGATCATACTTGTAAAATATTTTTTTCTGGCGCCCATATTGCCATTTTTTATTGGCGCTGCACTCTCTATTTATACACTTGATCCAGTTATGATTCGGATATGCAAACCACTGGTCCGAATGATAATCAAAGCCGTTCATTCTGTAAAATACCGGCTCCCAGACTGAACGTTCCGAGCAGTCAGGCGCACACGCAACCCAGGCTAACCGCAACTTGGCCATGACTGACTCGGGAATCTGATCGGCCACTGCGATAAAATCGTAGAATCCACTACTACTGGCAATAATGGAAATGTTATCAAATCGTTCGCTTAACTCACTTAGATCCACAATTATTTTCTGATGTTTTTTATCGATATTTTCTGCATTGTATTTATCCCAGGTGGGCTTATGTGCAGAAAATTCGTCGAGATGCAAACTGCGAATATAGAAATTACAACCATATCTCGCAGTAAAGCTTGGAATAGCAAAGCGTATCTGCCCTGCTACGCCATTAAACCCCGGGATAAAATAGAATGCCCGCTGAGCTTTGTCGGGATTTCCATATTCGTGTACGTCATCATAAAAGCTTTTGTAATCCTGCAGTGATTGCAGATAATGATCTTTAAATTGTTTAGTCCATAACGCCACGCTGCGCATCCCCCTTATAAAACCCACTCACTATTTCATAAAAACAACTGCCAATGCAATCTAAAGAATATGACGTCGTTATCGTAGGTGCCGGGCCGGCAGGTTGTGCAGCAGCCTATACGGCTGCGGAAAAAGGTCTGTCTACCTGCCTGATCGATAAAGTAACCTTTCCAAGAGAAAAGCTATGTGGAGGATTATTGACAACTCGCTGTAAAAAAGTCTTTACAAGTATCTTCGGTACAGACTGGGATATGGACATTATCAATGAGGTTCACAATATTTCATTCTTCATGAACAATAATAAATTATGTGAACAAAATGGTTATGCCGATCTGTTTTTTACTATGAGATTCCAGTTTGACTACTATCTAAGCAATTTAGTAAAAGCAAAAGGCGTTGCGTGTTTATTCGGAACACCTATCACTTGTTTTGAATTTGATGAAAACACTCTTCATTTAAAGAGCGGGGCCAGTATTCGCTATCGATACCTGATCGGTTGCGACGGGGTGAATAGCATGGTTCGACGTAATCTGTTGGGACATCCAGTGGACCAGGAAAAAATCGGTTTTGGTTTAGAAACCGAGGTGCAAATCGCAGATATGAATCACTCACTTAATCGAGTTGAGATCGATTTTGGTTCGGCACGATGGGGCTATGGCTGGGTTTTTCCGAAAAACAAAACAGTTACGATTGGTGTTGGCGGTCTTCTAAAAAAGAACCCGGATTTAAAGGAGACTATGAGTAGGTTTTTGATGGAAAAAGGTATCGATAGTAAAAACTACAGAATAAAAGGCCACCACATCCCTTTCGGAAATTTTATCAAGGTACCAGGAAAATATAATATACTTTTATGTGGTGACGCAGCGGGCTATGTTGATCCGATCACAGGAGAAGGCATTGCTCATGCCATGCTCAGTGGAAAGATTGCCGCAGAGTCAATTTATTCAAAAGAACAATCGATGCACGACGTACCCGTTCTCGACATTTACCTTAATAACATTAGACCGATCACCCAATCAATCCGGCAGGCAAACCTGTTTCGTTGGCTAATATTTCCTGGATGCCTGAAATCAGTCTTTTCCCGGGCATTCGCAGATGCCGGTACTCTGCAACGCGGCTTCCTTGATATTTTATCAGGCAAGTATGAATATGATCGGCTCTATTATTTGTTTATACTCCAGGCCATGCACGCGATAAGAAAATTATTTAAGCGCATACTAACCAAAATTGCCAGGGTTACAAGAGCTATTACCTAGTACAACACTGATATTGGACTTATCGAGTCTCTCCATTCATGTGTAATCAGGGATAGGGGTCAATCCTATTTCATCATATGATGAAAAAGAGGAATAGGGGTCAATCCTATTTCATCATATGATAAGTGCCAGTCAATAACATAGTTCACCAGCCCAAAACTTCACAACCCACTAATGAAACGGAAATAAATAGTTCATCCACGACGCCATACGCAGTAATATTTTCCGCATAACCGCCACATGATGCATATGGTCACTATATATCGCAGCCTGCCCGAAAGCGCCACCGGGAACCTTTGATTGATATTGCGTGAAATCGGGGTCATCAATTAATAAATTGACTCCTATTCGTCCTGGCACTCTATTTGCCAATGTCGAACCGTCGATAAGACTACCGCTTGCAGGAAACTGGCCCTCAGCCATTGCTGGAAGCACATGACGTACTTTTGCGGAGAATACTTCTCCGGGGATTCCGTCAAAAGTAATTTCGGCTTCATATCCTGTTTTTAAACGTAACAAACTATTTTGCCGAAACCAGCCAACAACGATCCGTTCTTCCAGAGGTATGAATACCATTACCGGTTTTAGCGGCAGTGATACAGCCATCACTCCCGGCCTGACCGCGACCTGGCTGACAAATCCACGTGCAGGTGCATGGACAATGGTATTTTCCAGATCCCATTTTGCTTTTCTCAATCTGGGTGTTAACTCATCAACCTTGAGCTTTGCACGATCCAATTCGCGGCGGGCTATCAAATTTTTAACAACTAATTTTTTTGCGCGTCGCAAATCGCTTCGAGCCTCTCGAAGCTGCGCCTCGTATTCATCGACCTTGGCTTTAAAAGGAACAGGGTCAAGTTTAAGCAAAACATCGCCTTTTTCCAGCAATTGATTCACTTGCTCTGTGACTTCTATTACCTGACCGGAAACTTGAGGTACAACGGGCACTGTCGCGAAATAGCTACGGCTGACTTCAGAATAAGGATGGTTGTAGTTCATGGTAAATATGAGCGCGCCGATTAATAACACACCACCAAGTACCGCGGTAGGCACAGTCCATTTCGTTAATGGTATTTTAAATACCTTGAATACAACAATACATGTGGATGCATAAGTCAGTATCAACAAGATATCCATAACTATTTCTCCTCACTCCATTTTTTTTCCAGTGTATCAACACGACGCTGTAACGCCTTAATTGTTTTTTCCAACTCTGGCGAATGGGTACCCTGTAAATGACCCGTCATTCCCCAACCGTCTCCGGGTTTGTACAACGAAGCCCATATCCATAGAAATGGCCATAAAACATGCAAGGTAAACATGCTTACCCAACCGGCTATGTGAATAGCATCTTCATGGGGGTGGTTGCGATGTTTGGCTATTTCACAAGGTATATCATGTATGGCGATAATTCCGTAAAACATGACAATGACAACAAAAAATAATAAAGCTAAGGCAAAATAGTCCAGCATAATATCTCCTAAAAAGCTGCCCGAGAATAGAATTCGTCACGAAGAGAAAGGCTTTTGAGTCCATTGTACCGATTAAAAGTAACGAATATCAGTCATATTGAACAACCTGCTGTGTAAAAATACAGGATGTATTCATCATCTCAATCGGAAAATTTCGGGCCATCAGGCCGTTCCAAGCCAAATCATTGCCACAGCAAATCTTGTAATCTATATGCGACAGAAAACCGACCCCCTTGTTGCACAGAAAGTTATTGAGGCTTTATTACATATAAAAGACAAATTGCAAATGATACCAACTGTGTACCAAAATAAAGTTTTCTCGCAATTATCCCGATGCGATTCAAATAATGACGCGGCGGGAATATATATGCCCCATTTGGAAATCTTTTATGATGAAGTGTAATCGGCTTTTTTATTTTAAAAACCCATTGTCTTGGTGCATAGCGAAGTAGTAGGTGGCAAATTGTCGCGATAATCAGCAAAAAGGCAACTAAAATGAGAATAAGGGTATCCACTTTTCAGCTTGCTAAAACCTATCTAAGGAGCGAGGTTTTAATAATATGCGAAAGATTGACGCAGGATTATTGTTTGTCTTGAAGGCGTAGCAACAGGCGCATAGCAGGGCTACACAACTGTTGCTACAACGCAGAAGACGGACAATAAGACAAGTCAGGATTCGTATATTATTGAATCCTTGCTCCTAAGCAATAGTAAGGGGGTTTTTGTATTGAGCAACATTTTTACCGTAAAACTGCCCACTAGCAAATCATGTAAGCGGGTATGACTGAACGCACCCATGATAGTCACATCGATATGATGACTAAGCTGATACTCACATAGCTTATGTTCGACTTTACCTTGTAAATGAGCGCTGACTACGTCAATGCCGCCTGCAGCCCCAAGTCTATGAGCCGCTTTATCAAGCAAATTTTCCGCCACACCTTTTTTATCGACACACACCAGATGGCAAACCAACCCTTTATATAAGGGGCTATCCGCCACCATATCGACTGCGTTTTCAGCAGCTTCACCTCCATCGTATGCGATCATGATCCGTCGGGGCGTTTTAAATGCCTGGTTGGCAACCAAAATAGGACGGTGTAAAGAACGGATCATTGCTTCAAGTTTGGCGCCGATCTGATTGGACTGATCTTCGTGGATTTTTCCACGTGCACCAAGAACAAAAATCGAGATGTCGTCTTCAAATTCGGTCAAGGATTCAACCAAACTACCGTGTTGCAAACAATTGATTGAAGTTGAAATACCCATTTCTATTACCCGATCACTGGCCTCTTGTAAAATTGATTTGCCCAATCGAATACGAGCTTTGCTTTTTACATGCTCAAGATCACTCATCTCTTCAAGCAAGTGGTCACGACTATTCACCCCAAGATTACCGGACAAATCCGTAGTGGCAGCAGTCTCGTGATGGTGATCAATCGTGTGTAATAATTTCAATGGCACATCGATACGCTCGGCGATCCATGCAGCATAATCGCAAACCGCATCGCTCAGTGCAGATCCATCGATACAAGCCAGAACCATTTTTTTATTCATTAGTGGCCCCCCATCATTTTTTCAATTTCTTCCGGATTATCATGAACCCCGAAGCGATCAATAATCGTTGAACTGGCTTCATTTAAGCCTATTAGTTCTACTTCCGCACCCTGTCGTCGCAATTTAATCACAGCTTTATCCAGAGATGACACCGACGTTATATCCCAAAAATGCGCGCGATGCAGATCGATAACAATTTTTTCAACTGCTTCTTTGTAATCAAAGGCAGCAACAAATTTATCCGCAGAACTAAAGAATACCTGCCCTACAACATGATAGGTACGAATATCGTTGCTTTCATCCAACTCCGAATCAACATACATAAAATGACTAATCTTATTGGCAAAAAACAAAGACGCCAGCAACACACCCACAAATACACCCAGAGCCAGGTTATGCGTCCAGACAACAACAATGACCGTCATAACCATCACTACATTAGAAGACAGCGGATTTTCTTTTAAATCTCTAATGGAGCTCCAGTTGAATGTACCGATCGAAACCATAATCATCACAGCAACCAGTGCCGCCATCGGAATCTGACTAATCCATTGATCCAGAAACACAATCATAATCAACAAAAAAGTTCCGGCAAGCAATGTAGATAAACGTCCACGGCCACCTGATTTTATATTAATAACCGATTGCCCAATCATGGCGCATCCGGCCATCCCTCCCAGTAGCCCCGAACCTATATTGGCAATGCCCTGACCTTTACACTCACGGTTTTTATTACTATCTGTATCCGTTAAGTCATCAATAATTGTTGCCGTCATCAAAGATTCCAGCAAACCAACCACCGCCAGAGGTATAGCATAGGGCAAAATTATTGTTAGCGTTGCCAATGTCATCGGTACATCGGGCCACAGAAATATTGGCAGCGTGTCCGGCAGGTCACCCATGTCACCCACGGTACGAATATCCAGATTCAATGTTAAAGCGATGGCGGTCAATGCGATTATGCACATCAATGGCGAGGGAATGGATTTCCCCACGACCGGAAAGTAAGGAAACAAATAAATAATGGCTAAGCCCCCCAACGTCATCGCGTACACCTGCCAGGTCACATGGGTTAATTCAGGTAATTGCGCCATAAAAATCAATATTGCTAATGCATTAACGAAGCCGGTGATCACAGAACGTGACACAAAACGCATTAAACTACCCAGTTTCAAATAACCTGCAACAATTTGTATGCCACCCGTAAGTAATGTCGTTGCAAACAAATACTGCAAACCGTGTTCTTTAACAAGCGTCACCATTAACAACGCCATTGCACCGGTCGCTGCACTGATCATTCCTGGCCTTCCACCCACAAACGCAGTAACCACAGCAATACAAAACGAAGCATATAACCCTACTTTAGGGTCTACACCGGCAATAATGGAGAAAGCAATCGCCTCGGGTATTAAAGCCAGGGCAACCACAAGTCCTGCCAAAATATCGCCACAAATGTTTCCTAGCCAATCCTGTTTTCTTGATAGCAACAACATGTAATTCTGTTAGAAATAAACCGTATTAAAAGAAATGCATCCACTCGGTTAGCTTCGTGGTTAGGAGCGAGGATTCAATAATATACAAAAGATTGACGCAGGATTATTGTTTGTCTTCAAGGCGTAGCAACAGGCGCATAGCAGGCCTACGCAACTGTTGCTACAACGCAGAAGACGGACAATAAGACAAGTCAAGATTCGTATATTATTG
>Ga0114934_10001493_pt1 | contig 15211 bp, 13 predicted proteins | sample 4SBtaG_2_FD_99695 | JGI IMG/M metagenome (GOLD analysis project Ga0114934, IMG submission 99695) | Deep subsurface microbial communities from Kolumbo volcano to uncover new lineages of life (NeLLi) - 4SBTROV10_white metaG | ecosystem: Environmental > Aquatic > Marine > Volcanic ... | reverse complement strand
GTTAAAGCATCAACGATTGCATCTTCTAATTTTTCTTTTTTAGACTTAGCTACTAAATGAAGAACAACTTCTGTGTCTAAAGTGGTTTGAAAAATAGCCCCATTTTGTCTTAAATCATCATACAATTCTTTAGAATTTGTTAAATTCCCATTATGTGCCACAGCCAAAGTTCCTTTAATACACTTCACCATGAGCGGTTGAATATTTACACTATTATCTTCTCCAGTAGTAGAATAGCGCACATGGCCAATAGCAGACATTCCAATCAATTCTGTCAAATCGTTTTTATCAAAAACACGACTCACAAGACCATTGCCTTTTTTTGAATGAAAAACATCATTTTTATTATTATAAGAAATAATACCGGCACTTTCCTGTCCACGATGTTGCAAAGCATAAAGCCCAAGATAAGTCAACTGAGCAGCCACATCACTATTGTAAATCCCAAAAACGCCACATTCTTCTTTTAACATAAATTATCCTTAAATATGAAAAATTAATTTAAAAAAGACCGCCAAACTTACCAGTCCAATTAAATAAAAACTAAAAAATTTAAATTGGGCTTTTTTTAAAATAACAAAAAGAATTTTAATACTAGCTAATCCCACAAGAAAAGAAATTCCTACACCTAAGAACAAATTAATTATTAGATTTGAAGAACAAACCACATTCACCCCTTTCAAACCTAAAATTAGAGCTCCAAGCAAAGCTGGAATGGCAATGAAAAAAGAAAAAACTCCAGCTTCTTTTCTCTTCATACCTAATAGCAAAGCGATGACAATAGTTGAACCTGAACGTGAAATCCCAGGAAAAACAGCTAACCCCTGCACTGTACCGATTAAAATAACATCAAGCCAAGATAATCCAAAAATATCTTTATCTTTTTTCTTAAAAAAATCTGACACAAAAAGCAAAATAGCAGTAAGGGACAAATCAATAAGAACAATTGTCAAACTTTCAAAAACATTAGAAAAATATTTTTCTATAATAATACCTAAAATGGCAGTTGGAATTGAGGCAACAACAATTTTCCACATAAAATCTGTTTCAGTTTTTTTAAAAGAAAATGGAGCTTTCAAAAATCCTATAGTCAGAGACTCAATATCTTTCGCAAAATAAATTAACACAGCCAAAAGAGTTCCAAAATGCAAAAAAACATCTATAAGCAAATTAGGCTGATTAACATGAAAAAATTGCTGAAAAAGAACAAGGTGACCTGAACTACTAATTGGTAAAAATTCAGTTAACCCCTGAATAATAGCCTGGATTATGGTATTAAAAACATTCATTTTTTATCCTTTTTCATCTCAAAAAAATCATAAAAAAATCGTCTCTGATAATTATTATCTTTTTCTTGTTCTGATTTTAATTCACTCAAATCAAATTCATAATTTTCAAAAAATTTCATCAACAATTTATAAGCTTTAGTGACAGAGGCCATTTTTTCTTTACAGGACTTATCAGGACATTTATCTGGATGATATTTTAAAGAAAGTTTGTGGTAATACTTTTTAATATCATTTATAGAAATCTTTTTAGGTAAATTTAACACGTTAAGAGCATTATATACTGCCTCGAACTCAATATCCTTCATAAGATTGCTATAATAATAAACAATTTTAAGTATGTCAAATATATTTTTTTCGTTTAAAAAAGCTGGAAATAAAAAATATCTTTTTAAAAAATAGTTGACATCTGTTTAAAAATATATTATTTTAAAATTAATTTCCATTAGGAGGGGAGCCCTATGCGAATTGACAATACAATTTCAACACAGGTACAAAAAACAGCAAATTCGACTATCAAAAATCAACTTAGCACAGAGGGAACTAAGTATCAAACTAGAAACGAAAATGTTATTTCCTCATTAAAGAATGATTGGAAAAATAAAATTCGTAACATAGACCTAGATATAAAAGAATTACAAAACACCTTATCAAAACAGCAAATAAAAAGAGAACTATTTATTGAATTACAAACAGAATTGTTAAGCTTTTCAGGGGATAATAAAGAAGCTATTGAAAAAAAACTAAATCAGAAAATAGACCAATATTCATTCAACAATTTGCCACTTTACAAGAAACTGCACTTTGAAAAAAATTCTGATGTTTACGATCTAACCGCAAAATTAGAAATTGATAAAAATAAAAACTCTGAAGATATAACAAAAACTGTGCATCTTATAAAAGAAAAATCTATTGCCAAAGAAAATTTATTTTTTGCCAGCACTCATATACAAAAAATTGATATAAAAAATTCTATTGACGGACAAACAAAATACATTATGTCTCTTGCTAAGGACTTCAAAGTTAATACTGACTATTTAAAAAAATATTTTTCATAAATAAAAGGAGAGATTATGAGAAGTGATGCAATGAAAAAGGGCATTGAAAGAGCCCCACACAGATCTTTAATGAAAGCCATTGGCTATACAGATGAAGAAATTTATAGACCAATTATCGGAATTGCTAACTCAGCCAATGAAGTAATACCAGGACATGCCGATTTGAATAAAATCGTAACAGCAGTCAAAGCCGGTATTAGAATGGCTGGCGGTACACCCATGGAATTTTCTACTATTGGTATTTGTGATGGAATTGCTATGGGACATTCAGGCATGAAATATTCTTTACCAAGTCGTGAATTAATAGCTGATTCAGTAGAGGTTATGGCAAATGCCTATCCTTTCGATGGACTTGTCATTGTTCCTAACTGTGACAAGATTGTTCCAGGTATGATGATGGGTGCTTTACGTGTAAATATACCAACTGTCCTAGTCAGCGGTGGTGCCATGTATGCAGGCCGCTACAAAGGGAAAGACATAGACTTAATCACAGTATTTGAAGGAATTGGTGAAGTATCAAATAAAACTATGACAGAAGAAGATTTAACACAGATTGAAGACAATGCATGTCCTGGTTGTGGATCGTGTTCAGGCATGTTCACTGCCAATTCAATGAACTGTTTAGCCGAAGCCTTAGGATTGGCACTTCCTGGGAATGGAACAATTCCAGCCGCCACTGCAGCACGTGTTCGTTTAGCTAAGCGTGCTGGTATGCGAGTTATGGACTTGGTTAAAAATGGTATTAAAATGAGAGATATTGCCACTCTTGAAGCCTTCAAAAATGCTTTAGCTGTAGATATGGCTTTAGGCTGTTCAACAAATACAGTTCTTCATGTACCAGCTGTAGCTAATGCAGCAGGCATAAAACTAGACTTGAACATTTTCAATGAAATTAGTGCAAAAGTCCCTCATCTTTGTAATTTAAGCCCTGCAGGCCCCTATCATATCCAAGATTTAGAAGAAGCCGGTGGAATTCAAGCCGTTATGGCAGAATTAGATAAAGCGAATTTAATTAATAAAGATTTAATAACTGCTAACGGTACAAGTGTAGGACAAAATATTCAAGGCAAAAAAAGTTTAATTCCTAATGTGATTCGTTCCGTAGACAAACCGTACCACAAAAATGGCGGCTTAGCTATTTTATTTGGGAACATAGCGCAACAAGGGGCAGCTGTAAAACAATCAGGCGTAGATGAAGCCATGTTAACTCATTCAGGACCTGCACGAGTTTTTGATTCTGAAGAAGATTCCATTAAAGCCATTTTGAGTGGTCAAATTAAGAAAGGTGATGTTGTAGTAATTCGCTATGAAGGGCCTAAAGGTGGTCCTGGTATGCGTGAAATGCTTTCTCCTACTTCAGCCATTGTAGGTATGGGATTAGATAAAGACGTTGCTTTAATTACAGATGGACGTTTCTCTGGAGGAACAAGAGGGGCAGCCATAGGCCATGTTTCTCCTGAAGCTGCCGAAGGTGGCAACATAGCCCTTATTGAAGAAGGAGACATTATAGAAATTGATATTCCCAATAAAGCGTTGAATGTAAAACTGAGTGATGAAGAACTAGAAAAACGAAAAGCAAAATGGCAACCACGAGAACCAAAAATTACAACAGGTTATGTTGGTCGCTATGCTAAAGAAGTAACCTCTGCTAACACTGGTGCTGTATTCAAAAGCAATTTAATTAAAGAATAAATATTCTAAAAAGAACTGTCCTATTTCGGGCAGTTCTTTTCTTATCCCTTATAATTTACAACAGATTTCCAAAATTCAATAATATCTTCTTGATGTTTCACTGTGTATTTAGCATTTGTTGCAGACATTCCCACTTTGACAGTATAGGCATTAGATGGCAAATGTTCAAACATAGTTTCATTAGTCCAATCATCTCCAGCAGCCCATATAAAATCCCATTTATCTATATCAAAATATAATTGAAGAGATTTGCCTTTATATAAGCCAGCATTTTTGATTTCAATTAATCTTTCACCTTCATGGACTTGAAGTGAATCTTTTTCAGTAAAACTCAAAAGTTCATCCATTAATTCACGAGAACGAATTTCCCCTAATTCCTTAGTAACTTTATCAAAATGCCAAGTCAAGGAGTAGCCTTTTTCTTCAATAAAAGCACCTGGTGAGCGGTCATTATATTTTTCAAGAATTGGCATGACTTCTTTTTTCCATTCATTAGACACACGCTCGGTCACAAGCCAATCCTCACCCTGCGTCTTAACAGCCACATCACTACAAGCCATTAAATCAACAGGAACACCAGAAAACCATTTTTCTAGATATTCCTTATTGGTATCGCTAATAATAACTATTTTATTTTTTTTATCAGAACCCAAGTTCTTTAACAAAGAAATAACATCCTTTGATGGTGGGGTATTTACATTTTTTCTTAATGGTGTAAGCGTTCCATTATAATCAAAAATGATTAATCGTTTTTTTCGAGTATAATAGTCAGTCAAGATTTTAGTTTGAATCTGAACAGAGAAACGATGCGTTTTAACTTGAGCCTGTTTTATTTTAATAGCTTTTAAATCTTCAAAAAAGTCTACAGCCCAACCTAAAGCAGTGTGGTGTTCGACCCAATTCAACATTTCTAAATATTCTTTTTCTGTAGTTTCAGTTTCTAAACTATCAACAATAATTTTAGAAAATTCTTTTTCATCATTAGCATTCAAGAAAGTTACTTTTGGCAAATCTACTGAACCACTTAAAAATTCACTCACTAAAATTTGAACCTTTTTATTGAGTCTGGCAGCTACATATTCCTTAATAATTAAATTAACATCATCATTCATGGAATCAATCAACAGGATGTCTACAGAATTATATAAAACAAAAAGTTCTTCATCTGAAGGAAGACCATCAATGATTACAAGGGGTTGCCAATTTTTTGTTTTATATTTTTTATTACATTCCTTAACTAATTTTAAAAATTTTCTTTTTTCAATCTTTCTCTCTTTCTCAGAGGAAGTATTTTCAAGAACAATTTGGAAAACAAGTTTTTCTTTAAAACCAGGTTGATATGAAAAAAAATGATCAATAAAATGAATTTTCTTAATCAAATTCAAATTAGACTCTAAATTCTCAAATGACAAAATAATTTTTTTATCACCTTTTGTTTCAAGATTTTTATAAATAGAATCTTGCAATTTCTTCTTTTTTTTAAACATTTTAATTTTTAGTAAATCGACACCTACGGAATAGGAATTTAACTGAACAGGTCTGTTGTCAACTAAAACGCTTCCTAATTTGCTTTCCAACCCTAATATTCTATACAAACTACTTTGTAAATGGCGCACATAATCATAACTTCGAAGACCAATTAGGTCGGCACCAAGAATGCCCTCTAAAAGTTGTTTTCCCCAAGGTAATAAACGAAAGACCTCAAAAGAAGGAAAAGCACTATATAGGAAAAACCCAATATGAATATCAGGAAAATCATGGCGAATAAGTGCAGGTAGAAGCATTAACTGGTAATCATGAATCCAAACCACATCATTTGGCGAAAGGGATTCTTTAATGGATAAATAATAGGCATAATTATGTTGCACATAATTATGCCACCAATCTGCATTATATTCTGTAGTCTCAATGAAGTAATGAAAAAGTGGAAGCAAAGTTTTTTCACAAAACATTTTACAAGAGGTCGCGGAAGCATTTTTATCAAAGGGCACATTAACAAATTTTTTTTTGGCACAAATAGATTTAATTTTTCGCCTAGTTAAATCTGAACCTTCTATATGCCCAAACCATAAACTATTGTAAGAAGAATATACAGAATTAATAATTTCTTCTCGTCGACTATAAGAATATATAACATCATATTTATTATCTTTTACATTTTTTTGAACTTTAAGAGGAAGATTTGCAGAAAGGAACAGCATTCTATCATTTTTTTCATCCTCAAGCGGTGAAAATTTATGTTTTTGATCAACAAGATGAAAAGTAGGAGTTACAAGATAATTTGAGAGAGCTCTAAGAGACACAACTTCCTGATGCTCTTTTTCTAATACTTTAAGTCTTTCCTTATCATATTTTTCTTTATGTCTTTTTATTTGAGCTTTTTTTGTCTCATGATAAGTTAGATCAATAAAAACTTTAATATCAACATCACTGTAACACGCATACAGTCCTTCAACTATCAAGACAGAAATATCAGAAAAATTTGTAACAAGTTTATCTTCTTGGTTAGTGAATAAATCAAGATAAGGCATAGTAGTTGTGGTCCCCTGCTTAAAGGCTTGAATATTTTCATTCAAAATTTCCCAATCAATTTCATTGATTCCAACTGAGGCAACGCCATTTTTTTTTCTATAATCATTTCTGATATTAGGTGGTATTTTATAATAATTATCCAAAGATATAATTTTTGACTTAAATTCAGCTTCTTTCAATACCTTGCGCAAAGTTTCTGCAATTTCAGATTTTCCAGAACCAGATTCCCCACCAATAGCAACACTTAGCTTTTCAAATTTCATATCTTTAATTTTTGCCAAAAGCTCTCGAGCCACTCTCTCATGTTTCTTACTAATTAGTAATACATCGCCAACCATAGTTATCCCTTTTATAAAATTTTTGTCAAGAATTTTCTAAATTGCTGAGGAGTTGATATTCTATAGCCTGCTTTAGTTTCACCATTACCGATCTTCACAGAAATGAGAGGAATATCTTCAAAATAAAACATAGTTTCATCTGTTTTATCATCACCAGCACATAAAACAAGTTCATATTTTTTTTCATTTAAAAAACGAGCCATAGCTAAACCTTTATTAACATACTGACTACTGACTTCTACGATTTTACGGCCATGGTGAATTTCAACAGGCAAATTAGAGATAACTTCTGTCAATTCGCCGATTAATTCATTAGCTTTCCATGTTCCAAATTCAGGATCAGCTCTACGGTAATGCCAAACTAAAGCAGAATTTTTTTCTTCAATCTCAGTTCCAGGAGTAGATAATGAATATAATTGTAGAATTTCAGAAATTTCATTTTTCCAACTCATATCTATCTCACCAATAAGAGTTTTCCATTTGGAATTAGGTTCTTTTAAAAAATACCCATGTTCACCGATTAAGGTAAAATTGTAATGACCAAAATGTTTTTCAAGAAATTCTTTATTACGACCACTAATAATATAGACATCAATATCAGAACGTTTCGTTAATTTATTAAAAATATCAATCAACTCATCCCCTGGGACTGCCTGAGAGGGAATATTAACAAATTCACGCAATGTCCCATCGTAATCCAAAAATAAAGCTTTTTTAATAGATTTATTTTGGAACTGTTTTGCCACAGATACATCAAGATTTTTAATATTTCCTTCAGTTATATTTGTTGGATCAAGCTTGTCAAGATCGCCAATAAAAGAATTAGCCCAATATAAAGCATCGTTAGATTTTATTCTATCTAACATAGATTTCATCATATTTTTCTTCTCGGCACTATCCATCTCTAGAGCCTGAACAATAGCATCCACGACTTGGTCAATATTATAAGGGTTAACCATAATCGCATTAAATAATTCTTGTGATGCCCCTGCAAATTCACTTAAAATCAAAACTCCTTCTTTCCCCTCTTTCGTATAAATATATTCTTTAGCCATCAAGTTCATCCCATCAACAAGAGGAGTAATCAAAGCCACATCTGCCAAAGTGTAAAGAGCAACCACTTCTTTAAAAGGTATCCTTTTATTTAAAAATAAAATAGGAACATTTGTTAAACTTGAATAGATTCCATTAATACGACCGATGGCATGTTCTACATCATGAGTTAAATGTTCATATTCCCCTGTTTCTTCTCTTGAAGGAATGGCTACAATAACAAAAACGACCTTTTCTCTTTGTTCAGGATAATCTCTCAAAAAATTTTCAATAGCCATAAGCTTCTGCAACACTCCTTTTGATGAATCCAAATGGTCTATAGACAAAATAACATTTTTATCTATAAAATTTTTCTTGTAGGTCTTAAAAATTTCTTTATAAGATTCATCTGCTCTAACATGATCTGTCATTTTTGTATCAATTCCAACAGGATAAACTCCGATTCGAGTATTATGGCCTTTATACATAATAGAATTCACTTTAGATTCAATCCCTAAAACACGCAAGACAGTACTACGAAAATGTCGCAAAAAACCAAAAGTCTGAAAACCAATTAAATCAGCCTCTAAAACTCCTTTCAATAATTCTTCTCTACGAGGATGGCATCTAAAAAGTTCATAAGAAGGAAAAGGTGTATGAAAGAAAAATCCCACTTTTAAATCAGGCTTTAATTCTTTAATAAAAGCAGGAACTAACATAAGGTGATAATCATGAATCCATATTAAATCATCAGGACGGGCATGCTCAATCACTTTACCTGCAAACTTTTTGTTTACATCAAGATAACTTTTGTACCAATTTTCCTCATAATTAGAAAAAGTTGAAATATAATGCAACAAGGGCCATAAACTAGAATTAGAAAACCCATTAAAATAATTTTCAACTTCTTCATTTTCTAAGAAAATAGGTAAGTATTTATATTTTTGTTTAAGCTCATGACTTAATTTATCACGTTCTCCATATTCTTCAAGATGAACATCAACCCATCCAATCCACCAAACATCATGCTCATGCATAATACTATCCATAACAAGAGAAATCGTGTTAGAAGATTTATGAATTTGGTCACCTACTTTAGCAAGAGGAAGCCGACTAGAGACATTAATAATATGTTTCATTCTTTACTCCATGGAATAAGAGAATAATCTAAACTCAAAATACTATCAGCTTTAATATCAGCCTCAGGATTGTTTTTAGCTGGACCGACTCCCAAAGCCATCATATTCCCACGTTTAGCAGCCTCTATGCCTGCATCTGCATCTTCTATGACAAGACAATTTTGAGGTTCAAGTTTAAGCATTTCAGATGCTTTTAAAAAAACTTCTGGGTCAGGTTTACTATGACTGATATTTGTTCCATCACTAATGGCAGACGCGAAACGGTCAAACAAACCAATTTGTTTAAGGATAAATTTTGTATTTTTACTAGAAGATCCAATAGCCATTTTTATTTTTTTTTCATCTAAATAATTTAAAAATTTTATAACACCAGGGAAAATATCAGCTTGGGTTAAATTTTTTAATGACTCTCTATAAATAGTATTTTTATATTCCGCCATTTCCTGTTTCTCTTTTTCAGTATATTTTTTTGGAGAATTTTCAAGTATTATTTCTAAACTTTCCATTCGGCTCACACCACGCAATCTATCATTAATTTTTCTATCAAAATAAATTTTTTCTCTATCAGCCAATTTTTTCCAAGCTAAATAATGAAAATTATCCGTAGATAAAATAACACCATCAAGATCAAAAATAACACCTTTTATTGTCATAGAACACTTCCTTTAATGAAATCTGTACTAATAATTAAGAATTTTTTCTTCATTCGCCTGCAAACTCACATTTTGGTTCTTAACAGAAATAAAAACATCATGAGAACTTGTGATACGCAATTGTTTTTTTTGTAAAAAAACCTGATAATAAATCTTTTTAAAATAAAAATTAAACCGCACAGAGTCAACATTATCAGGCAAACAAGGCTCAAAAATCACAGTATCTTCCAAAAAATGCAAGCCCACATAAGCAAAAAGCCAATTTGTGATAGTGCCAGCCATTAATCCAAGATGAATACCTTCTTTTGTAGTGCCACCTTGTATATCATTGATATCTGCAGTCAAGGCCTGCTGATATAAAGTCCAGGAAAGAGGGAGCTCGCCTAAAATAGCGGCCACATAAGAATGTACAATAAAACTAAGCGTAGAACCATGACTAGTGCGTTTAAAATAGTAATCAAAATTTTTCTTTAACATCTCATCCGTAACGTTATAACCTAAATTTTTAACAATATCTTTTACTGTTTCAGGAGGCAGCAAAAAAAACAACATTAACAAATCAGCTTGCTTAGATACTTGAAAATCATCAGGCGATAATCCTTCGGCTTTTAAAATTCTATCCATTCTTCCAATATTTTTGTATTTCTTTTTGTAAGCAGTCCAATCAATTTCTTTTAATTTTAAAAATCCATCATATTGACTAATGATGCCATTTTCTACATTTAAATTCATTCTTGTTATAATGTGAGTCCATGTTTCAAAATCACTCTCATTTAAGTCTAATTTTTTTTTCAAAAAATTAAGGGAATTAATATCCAATTTTTTTAAAACAACCAGACACTTTTGCAATAACCATACAACGAGAATATTCGTATAGGCATTATCTTTTAATCCTTTTTCAGAAGAATGAGGCATTTTTTCATGAAATTCATTTGGGCCCATAACCTGATGAATTTCGTATCTATCAGTTTTTTCATTATATTGGCATTTACTCACCCAAAATTTTGCTATATCAAGAAGCATTTCTGCTCCTTGTTCTTTTAAAAATTTATCATCTGCAGTCATATAATAATATTGCCAAACATTATAAGCCACAGCCAAGGAGACATGTCTTTGAAGAGAAGAATAATCTTCTCCCCATTCTCCAGAGATAGGATTTAAGTGAACAGTTTGAGTTTCTTCACGACCATCGCTACTACTTTGCCAGGGAAACATAGCGCCTTTATATCCAAATTTTTGGGCATACTCACGCGCTTTCGGCAATCGTCTATAACGATACATTAAAAGTGCTCGTGCAATTTCTGGGTAATGCATATTGTAAAAAGGAAAAACAAACAACTCATCCCAAAAAATATGCCCTCTGTACGCCTCCCCATGCAATCCTCTAGCTGGAACAGAAGAGTCGATATTAACATTAAAATGTGATGCTGTAGCCATAATATGAAATAGGTGAATACGGAGATTTTTTTGAAGCGCTTTATTGCCTTTTATTTCAATATCTATATGCTCCCATATTTCTCGCCATTTTTCAAAGTGTTCATTTAATGCACTTTCAAAAGGCAAGCGAACAATAGCACACCCTTCATCAATAGAAAGTGCCAGTTTCCCTTGATCATGAGAAGTGAAAATTGCGACTTTTTTTTCTAAGGTCACTTCTTCGTTTTCATGAACAGAACATTCAGAAGACCAATCAATGTACGCCGCTTTTGTAGTAATTTTTGCATTATTAATTGAAACAGATACATTATTTTTGAGCAAATGATGTTCTGCCAGATTAAAAATATGTATATGGGATTCTACAGTTTCAGTTTCAAGCAAGATACAATTTTTATATTCTTCCTCACGAACAGGTCGAAGATGTTTTTGATTAAGCTGACTATATCTTTCAACACCAGCATTAATAATATCGCCTTTTAAAGCACTCTTAAAAACAATAACACCACTATAATTTTCCGGAATTACTGTATACTGAATTTCAGCTAAATGTGCTTCTGCCATACTGACAAATCGTTTTGTGAATATTTTGGTAATTTCACCAGTAGAATGTTTGAATCGTAATTTTTTAAGAAGAAGCCCATGCTCCAAATCTAATTGCTTGCGATACTCTAATATTTCCCCATCATCAATATTAAACCAATCCCCTGCTGGAGTTTTAAAAGTAATAAAAGTCCAATCAGGGGTACAAACAAGGTCTTCATTATCGACCTCACGACCAGCTACTTTAGAAAAAAGTCGATTATAGATACCAGCGATATAAGTCCCTGGATTATGATTTTCTGAACTAATACTACCTTCAAAAGAACCACGCACACCAAAATAACCATTCCCTAATGTAGTTAAAGATTCTGTTTGTCGTTCTTTCTTTAAGTCATAAACTTTATAATCAAGTGTAAAAAGAGAATTTTCGTTAAAAAATTTTTCTTTCATACATCTAATATAATAATTTACTGTCAAAAATCAAAAAAAAATTATTCCTTATTATTTTAAAACAACAAGCTGCATTTCCAAAATAATTTTACTTAAAAGAAATCCTTAAAATTTTTCGACTCTGTGGCACTAAAAAATATATGATTAAGAAGATGAAAAAAATTATACAAAAATTTGATTTCAACCAGACAGGTCAACACTATGATTCATGTCGGCTTGGTCTGTTTCTGTCACCTGATTAGCAATTTGTTCCCAGCTTTGTTTCAGATCAGACATAAGTCCAATAACTACCTTTATAGGGTCCACTGTCTTAGTAATATTGGCTTCTAATAATTGCTGATTAATATAAATATAAATACTAGCCAATTTTTTAGCGATTTCCCCACCTCTATCATAATCCAATGAGACCAAAAGTTCAGTGACAATATCTTCAGCTCTAGTTATATTATTATTTGCGATATCATATTTTTTTTCATTTATAGCGACAATAGCAGCATTAGCAAATTTTAGAGCACCCTCATAAAGCATGACTATTAACTTCCCTTGATTAGCTGTTTGAATTTCTGTTTGCTTATAAGTTTCATAGGGATTATTATACATTCTAATACCTCCTTAATCTTTTTTCAATTATCGGCATTTCAGAGGAAAAATAAAGATTAAAAAATCCACCCCACAACAATTTTTCCCTTTTCAAAAAGTGCCACAAAAGCATCAACTACATTAAAATCAAATTGAGTACCTTTATTATCCTTCAATTCTTGAATAGCATAATCCACATTATGAGCTCGACTATAAACTCTGTCAGTAGTCATAGCATCAAAAGAATCAGCCACAGCCATAATTCGAGAAAGCAAAGGAATCTCTTCTCCAGACAAACCATAGGGATAACCTCGTCCATCATAACGTTCATGATGATAAGTAATAAACGGTAAAAGATGATGAAACTGGGTAAATTTTCTCAAAATATCTACACTAAGCTCAGCATGTTTTTTCATAATGGCAAATTCTTCTTTTGTTAATTTTCCAGGCTTTTCCAAAATTTCAGTTGGGATTCGTAATTTCCCTATATCATGAAATAAAGAAGCTAAAAATAAATCTTCTTTTTTATTGTCAAAAATTTTATTTTGTTTTTCAAAAACCTCAAAAATTTTAAGAGCATAATAGGTTACCTTCTTTGAATGGGACAAAACATCATCTCTTTTAGTTAAATAGTCAATCAGATCCATACGCGAATTCTTATCTAAATCATCAAACTCATCAAAAAAAACATCAAACAAAAATTCCATACTTTGTTTCTGCCTCATATCACTTTACTGCAAAAAGCATTCCAAAATAAAGGCTCTTATAAATAGAAGATATTTATACACCTTAAAAAGCGTTTCAAAATGTAACATTGAAAATTCAAAACATACACAAGTCAAAACCTTTATAAAAAGGCTTGACTCACCAACATTAATATTTAAAATTCTCCAAATATTTTTTTTAAAATGGTCTACGGCCTTCAAAGGATTTCGTCAAGGTCATAAGATCAATATATTCTAAATCACTACCAACAGGAATACCAGCCAAAAGTTTCGTTATTTTTAAATCAAATTTTTCCAATATTTTTTTAAGATACAAAGCTGTCATTTCGCCTTCTGTAGTTTCATTAATAGCCAAAATAATTTCTGTAACTTTATCTTTTTTAATACGTTCAACTAGAGAATCAACATTTAATTCCTTTGGGCCAACACCTGTTAAGGGCGATAGTAAACCAGACAAAACATGGTAGACACCTTTATGAACATGAAGTCTCTCAAATAAAGCAATATCTTTAGCTTCTTCCACAATACAAATTAATTTATGATTACGAGTCTCATCTGCACAAATAGGGCAAATTTCAGTTTCGGAAAAATTACCGCAAATTTTACAAGTTAAAATTTTATTTTTCAATTCTAAAATTTGTTCGCCCAAAACTATATTGTCAGCTTGCTCTCGTTTTAAAATGAAATATGTAATTCGCTCGGCACTTTTCCGACCTATCCCTGGCAATTTAGATAATTCATGTATGAGTGTTTCAATAGCCAAAGACATTCTAGAAAAGGTTTCCCATTCCAGGAATATTCATACCACCAGTGAGTTCGCCCATAGCTTCCGCTGACATTTCTTTAACTTTTCTTGCACCTTCATTAACAGCCGCTGTGATTAAATCTTCAAGCATTTCTATATCATCACTCGTCACAACTTCAGGTTTAATCTTCAAAGAAGTAATTTCATACTCTCCATTCATCTTTAAAGTGACCATATCTCCACCTGCTGAAGATTCGATTTCCTTAGTTTTAAGGCTCTCCTGAATCGCTTTCATTTTTGTTTGCATCTCTTGAGCCTGTTTCATAATAGAACCTAAATTGCCTGGCATTTTCATATTACAACTCCTTACTCATTTTTAAACCTTTATGAAAGGCTTGAAGATTAATATCTATAGTTTTTTGTGGAACTCGCTTTTGCACAGCAGCTTCCCACAAAGTATTATCAAAATCTAATAACCCTGCCAAAGTGCCCATTAATATAGAGTTTGCCACTTTTTCATTTCCCAAAGTTTGAGCTTCAGAAAAAGCATCTATAACAAAAAAATTCACATCATATTTTTGTATTTTTTCGATAATGTTTTTCGGATAAGAAAAATTGAAATTTGTAGAAATAGGAGGCAATTCAAGATTATTTATAATTAATTTTCCTTTAGGCTTTAAATAATGAATCCAACGTAAAGCTTCTAATTTTTCAAAAGCCACAAGTATATCAACTTCTCCCACAGGTATAGTAGGAGAATATACTTTCTCTCCAAAACGGACATGTGTAAAAACACTACCACCTCTTTGACTCATACCATGAATTTCACTTTTTTTTACATCAACCCCTGCAGATAAAATTGTATCAGATAAAATTTCACTCGCTAAAATAATTCCTTGACCACCAACGCCAACTAATAAAATATTTTTCATCCTTCAGCCTCCTGCTTTTTAATGGCTTTAGGTGGACAAACTTGCATACAAACTTCACATCCATTACAAGTTT
>Ga0114934_10001492_pt1 | contig 15225 bp, 10 predicted proteins | sample 4SBtaG_2_FD_99695 | JGI IMG/M metagenome (GOLD analysis project Ga0114934, IMG submission 99695) | Deep subsurface microbial communities from Kolumbo volcano to uncover new lineages of life (NeLLi) - 4SBTROV10_white metaG | ecosystem: Environmental > Aquatic > Marine > Volcanic ... | reverse complement strand
CGCCACAATAGTAATGCAATTACATTGGCAAATTGGTTAAATAATCATCCTTCAGTTGAATGGGTTTGGCATCCAAGTTTACCTGAACATCCTTCACATGAAAACGCTAAAAAATACTTGAAAAATGGTCAATTTGGTTCAATTTTAAATTTTGGTATTATAGGTGGAGCTGAAGCAGGTAAAAAATTTATCAATAATGTTAAACTTGCTAGTTTGCTTGCAAACCTTGGTGATTCAAAAACATTAGTTATTCATCCATCTTCAACAACTCATCAACAGTTAAGCGATGAAGAACAAAAAACTTCCGGAGTTTTACCAGAACAAATTAGAGTATCGGTAGGTATTGAGCATATCGATGATATAATTAACGATTTTGATCAAGCTTTAGCAATTGCGACTGCCTAATAATTCAAAAGATTATTCAACAGTATCGGAATAAAAATATTCCGGTACTGCGATTATTAAGAACCAGGTAAACTATTAAATAAACAAATTATTCGATTATTTTAAAATTTTATAAATCGCTATTATAATGGAACAATTAGAAAAAATTAAAAAGATTATTGCAACTACTCAACATAAAAAACTTTTTACAGACGAGACTTTACAGCTTGAGTGTGGAAAATCTTTATCAGATATTAATGTTTCATATCAAACTTATGGTAAACTAAATAAAAACGGAACAAATGTAATATTAATTTGCCACGCATTAACCGGCAATGCTCATGCCGCAGGTTATCTTTCAGAAGATGAAAATTTGATTAATTCTGAACATGAGTTTCTTTTAAAATATTCAAAAATGAATAGTAATGTCCCTGGATGGTGGGACCCACTCATTGGTCCAAGTAAAGTTTTCGACACAAATAAATATTTTATTATCTCGACTAACTTTTTGGGAAGTTGCTATGGAACTACCGGTCCTTCATCTATAAATCCAAATACTTCAAAACCATACAAGTTGGATTTTCCTATTGTAACAGTTCGCGATATGGTTCGAGTACAAAAAAGATTACTAGATAAACTTGGAGTTAAAAGGCTTGAATCTGTTTCAGGTGGTTCTTTGGGAGGAATGCAAGTAATTGAATGGGCAATATTATATCCGGAATTTGTAAAAACAATTATTCCAATTGCAACATCAGCAGCACATTCTGCTTGGGCAGTTGGATTAAATCATATTGCTAGGAACGCAATTATGAATGATGCTGATTGGCAAAGTGGTAATTATTTACGTCAACCGAAACAAGGTTTATCATTGGCTAGAAAAACTGCAATGATGAGTTATCGGAGTTATAAATCATTTGAAATTAAATTTGGTAGAAAAGTAAAAGACCACCATGAAGTAGAAATTTATGATGTTGAAGGTTATTTAAATTATCAAGGAGAAAAATTTGTAAATCGATTTGATGCAAACACTTATATTTACATTACTTACGCAATGGATAAACACGATGTAAGTACTGGGCGGGATTCAATTGAAAAAGTACTCTCATCAATTAAAGCAAAAACTCTTTGTATTGGAATAGATTCCGATAATTTATACCCGGCAATTGAACAAAAATTAATTGCTGAAAAAATTCCAAATGCAAAATATGCTGAGGTAAAATCAATTCATGGGCACGATGCATTTTTAATTGAGTTTGAACAATTAGAAAAAATAATTGCCGGTTTTTTATCTACATAATTAAATTATTGGTTTTGTAATAATCCATAATTTATTTTGCCTATCAATTTTATTACTAATTGGAAATAATAATTTTATATGTTTTACAGCACCAATCTCTTTAATATGGTTTTGCTCTTTTAGCTATTTCCAAGCCATAAATCATTTTTAAAACTTTTTCTGCATACATTCCATCGATGCGTACTTTGCCGGTATTGGAAGAACTGATATTCACCAATATTTTATTATGAATTTTTCTCTTTCATTTTGTATTTGAATCAATGAATCCACTCTAAAAAGCCACTAAAAATAATATTTTCTATTCATATCTCAAAGCATCAATCGGATCAAGATTTGAGGCTTTTACAGCGGGATAAACTCCGAATAAAATACCAACAAATGTTGTAACCGCCAAACCGATTAATATCCAATCAATTGGAACAACAATTGAGACACCGAGACTTATCGCAACTAGGTTGCCTCCTATTAAACCGAGGACAATTCCAATTATTCCGCCTATTTGACTTAATACAATTGCTTCAATCACAAATTGTGAACGAATCATTGCTTTTCTGGCGCCGATTGCTTTTCGGATTCCTATTTCTTTTGTCCTTTCCGTTACACTCACAAGCATAATGTTCATAATTCCAATACCTGCAGCAATTAACGAAATAAATGCAATTATACCGGCACCGAGTTTAAAATATTTTGTCAAATTGTTAAACTGCCCGATTAACTGATCATTTGTAATTATTTCAAAATCATTTGGTTTACCCGGAGGTACTTTACGTATTGCACGTAGAGCACCGATAACTTCCGACTTTACAGCTTCCAAATCGGTTTTATCATCAGCCATAACAGTATAAGCAGCACTTTTTCTATCGCCATAATATTTTGTAAATAAACTTAACGGAACAATCACAAAATTGTCCTGCGATCTGCCAAGTACACTCCCTTTTTTTTCAACAACGCCAATTACTTCCAATCTCATATTGTCAATATGAATTTTCATACCAATCGGATTGATTTGACCGAATATACTTTTCACAATATCCGAACCGAGCAAGCAGACAGGGCGTGCATTTGCAAAATCCTGAGGTGAGAAATTTCTACCGTAATCAATTCCTCTATCTTCTGCTTTTAATTGATCCATATTTAATCCAACTAACGGAACATCCGGATTAGTTTTGTTTTCACCGAATTTAACTACCCTGCCATTTTTTGAAAGTTGAATACCAATCGCTGAAGGCAGTTTTGTTATCCTCTTTAATTTTTTGCCAATTTCAACCGTTAAATCTTTTCTATTTCTGTATTTTCGTCTACTCCCGTGTCCGATGTTGATTGCAGGATATTTTTGGATAATGAAGTTATTTGTTCCTATGGAATTAAAAGTATCTTCAACACTTTTTTGAACACCGCTAATTGCGGTCATTACAATAATTATTGAAAACAATCCAATTGAAATACCAATCAGTGTAAGTATCGACCTTAGTTTATTTGAGCGAAGTGAATCCAACGCCATCAAAATACTTTCTTTTATCTGCATTTAATAAATTCCATTATAAAAATACTTTCATTCCCAAATTTTAACTTTAACCTATTCATAACGCAGCGCATCCACAGGGTCTAATTTTGAAGCACGGTAAGCAGGCAAAAATCCTGAAATAATTCCTACAGCAGCCGAAATAAGCAAAGCAATGAATACAATATTTAATGGCATTGCCGTAGGTAAAAATTGATTTATAATTAAACTTAACGGAAATGAAATTGCAAGTCCGATAAATCCCCCCATTAAACAAATAATTGTTGCTTCTGCCAGGAATTGGAACAAAATTGTACGTGTTTTTGCACCGATTGCTTTGCGTACGCCGATTTCCTTAGTCCTTTCGGTGACCGAAACGAACATAATATTCATTATTCCGATTGCACCCACAAACAGCGAAAGTGCTGTAATAACAATACCGGCAAGTGCAACAATGCCAACAGTTTTATCATACATCTGTTGAAATACTTCCTGCTGATTAAGTGCAAAATCATCAGGTTTCCCGGGTGGGTCTTTTCTTATTGTCCGCATTATTGCGCGCAGTTCTTCCTTAGCGTCATCGATATGATCAATATCTGCAATTTTCACATCAATCCGTAAACCTCGACGGGTTTGCCCAATAACCGATTCAAATGTTTTGAGCGGCATAATTACCTGGCCATCGAGACTAAATGAGCCGAAGAAACCGGTACCTTGTTTTTCGAGAATACCAATTACTTTAAGAGGAACATTGTTTATCTTCACGACTTTATTTAATGCCGATTGATGTGGAAAGAGAGCTTTGGCAATATCTTTTCCGATAACACAAACACGTTTTGCTGCTTTTACATCGTAACTATTTAAAAACCTTCCTTCTTCCGGAATAGAACCACTTGTTTTAATGTAATCTTGATTTGTTCCGAAGACGAGTGAAGTACGTACATTCAATCTTTTGTATTTTACAATTTTACCAAAAGTTCTTTTAGTAGGAGCAATAGCCGAAGCTCCGTCAAATGTTTCACGTAATTTTTCATATTGAGCGTAGGTTATTTCCTTGCGGTTTCTGTATTGTCTCCATTTTCCCATAGCAAACCAAGGATATTTATCAACATAAATCACATCGCTACCCAACGAAGAAATTGACTTCAAAAAAGCATCGTGCAAACCGACAATTGCAGTTGACATTGTAGTAACAGCTACAATTCCGATAACTATCCCAAGAGTTGTAAGCATAGAACGCATTTTATTCGCACGAATTGCACGCGCTGATATTTTCAAGCCTTCGTATAGCTCGCGTAAAAATTTCTTAATCATTTTTATCCCAAATACTCAATATATTAAACTAACCTGGACAAGCCAGAACAAAATAACTTTACAAAATTCATTTGTTTTGAATAACGAATACCGATTAACGATTTTAGATTTCAGATTTTTTTTACTTCTTCCAAAGGGATGCCTTTGGCATTAAATCAATTCGCCGTGGCGAATCGTTAATCCTTGTTCTTAAATCATTTTTTTATTGCAGCTTGCTGCACTATAGTATTTATAACTAAATCCTCGTTTTTTATGTAAGGAAATTATGCACACCATCTCACAGACTCTGTCCACTTACAGAGTCCAGTGAACAGAACTCTGCGAGTGAGTCAGCGACCTTTGGAGATAATTTTTTTGACATTATCAATTCTCCATTCTCAATTCTCAATTATCTATTGCAGCTTGCTACGCTAGAGATTACTCAATTATTCCAAGTATATCTTTTACTCATAGCGTAAAGCATCAATCGGATCCAGATTTGAAGCTTTGTACGCCGGATATGTCCCAAATGTTACACCAATAATAATACACATTGTAACACCGATTAAAATCCAGTCAATTGGTAAAACTGCTTTTGCTTTCAAAAGTGAACCCGCAAAATTCCCAATCCCTACACCGAGAACAATTCCAACTATCCCCCCGATAATTGAAAGAGTTACAGCTTCAATAATAAACTGAATAAGAATATTTTTCCGTTTTGCACCAATTGCTTTTCTAATTCCAATTTCTTTAGTTCGTTCTGTAACGGAAACCAGCATAATATTCATAATTCCAATTCCGGCTGCAAGTAGTGCAATAGCTGCAATTACAAATGCTCCGATTTTTACACCTGCTGTTGCATTATTAATTTGATCCAATACTGCTTTATTAGTTCTAATTGAAAAATCATTCGGATCACCGGGTCTAACTTTTCTAATTGTTCTAAAATATCCTTCCGCTTTGTTCACTAAATCGGCATACGAATCTTTATCGTAAGCCATTACTGTAATATTAATGCTGCGGTTTCTTTTCCCGTAAAAACTCTGGAATGTTGTAATTGGAATGATAGCAAAATTATCCTGACTTTGCCCGAAAAACTGCCCTTTGCTTTCCAATACACCTATTACAGTTAGTTTATGATTCTCGACTTTTACTTCTTGACCTATCGGGTTAATACTTTGAAATAGTTTTTTTGCCACGTCAGCACCAAGGACAACAACGTGTTCATACCTGTCAACATCACGGTAATTAAATTCCCTTCCCTGATCAACAACCCACGTGTTATTAGCAAAAGCTTCCGGAGTACAACCGGCAAAACTTACATTCGGATTTGTTTCAACATTTTTATACTTAAAAACTTTTCCACCGTTCCACTGTTCTGCTCCAATTCCTTTTGCGTCAACAAGTGCATCCTTTAATCTGAAAAATTCTTCAAGAGTAATATCTTTTCTATTCCTAACTAATTTCATTCTTTCAGCACGCGACATTTGCACAATCGGCCATTTCTGAATTTGAAAAACATTTTTCCCGAGCGCAGAAACTCCGTCCTCAATACTTGCCTGCAGCATACTTATAACAGTACTGATTGAAATAATTGAAAAAATTCCAACAACAATTCCAAGCATAGTTAGAGATGACCTAAGTTTATTTTCTTTTAACGAACTTAACGACATTTTAAATATTTCAAAAATATTCATTATTCATACCTCAGTGCATCAACCGGATCCATTTTTGCTGCCGTATAAGCCGGAGCTAAACCTGATATTACTCCGGTTAATATTGAAATTACAATTGCCGTAATTACTGCATCAGCCTGAATAGCAGTCGGCATAAATTGATTTATTATTAATGCGGTTAATAAAGCCAGCGCCAAACCAATCAAGCCGCCGAGCAGACAAATAAAAGCAGATTCGGAAATAAACTGTGTTAGGATAGTTCTTTTTTTTGCACCAATTGCTTTACGAATTCCGATTTCCTTAGTCCTTTCTTTTACCGAAACAAACATAATGTTCATTATTCCTATTGCACCTACAAATAAAGCTAATCCGGTAATAAACAGTCCGCCTATTTGAATAACGCCTACAGTTTGATCTATAGTTGTTAATAATCCGGCTTGCTGATTTATTGAGAAATTATTCTTTTCAAAATAATGAAGTCCGCGTACTCTGCGTAATATCTCAATTGCTTCTTCTTTAACTTGCTCAACCATAGCACTGCTCGGCGAGCGAACATCAATAGTAACACCGCCTTGTGATTCCCGCCTTAAGTATTTAAACATATACCCAATAGGTAAATAAGCTCTGTTATCGGGATTAAAATCGCCCATAACCCAGCTGCCTTGCTTGGCAAGAACTCCGACTACTTTAAGTTTTAATCCTTTTATTTTAATGTAACTGTCAACAGCTCCGCCATGCGGAAACAATTTTTTGGCAACACTGCTGCCAAGTACAACTACATTTCTGCTTCCTTTTCCTTCAAGTTGATTAAAAAATCTTCCATCTGAAAATGTAAAATTTGTAGTTTTCAAAAATCCGCTCGTTGTACCGGTTATCATTATGAAATCAACCGAACGGTTTTTGTACTTAATACTTTTTCTTGTAAAAGCAGTTGGAGCCACGGCAAGAGGCAATTTTGCCTGTTCTTTGTACTTTTCAAAATCCCGCGTTGTAATATCTTTACGATTACGCAATTCCCACCACGGAATATCATTATTAAACCAAGCCCATTTATCAATATAAAGATTATCCGACCCGAGTGAAGAGACACCATTTTGGAAGGAAATGTTTATACCTTTAATTGCGGTTGACATTGTAATTACAGCCCAAACGCCAATAATGATTCCGAGCGTAGTAAGTACCGACCTAATTTTATTAGAACGAATCGCTTTTAAAGATATCAACAAGCCTTCTTTAAATTCAAACAAAATTCCGCTTTTAAATATCATTTTTGTTTCTCATTTTAAACTTCATTATAATTATTTTTAGGAATAATTCTGTTATTTATCTCTGCATCACTTTCAACCAAACCATCTCTTAATCTGATAATTCGTGCAGCATGCTCGGCAATATATTCTTCGTGAGTAACAAGAATAATTGTGTTTCCGAGTTCGTGAAGTTCATTAAACAAAAACATAATATCTTCACCGGTTTTACTATCCAAGTTTCCGGTCGGTTCATCGGCAAGAATTATTGAAGGATTTGCAACAAGTGCCCGGGCAATAGCCACCCGCTGCCTTTGACCGCCGGATAATTCATTCGGTTTGTGATCCATTCTATCGCCCAAGCCGACTTTTTCCAAGGCAATTTTTGCTTTTTCCTTTCTTTCGGCCGATGACATCCCCGCATAAATTAATGGAAGTTCCACATTATGCAGTGAATCGGAACGCGGAAGCAAATTAAATGTTTGGAATACAAAACCTATCTCTTTATTACGTATTTCCGCAAGTTGATTATCATTCATTTGCGAAACATTATTTCCCGCAAAATCGTAAAGTCCCCGAGTTGGGGTATCAAGACAGCCAAGTATATTCATTAAAGTTGATTTTCCCGAACCCGAAGGACCCATTATTGCTACATACTCATTTTGATCAATTCTTAACGAAACATCTGACAACGCACGAACTTCTTCGGTACCAACTTGATAGATTTTTGCAATATGCTCTATGTTTATAATATTTTTTGCCATATTGCTATTTTTCTCCCCTGCTATTTTTCTTCTTAATCATTATTCTCATACCATCTTTCAAATCCTTTGATATTGCTCTGTAAGGTCCGCTAATCACAGTTTCACCACCTTTTAAACCTTTTGTGATTTCTATAAAGCTATCATCACTAATGCCGGTTTCTACTCGTACCATTTTAGCATGATTACCATCGGCTAAGAATACAACTTCAGCAGGTTTTTTCTTCCTTGAAATGTTTTTGCCTTTTTTGCCTCTCATTTTGCTTCTATCGAATTTAGGTATTCTTGCAGTAACACATTGTATCGGCACGGAAACAACATTATGTTTAGTCTGCGTTCTAATTTCAGCATCGCAGGACATCCCCGGGCGAATTTCCGGATTTTTTCCTTGAAGTCGAATTCTTACCTCAAAATTAACTACTTCGTCTTGTGAACCAAGCCCTGTAGTTTTTGCACTATTTCCTATTTGGGTAACAATACCTAAAAATTGTTTATCGCCAAACGCGTCAATGGTAATATTTGCAGTATCGCCTTTTGCAATTCGTACAATATCATTTTCATCTACATCAACTCTTGCTTCCATTTTGGATAGGTCTGCAACTGTCATTAAATGAGTTCCCTGGCTAAACGAGCTTCCAAGTACACGTTCACTCAGTTCAACATTTAAAACTGTAATAACACCATCAATCGGTGCATAAATTGCTGTTTTTGCAAGCTCAACTTTTGCATCTTTAAAACTTTCTTCCTGTTGGAGAACCGCAGATTTTTGTGCTTCTAACTGACCAACAGCTTGCTCATAAAGTGCTTTGGCTGCTTCCAATTCTTTATCACTTGCTAATTTTTTATCGTACAAACCCTTTACACGCTTATATTCAGCCTCAACTTTTACGAGTGTTGCCTTTCTAACTTTTAATGTAGCTTTAGACGCTTCGTAACTCGCCTCCGCTCTGTTTTTTCGGGCAATATATTGATCCGGTTTTAGTCTGATAAGTAATTGACCTTTTTTTACAACTTGTCCTTCAACCACAGGAAGTTCAACAATTTCACCTGTAACTTCCGGTCTTAATTCAACTTGAAAAACAGGATGAATTTTTCCGGTTGCCGAAACTGTTTCCGTTATTGTTCGTCTTTGAACTTTGTCAGTCTGAACCGATGTAATCTCTTCTTTGTTTCCGTTGAATATAACAAGCCCGACCACAACAAGCAGTAAAACTACCAAACCGCCAATAATAAAAATCTTTTTCTTATTCTTTTTAGGCTTTACATCACTCATAATTATTTATCTCCTACGTTTACGTATTGTTTGTAATCTAATAATCCCATTAAATTTAACAGTTTATCACTCAATTTATAAAAATTAAATTCTGCATTAATTTTACTGCTCTCTGCATTTTGGTAATCTCTGGCGGACTGTAAAACGTCCAGGATTGTCGCAGAACCGAGTCTGTATCTTTCGTCGTTAATCTTTCTATTTTCCAAAGATGATTTAACATTTTCATAACTAACCTGTAAAGCTTCTTTTGAGGCTAGTAAATCCAACCATCCTTGTTTAATTTGAATTTTAATTTGCCTCTCCAATGCAGTTAAATCTTCTTTTGAATTTTCAATTCCAACTTTTGCTACTTGTATGTTGGTTGAAGTTCTAAAGTTTGAAAAAATCGGAATTTGCAAACTCAATCCGGCACTCCAAACTTTTCTATCAAACAAACTTGAAGTTTTAAGAGCATTGGTCGAAAGTCCGTAATTGGCACTGAGTGTCGGATAAAATCCACTTTTTGCAATTGTAAGGTCTTCATATCTACTATTTAATGTTAATTTTTGACTAAAATAATCATAACGATTATTTAATGCTTTACCTACCATTGCCTTAACATTATCAAAACGAGTCAAATATTTTTTTGTATCTACTTTTACGACATTTTTAAATGGATTTTCAAGATCGTAATCTGCTAATACATCAATTGCAAGGTAATCCAATAAATTACTTTTAGCATTTTCATAAACATTTTTTTGATTGATATACTGTACTTGAGCATTACCGTATTGAACTTTTTGAGTATAAACATCTGCAATAGCAACAGCTCCCAATTTATTTCTTACCATGATATCTTCAAGCAACTTTTTATTATAATTAACATTTTCTTTGCGAACTTTAAGAAGTTCTTTAGCACTAATTACTGAGTAATAAAGTTCGATTGTTTTATAAACTATGTTTTGTTTTAATCTTTCAAGAGTGTATTTGGCTGCTTCATAAGTATCTTTACTTTTGTGAATGTTCGCAAAATTTGAAAGTCCGTCAAAAAGTGTTACTCCACCCCCTGCTCTTAAAGAATAGTTTCGTGTATCAACTTGTGAAGCCGGTAATATTTTTTCATTTCCCAAGAAGTCAATCTGCGTTCCTCCTTTATCATTTATACGAGACCAATTCCAACTTCCCGAAACACTTAGGTTCGGCAAAAGTCTTCCATACGCACTTTTAATAGCTGCTTTAGATGATTTTAAGCTGTTGCTTGTTTTAATAAGTGTGGTATTTTTTTGTAGTGCAATATTAATTGCTTCTTTTAGTGTGAGTTTTTTCTGCGCAAAAATAGTTCCGGCTGATAAAAACAAAATCAACACAAAAATAAAATACTTCTTCATTTAATTTCTCCTTATTTTAAAAATAGGCTTACAAAATAATTTGTGTAACGTTATTTATTATGCCTGATGATGAATCAAAAAAAAGTAGTTTTCTAAATTCAACACTCTTATGACGTAGCACCTGTAAAAAAAGTTACATATTTTTTTTTTGATTTTTTTTTTCGACGTTGCGTAATGGTATTTGACAATTATATATTGATGTTTATTCCTTATTTAAAGAGAGAATTTATTCCGATTCAATTACTTCATCCTTAATGTCTAACAAATATTGTAATGCTTCCTCGTAATTATTACCGATTTTCCCATCAAGAATTGCCGTTTCAATTTTTGATTTTATTTCTCCAACCTTTTTTGAAGGTGGTAAATTACATATTTTCATAATTTCGTTACCACGAACCGGTGATTGAAATGCCCGTAATTTATCTTTTTCACGAACATCAATAACTTTTTGCATTACCCGCTCGTAGTTATTAAGGTATTTTTTTACTTTTTTAGGATTTTTGCTCGTAATATCAGCTCGGCAAAGTGTAATTAAATCGTCCAAATCTTCTCCGGCATTCACAATAAATCTGCGAATTGCAGAGTCCGTAACTTGTTCATTTGCCAATGCAATCGGACGTAAATGCAAGCGGACTAAATTTTCAACATAATGCAAATGAGATAATGGTAATTTTAATTTTTTGAAAATATATTTCATCATTCTCGCACCAAATTCTTCGTGCCCGTGAAAAGTCCAGCCTGTTCCTTCAACAAATTTTTTCGTTTTCGGCTTTGCAATATCGTGAACAAGTGCAGCGAAGCGCAGCCAAACATTATCAGTATTTGGTGCAATATTATCAACAACTTCACATGTATGATAAAATACATCTTTGTGATGAAAATCCTTTCGCTGTTCAACTCCCGCAAGATTTGAAATTTCCGGAAAAATTACATCCATTACTTTTGTATCAAACAAATATTTTAATCCAATCGAAGGTTTTGGCGATGCAAGGATTTTCAAAAATTCGGTTGTAATTCGTTCTTGTGAAATGATAGACAAACGTTTTCGCATTTCACTTGCTGCTTGTAATGTTTTTTCTTCAATAGTAAACTGCAACTGTGTAGCAAAACGAAATGCTCTCATAATTCTTAAAGGATCATCATTAAATGTAATTTTCGGGTCTAACGGCGTGCGGATAATTTTGTTTTCAATATCACTCAATCCGTCAAACAAGTCAATAATCTCGCCAAAATTATCCTTATTTACTGAAACCGCAAGCGAATTAATTGTAAAATCCCTACGATTAATATCGTCTTCAAAAGTTCCCGGTTCAACATCCGGATTTCGAGAGTCTTTGTTATATGACTCCTTTCGTGCACCTACAAATTCCAATTCAATTGAATTATAAACAAATTGAGCTGTGCCGAATGTTTTGAAAACAGAAACTTTTTTAATTCCAAGTCGATTTGCAAGTTCATTTGCAAATTCAGGTCCGTTACCGAGAATTAAAAAGTCAATATCCGTGGTATCCCTATTTAGGATAGCATCACGCACAAAACCGCCGACAATAAATGCTTTAACATTCAGAAACGAAGCAACTTCGGATGCTTTTCTAATAAAATTGTATTTCTCTATTATATTTTTAACTTTTTCTTTCATCAATTTATATTTTTATTAAAATTTTTTAGACACGCTGATTTTTATGAACTACTATAATTTTCCGAGATCATATTTTATCATAAGAAATCTGTGACATCTGCGTTCCATTTGCTATAACCATCCTGTTTCGTTACCGTGCGTTTTTAAAATACATTTTTTTATAGTACGATAAATAATTCCTGTTCATCCATAAATCTTTTTTCAAATTTTCTTCCAAGATTTTTCGAAAACCAAGATTACCGTTTAACAAAAGAGCTTTCCGACCAAAATAAACCGCCGTTTTAAAATCATCATTATCCTTTGCGTATTTTGATAATTCCAGGGCAGAATACGCAGAAGAAAATGAAGAGTCGAAAGATATTTTTATATATTTTTGTATAAATGAGCTATAATTTTGTTTCAATTCCGATGAAAGTGTTATCATTATTGGAATTATATTAAATTTAACTTTACTAAAATCGACATTTTTTAAAATATTAAATTTATCAAAAACACTTCCCAAAATATACGATTTAACTTTAACGGAATCATCATTTAGTAAAAATAGCCTTAGTGATGATAAATTGATATATTCAATTGAAGGACGCATCTTTTTTAACAACGAAAAAGTTGAATCTGCTGAGTTAAGTTTGTTATTAATAATTTGTAAATCACCGATATTAAATAAAAGATTATAAATATAAGCAGTTCCTTCAAACTTTTCCTTGTTTTGATCTAATAACTTAAGAGCATTCTTATATTGGTGTCCGGCTTTTAAAGAGCTGACTTCACCGAATAATGCAGAGTATGCTCCCGAATATTTGTAAATTTTAGCGAACATATTTTGAGCAGAATAGAATGCTCCGCTATTAAATAATTTCCAAGCATCATTTAATTTATTAGCAGTGTATCTTACACAAACACGACTTTGAATTGGTTTTCTTTTAAAATAAAGTTGTCCTTTATTTTTTGATTGTACAACTCTCAATGATTTTAAGTAAACATAAAATTCTTTTGATAATTGAATAAGATTTTTATTAAAATGTAGTTTAAAATCCAAGTCGGAATATACTTTTTTAACTTGCTCCGTAGAGTAATTATTCATAAGATATTTAATAAATGAACCGGCATAAACATAAGAAATAGAAGTGTTTTGGTCAAAAAAGTTAAAGCCGGAAAACAATTTAGAGATGTTAATCTTCATCCCATTCTTAACTGCTCCGGCAGTTACATAATCAATACCGGAATTTCCGAAATTATTTTGTAAAGCCATGGCAAAACCTTCAATCATTGCCGGATTAAAGTACTTGGCAACTTTAAAAATCGACCATCCGTAATTCGATGAAAATACATGAGCAAGTTCATGTTTAAGAGTGGAATCGAAATGCTCCCGGGTTGCATAAATTTGCTTCAACCATGGTTTTGCAACATCAGCATTACCTGCTCCGAATAGTTTTCTCTTTTCGTATTTATCATTAAAAACAAACGAAGTAATCCTTCCGGTAATACTGTCCTTTAAGGCAGAAGATAAATCTTTGTAATAATATTCATGGTGCAGACCAATATTTTTAATTACTTTTTCGTGAATTTTACTTGAATAAATTATATCAAAATGACGTGTTATGAGTTCCCCTTTTAATTCCGATTTAATTGAACTTAGTGTTGAAGAAAATCCTAACTTAGGCTTTAACAATAAAAATCCGGCTGTAAGTAAAACAATTACAGCAAATACTGTTTTCTTTTTAATTTTTTCAACGTTGTAAACTTTGACTGAAATAAAAATAAATAATATTGAAAATATTGTGATAATTGCTTTGTAAAATAATAATCCGGCACTTATTGAAATATCCTCATCATAAATTGTTCCCGGGAAAAAACCCAAAACAGGATTATAAATATATATTTGCGGATTATAGTAAATTTCAACAACCGGAAATAATATTGTAGAAAACCAAAAGAGACAAAAAATTATTTTATTCCATCTGTTAAAAAAGGAGACTGACAACATTCCCAACGATATGCCGAAAATTACTGCCGGCAACGTAATTACCAAATAGAATTGAAAACCTTCCGTAAGTGGACAATTTTGGTTTAATCTCGTTGAAATAATTGAAACAATTATCGGAATGATGAATAACAAAGCATAAAGAAATACTAAATTTATGACATTAATTTCTTTATTCCGTTTATCAAAAGGAAACATTTTTATAGTTAACAATCCGAAGACAAAACTAAGAACTATCCCTTGAGCAATTGAAAATTCGTAGCTGAAAATATTTGTCAGCGGTAAAGAAGAGAATAAAATGCTTTCGAGAAGAATAAAAAGTATTATTTTATAATGATGATTAAAGATTTTTTTCATCGTTCATTGCGATTATTATTCGGTAAAGTCTTATAAATATAAGTAAGCATAGAACACAGATAACACCGATTATGCAGATTTACACGGATAAAAGACATAATCAGCGAAAATCCGTTAAATTTGTGTCATCCGTGTTCTATTTTAGTACTCCGCTGTTGATATTCGTTTTATATCAGCGCCAAGAGAAGTTAATTTATCCTCAATTCTTTGATATCCGCGATCAAGGTGATAAATTCTTAAAACTTCTGTTTCTCCCTCTGCGGCTAACCCTGCTAAAACTAACGAAGCACTTGCGCGAAGATCCGTTGACATAACCTTTGCTCCCATTAGTTTTTTCCCGCCTCTTATCAGTGCACTATTATTAATAATTCTAATATCTGCTCCCAATCTGTTTAACTCAGGAACATGTTTAAATCTGTCGAAATAAATATTATCCGTAACCATTGATT
>Ga0114934_10001490_pt1 | contig 15242 bp, 10 predicted proteins | sample 4SBtaG_2_FD_99695 | JGI IMG/M metagenome (GOLD analysis project Ga0114934, IMG submission 99695) | Deep subsurface microbial communities from Kolumbo volcano to uncover new lineages of life (NeLLi) - 4SBTROV10_white metaG | ecosystem: Environmental > Aquatic > Marine > Volcanic ... | reverse complement strand
GGTGTCTTCGAGCAGGTCGTGCATGGTCGAATCGGTAGCGATCCAGGTGCCACCGAATTCGCTGATGCTGTCGTGCCGGGCCTCCATTCGCTTGGCAAGGACATCGGCCTCGTCCCAGTACTCGGTCTTGACCGGAACGTAGTGCTCTTTCTCGAGCCAGTTCTTCGTGCGCGTGTAACTCGAGTCGGCCTCGGGCCGCATGACGGCCTCGACCACGTAGCACGACATCCCCTTTACTTCTTCGTCGGCCCGCCTGGTGTAGTCGGCGTCCTCTATGTCGCCCACGCTGACAAGAAAATCCTCGAAGCTGAAATCGGTGCCGGCTATATGCTGCCCCTTCATGCTCACGCGGTGGGTACGCCCGCGCGTGGGCGAAAAAATAAACTGCTCGTCCTCGGCCTGGTCGTGGTGAACAAACAGGTAGCCCGTGTGGCGCAGCTCGTAGGGTCCCGTGAACTTGACAATGGTCCGTGAGAACACGTCGTCGGTGGCCTCGTCTTCTTCGTCTCGGTAGTCGAGCGCCTGCGTCCAGAAGTTTACCCGCTGCGGATTGCCAGCCTCGTCGCTGCTGATGGCGTGACTCTCCTGGTAGCTCGACTTGAGGCGCTTGCGATTCTTGAGAAGGCGGTCGTAGAGTTCGCGCCCGGTGAGTTTTTCGCCGACCTGGCTCTGCTCTTCAACCTCGGCCGCGCTCGGGTAATCCATCGGTCCATCGGCAGCTGTGGCCACCGGCGGCGATAACAGGAACAAGAGAGACAACACTGCTGTACGAAATACCACGGTCTATCCTCGCCCCCGCGCACCCAGTTGCTCGTAAAACATATATCCAGCCGCCATCGAAAGCGCGCTCAGCAGGTGCCAGGTCGCGTGGCCTTGGAGAAAGTGGTTGTCGGGGTCGCAGAACACTCGCGTAACGTCGAGCGCTGAAAAAACGCTTGCCGACGCCAGAAGCACGAGCATGACCGCGTACCAGCGGTAATCGTCGGGCCGGTCCGGGCGGCGACTGCAGGCAATCTCCTGCCCCAGCAACACGAAGATCAGCCCCAGAACGATGAACTGGATGGGAATCCCGAGCAGGTAGAACAGTACTACCAGCCCCGAGCCAACCACCACCACGTAGCCGATATCACGAGCGATGGCCCCGCCGCCGGCAGCGCTAAGACGGGCGCGGTTAATGGCCAGCAGCAAGCCCAGCCACAGGAACATGCCCACGAAATCAAAAAACTGCGTGAAGAAATTGTACGACGCGTGATAGACGAGCGAAAACAGGCCGGTCAGCAGCATGGCGGGAGCAAACAGGCCCAAGCCGCGGCCGGTTTTGCCTTTTGAGCGCCGCCACAGCAGCAGGGCCACGAGCAGGTAGGCTATATTGGACCAGGTGTTGGCCGGCTCTACCACCCATGAACACAGGGGTGCCTCGCACCAATCCACGTTTGGCGGGGCCAGCAAACTCAGCGCCGACCAGGGACAGCCCGGCTGAAGGGGGGGTGCATACACCACCCCTATCTAGCAGGCAGGCGGAGCCCTATAAAGACCCTCCCGGTTTTTGCAGGCTGACAAAAAACCGCTGCGATGGGCGTGCCTGTCAGGCCATCCGCGAGTGGAGCGCAAATGCAGGCCGCCGCTCGGGCTCGTCTAAAGACACCCCGCGCTCGTCTGCGAGCGACGCCAGGCCGGTTCTGGCCATCCTGCTCGGTTGCGCGTGACCGTTCTCCCAGCGATTTACCGTGCTCACTGTTATACCCAGGTGATGGGCAAGTTCTTCCTGCGTCATGCTCAGGCTCTTACGAAAATTCCTTATAAGCGCCCCAGTATTTTTATTTTCCATTGTCGCCCCCCGTCGTTCCCGCCTCGCCGTCGCACATGGCGCAGCCCGAGGCGAAACATGTAGTTAATGCAATGCTACACGCAACAGGGGGCTCCTTTCTCGCCCCCGAACGGGTATTTCTTATGCCACGCAACACACGCAGGTCTTGCTGCCGCACTAGACAAGGCCTTTTGGGGAGTCACGGCAGGCCCGCTGGGCCGGGCGAAGGGAATTTCGTGTTAATCGTAGGGTGTTTTCCCCTTCCCCATACTGGGGGTGGGCTCCCACGGGGGTGGGTGGCGACGTTTCCACCGGCAACTGCTAACGGATAATTTACTTTGCGCTCATCCGGGCCTCGCGAGGGCTTGCTGACAGTGGGAGCCGGGCTTGAAGGAAGTAGGAACTGTCACATGGGAAAAACGTTGATTGTCATAGAAGACGAGGACGATATAGCCGAGCTCATCCGCTACAACATGGAGCGCGAAGGCTACGACGTTCGGGTCGCCGCTACCGGGGAGGCCGGCCTGGCTCTGGTGGAACGGGTTCGACCCGACGCCGTGCTGCTGGACCTCATGCTGCCGGGCACAGACGGCCTGGAAATATGCGCCCGTCTCAAGCGCGACAAGGGCACCGAATCCATACCGATAATAATGGTCACAGCAAGGGGTGAAGAAGCCGACGTGGTGGCCGGGCTTGAGCTCGGGGCCGATGACTACGTGACAAAACCTTTCAGCCCGCGCGTGCTCGCGGCCAGGGTCAGGGCCGTGCTCAGGCGGCAAAAAAGAGAAAATGAAGACCCGCGTGACGACGCTCCCGTGAGCAGCCACGGCCTGTACATACACCCCGGCAGGCACGAAGTGCGGATGGACGACGAGACCGTCGAGCTTACAGCGACCGAATTCAAGATACTGTACTTCCTGGCCACGCGGCCGGGCTGGGTTTTCAGCCGCTACCAGATCGTCGACGGCATACGCGGCCCGGGTTACCCCGTCACCGAGCGAGCCGTCGACGTGCAGATCGTCGCGCTCAGGCGAAAACTGGCAGCCAGGGGCGAACTGATTGAGACCGTGAGAGGGGTTGGTTATCGATTCCGCGAGTAGCGCCTCCACTAGCGGCGCGTCCAACAGGAAGCGCCGGCTGATGTGGCGGATATTCATTCCCACCTTCCTCATCCTTCTGCTGTCGCTGGCGGCTTCCACCCTGTTTGCCACGCGCATCCTCAACCGGTTCGGACTGGACTCCACTGCCTCGTCGCTACGAGCCCGCGCCATCTTCGTGAGCGACGCCATTTCCGCCGGCGCTGCCGCCGGCGCGGCAACCAGTACGTTAAACGCCGCCCGGTCTCGAACTATACTTGAGCGCATAAAACAACTCGGCGTAGATACCGACACCCGCATAACCCTCATCGCCGGCGACGGCCGGGTGATCGCCGACTCCCACCACGATCCGCGACTGATGGACAACCACGGCTCGCGGCCCGAGATCCAGCAGGCAATACGCAACGGCAGCGGCAACGCCACGCGCTGGAGCGATACGCTCGGCCGCGAAATGCTGTATTTCGCCCTGGCCGTAAACAGCTCCCTGTCCGCGAACAGAGCCGATCCGGCGGCACCCTCGACCGCCTGGGTCAGGACGGCCGTGAGCACGGACGCGCTGGCCGAAGCCGAAAAAACTTTTTACCGGAGCGTAACGGCTGGCGGGGCGTTGATCGCACTGCTAGCGGCCATGCTCTCTTTCGCGGTGTCGCGACGGCTATCACTACCGCTTGAACAACTGGGATCCACGGCGCGGGCCTTCGCCTCGGGCGACCTGGGCGCGAGGGCGTCGGAGACCGGGAGCAGGGAGACCGCCGAACTCGCCGCCTCGATGAACAGCATGGCGGCGCAGCTCTCCGAACGCATGCAGGCAGTAGTGCGGCAGCGCAACCAGCAGGAAGCCGTGCTGGCAGGAATGGTGGAAGGCGTACTGGCCCTGGACGCGAACGGCCTCATCATCACCATAAACCAGGCAGCCTGCCTGCTGCTCGGAACAACCCCGGCCGCTGCCAGGAACAGGCCACTGTCAGAGGTGGTGAGCAACCCCGACCTGCGTGACTTTGCGGCCCGGGCCGCGCGCGCCGGTGACCTCATCGAAAGCCGCATCAGCGTGCTGTCTCCCGACACGCGACACCTGCAACTGCACGGCGCTCCCCTGCTCAGCGCCGAGGGTTCGCCCATGGGCGCCGTGATCGTGATGAACGACGTGACAAGGATAGAAGCCCTGGAAACCCTGCGCCGCGATTTCGTCGCCAACGTATCGCACGAACTCAAGACCCCCATCACCTCGGTCAAGGGATTCCTGGAGACCCTGCTCGACGGCGATCTCGATGACCCCGGACAGGTACGGCGTTTTGTCGGCATCGCGTCGAAGCAGGCGGGCCGACTGGACGCGATAATAGACGACCTGCTGACACTTTCGCGCTTGGAGCAGAACGACGGGACGAGCGAAGAACTGGTGACCTCGCCCTGCCCACTCACCGCCGTGATCAACGGTGCCGTGGAGGTATGCTCGCTGCGCGCCGCAGAAAAGAACATCAAGGTGTCGGTCGATTGCCCCGCCGACCTCTCGCTGCAGGCCAGCGCGGCGCTGTTGGAGCAAGCGCTGGTTAACCTGGTTGACAACGCGATCAAGTACAGCGACAACGGAGGCCGGGTGCTGGTTATGGCCCGCGGTGTACCCGACGATAAGAACAGGCTGCGCATCGAGGTGCGTGACAGCGGCTGCGGGGTAGACGCCGACAAGCAGCAAAGGCTCTTCGAGCGCTTCTACAGGGTAGACAAGGCCAGGAGTCGACAGATGGGTGGCACAGGCCTGGGCCTGGCCATAGTCAAGCACATAGCCTCGGCCCACGGAGGAACGACGGGAGTCGACAGCGTCGCAGGCCGCGGCAGTACTTTCTGGATAGAAATACCGTCGGCGGACGACACCGGCATCGTCGGCTCGCCACGCGCCTTCGACTTCTGATCGTAATCTAACAAGCCGCTCGCGAGACCTTTACCAAAAGTACCCACGATGATAGCCGCTGGTCCTGTCGTCCACCGGCAGCCGGCCAGTCGAAAACCTGCGACCGCAGAAATAAGGGAGAAAAAAATGAGAGAGTACTACGCACCACTGGCCCTCGCCGCACTGATGATCATGCCTTCGCCTGGCCAGGCCGCTGCCAGGCCCGAACTTGACCTCAGCGCTGAAGACAGGATCGAGCTATCGGCGAGCGGCAGTGATTTCACCATCGAGCTGGGTGGCAGGGTCCTTGCCGACACCGTGTCCTGGGACGCCGACAGCGCCGTAGAAACAGCCATCGGCGAACAGACCAGTGAGAGTGAATTCCGCCGCGCCAGGTTATACGTGGCCGGCAGCATCTATGGCTACGTGATCTTCAAAGCCCAGTACGAATTCGCCGGTAACAACGCCGACTTCAAGGACATGTACCTGGGTATAAAGGACATCCCCCGCCTCGGCACGGTCAAAGTCGGTCACTTCAAGGAGCCCTTCAGCCTCGAGGAGCTCACCAGTTCGAAATACATCACCTTCATGGAGCGCTCGCTTCCGGGTATCTTCGCGCCCTCGCGTAACACCGGGCTCGGGTTTCACAGTACCGCGCTTGACGACCGCCTCACCCTGGCAGCCGGCCTGTTCCACGACAGCGACGGCATTGGCGACAGCGGCGACAAAAAGCTGAACTTCTCGGCCCGTGTTACCGGCACACCGATCAAGGAAGACGGTAGCCTGCTGCACCTGGGTCTCTCGTGGACCAGCCGCGACCCCGAAGACAAGCTCCTCAGGCTCAGGCAACGCCCCGAGGTACACCTGGCCGACCGCTTTGTAGACACCGGAAGCGTGGCGACCGAGGGCATGGACGTGCTGGGTCTCGAGGCGGCCACCGTTCTCGGGCCGTTTTCGCTGCAGGGCGAGTACATGGCGGCTTCGCTCGATATACCTGGTGGCAGCGACGCCGACCTGTCGGGTTGGTACGCCTACGCGAGCTGGTTTGTGACCGGCGAGAGCCGAGCTTACAAGGCCAGCAAAGGCGTGTTCAGTCGAGTGAGCCCGGCAGACAATTTTACGGTTGACGGCGGCAGTGGCGCCGTCGAACTGGCCGTCAGGCTGTCGAACCTGGATCTCAACGACGCGGGAGCCAGTATCAGCGGCGGGGAACTTGACGATCTCACGCTGGGACTGAACTGGTACCTGAATCGGTCCACCAGGGTCACGCTTAACTGGGTAAACGCCGATATAGAAGGAGTGGGCGAGGCCAACGCGGTTCAAGCGCGTTTTCAGCTGGACTTCTAGATTCAAGCCCCACAGAAGACCCCGGATTTTCCTGTACTTGAGAAAGCATCAAAGTTCTTTCCCAACTGCAAGAACTATGAGCGTTGCTTATTCATTCTGAGAATTTATTTCACCAGTTCTTATCTTGCGTAACCAAACGGTCGTGGGTACCTTTGTTTCACGTGGTCGGCGAGGTTCTCCGGCTGCAGGACTGAGAAATCAAAATTCCGAAAGGGACCAAGGAGAATAAGCATGGCTTTTATCGGATACTTCATAGCAATGGCGGCTTGGATCACGTGGATATACAGGCAGTACAAGGACGGAGACCGGCCGGTGGCCTACGGTTGGTTCGTAGCCAGCCTGCTGCTCGGTGGCTTCGAATACGGCAAGGGCATCCTGACGCTCATGGTCAACCTCCCGGTCTACGGGCAGGCGGCCCTGGTTTCGACAATACTCACGCTGACCGTGCTGTACGTCTACTCGTCGCGCAACGCCGGCGCGGTAGAACAGGTAGAGGCAGAAGCCGCCCAGGCCTGAAAACGGCGGCGGCTTAACAGCCCCCCGCAACTTGGACCCCGGTCGCCCACTGCTGGAAACAGCGGCAGGGTGGCCGGGGTTTTTTATCGGGGCCCTGCCTACTGGCTGCCAAGCACTTGCAAGCGCTATACTGGGCCGAACAGCCGGCGCGCCAGCCCGGCTCCAACGACCGTGCGCTCTTCTGCAAATACCCCCCGCTCTCCCGAACGCCACGATCATCGGCTGTGCGCAGTACTGTCCATGGCAATCGCAGCGACGCTGTTCGTTTTGCTCCAGGTTGCGCCCGGGCAAGCCGCAACCGCTGCGGACGACACGACGGCCATCCTCGAAACCATTGAAATCCTGGCGCCGCGCCGCGGACAGCTAACAGCCGATCACCCCGAGGCCGTTAGCGTTACCAGTCGGGAACGACTCGACCGCAGCGCCGCAGCGATCCTCACAGACGCCTTTCGCGACGTACCAGCTGTTCACCTGCAATCGACCACGGCGGGCCAGGGCTCGCCTTTCATACGAGGACTCACAGGTTCGGCTGTGCTCAACCTGGTAGACGGCATGCGCCTGAACAACGCGATCTACCGTTCGGCCCCCAACCCCTGGCTGGCCCTGATCGACCCCGATCTCGTGGAGCGGGTGGAACTCGTGCGTGGCCCCTCGTCGGTGCTCTACGGCAGCGACGCCATGAGCGGGGTCGTGCAGGTGCTGACGCGGCGGGCACGCGGCTACGGCGATACGCCTCGCGGCAGTGGGCGGTTGAAAACCAGCCTGTCCAGCGCGGACCGGGGAGCTGGCCTGCGCGCCGAGCTGGGCGTCGGCCACGACAAACTTGCCTTTCGTGGCGGCGTATCGCAGCGCTCGGCCAGCGACCTGCGGGCCGGCGGCACGGTCGGCAGGCAAGCGCACAGCGCCTACGACATGGTCACCGCCGACGGCTCACTCAGCTGGCTGCCAAGGCCAGGACAGGAGTTACGCCTGGATTACCAGTTTGCGCGCCAGCCGCGCAGTCCGCGCCACGACGAGCTGGTGGCTGGCTTCGGCCAGGACGAGCCCTCCTCCGACCTCTTTTTATTCCAGCCGCTGCAACGTTCATTTGCCCATGCCGCGTACTTCGCCGAGCTGCCCGCGAACGCGCTTGTTGAAAGCGTGCAAGCCGACCTCGCGCTGCAGGAGATTCGCGAGAACCGCCGCAGCCGCGACCACGGAAGCGTCATCGAATCCGACGAACGAAACAGGAGCACCCTGCTTGGATTCACGGCCCGGGTCCACTCGACCACCGCCGGGGGCAGCCGCCTGACCTGGGGTGGCGAGTCTTACTTTGACGTGGTGGCCTCTGTCCGCGACGCGGTCGACACGAGCACCGGCGACAGGCAAGCCGTCACGCCCCGTTTTCCGGACGGCTCGCGCATGAACTCCTACGGACTGTACCTGTCGGTGGAGCAAGACCTCGCCCGGAACCTGCTCCTGCGCTGGGGGCTCCGCTACAGCCTGTTCAATATTCACCTGGCCTCCACGAGCAGCAGCGAGGCGGTTGACCTCAGTCCCGACGATCTCACGGGCAGCGTGGGCCTGTCATGGAAAGCCACCCGCTCGCTTCGCGTGGTGGGCAACTTCCAGCGTGGTTTTCGTGCACCCAACATTTTTGATCTCGGCACGCTCGGGCCCCGACCCGGAAACCGCTTCAACGTGCCGGCCACAGATCTCGAACCCGAAGAACTCTACAGCATAGACGCCGGGCTCAAGTTCGCCGACCATCGTGCCCGGGGCGAAGTACTGGTGTTTCACGGCTGGTACCGCGACAAGATCAGCTCGGTACTCACCGGCGAGCAAACGCCGAGCGGCCGCGACATAGTGACCAGCGCCAACGTGGCGTCGGTAAAACTCCTGGGCGTCGAGGCAAACGGCAGCATCGACCTGGGCCGACGACTGGAGCTGCGCGCGGGCCTGGCCTGGGTACGTGGACAACAGGACGACGGCGCCGGCAACCGGCAACCGGCCGATCGCACACCACCGCTGTCGGGAAGCCTGGGCCTGCCCTGGCAACTGGGCGAACAGCTGTGGCTGGAACCATCGCTGCGTTTTGCAGCCCCCCAGGATCGCCTGAGCGACCGCGACCTGGCCGACCCGCGCATCGACCCGGCGGGCAGCGCCGGCTGGGCCACCGTGGAGCTGAGAGCCCGCTGGTTTCCCCGCGCCGACCTTTCGGTCACCGCGGTACTCGAGAACCTGGGCGACGTATCATACCGCGTGCACGGCTCGGGCATGCAGTCGCCCGGATTCAATTTAAGGCTCGCCCTTGACGCGAGCTTTGACTGACCCCGGCCATCGGCAGTAGACTGCTGGCCGTGAAGCTGTCGGCCGCTGTTCCGCCTGTGTACCTGGCCCTGGCCTGCGCCGCGGTGATGGGCCTGCTGGCCTGCGCCGAATGCAAGGCCGACGCGCAGCCGACAACACGCCCCGTTGATAAAACCCTCGCAGTCTTTGCCGCCGACCTGCCCCGCTCTGGCCTCGGCTTGCTCGACGGGGGACAAGCGCTGAGCATAGACGGCGTAGCCTACTCGCGCGGTCTGCTCAGCGACGAGCAACAGTGGCGGGCGCTGGTCAACAGCGCACGCGGCTCTGAGTGGCCGGCGCTGGCCGACTGGAACCCCCGGCTGGACTGGAGCCGGCAGTCGCTGGCCTGGCTGGCCTTCGACGGGGCCACACGGCAGCTGGTCTTCGAGGAGCTTCGCGAGGAAAACGGCATCTCAACGCTGGTATTTTCGGCCCGCGGCTTGCGCCGTCCCGACCGCCCGCAAGGCCCGGTTTCGCTGCTGCTGCTGCGCGTCGACGGTATCGGGGATCCGAGCCCGCGCCTGCTGCTGAAAAAGCCCGACGGCAGCCTCGCCCCCGCCACCGGTGGCAGAAAATGAGCCTACCCCCCCCCCGATCGGGTAACGCCCGGCAGATTTTCTGACAAAAAATCGCTTTCCAAGCCGCTTTGCCCTTGCCAGCACCACCGGGAGAGGAGTAACTTATCCAGCAGCGACCCTGGACAACCGTCGGCCATAATCACCCCTTCTGACCGGGGTGTGAAACGCTGCGGCAGATCGGTGGGCGCCAAGGAGGGGGATACATATGAAGGCCAAGCCGCTCACACTCGCTCGCACAAGCGCAGTCGCACTCGCGACAGCGTCGGTTCTTTTTGTACTCTCAAGCCCTGCTGCCGCCCAGGAGATCACGCACGGCCAGGCGCTGGCCATGAGCAGCTACGACGGCAACCTGCGCGACCTGCCGGTGATCGAAGAATTCGTACCCGGCCGCTCGGTCATGGAAGGACCCAAGCGGCGCATCTATCCCCGCGGCGAGGGCCCGCTCAACTGGACGACGCTGGATCAGCCCGACCCACTGCTGGCGGTGCAGCAGCGCGCCAGCGCGTCTCTCAAGTTTGGCTCTACGTCGAGGGCGTTTACCACGCCAACCCTCAACTTCGACGGCCAGGGCAACAGCTTCGTCTCCCCTCCCGATACCGTGGGCGACATAGGACCCACCTACTACATACAGATGATCAACGGCGGCAGCGGCACGCCCTTTATCGTGGTCAACAAGAGCACCGGCGCCACGGTGGCCGGGCCCACCAACCTGCACACCTTGTGGTCTGGCAGCGGGGCCTGCTCGTCTGGCCGCGGTGACCCCATAGTAAACTACGACCAACTCGCTAATCGCTGGGTGCTGAGCGAGTTCGCGGGTAGCGGCAACCACCTGTGTGTATACGTCTCCCAGACCTCCGACCCGGTGGCCGGCGGGTGGTACGCCTACGACTTCTCCGTGCCACAGTTTCCCGACTACCCCAAGTACGGCGTCTGGAACGACGCCTACTACGTGGGCACCAACGAGAGCGCTCCCACGGTGTACGCGCTTGACCGCACGAAGATGCTGGCCGGCGACGCCTCGGCATCGTTCGTGCGCTTGACGGCTGCAAGCCTGGCCGGTTTCGGCTTCCAGATGATGCAGCCAGCCGACGCGGATGGCGCCCTCGCCCCCCCTTCTGGCAAGCCTGGCCTGCTGTTTCGCCACCGCGACGACGAAGTCCACAACGCCGGCTCGAATAACCCGGCGGAAGACTACCTGGAAATCTGGGAATTCGATGTGAACTTTACCAGCCCGGGCAGCTCCACGCTCACCAAGGTGCAAGACATAGCCATGAGCGAGTTCGAGTCGGAACTGTGCGGACTATCTTCGTTTGAGTGCGCGCCCCAACCGGGGACCGCTACCAACCTTGACCCGCTGAGGGAGGTCGTAATGCACCGCGTGCAGTACCGCAACTTCGGCAGCTACGAAATGCTGGTTGGCAATTTCGTGACCGACGTGGATGGCGGTACCGCCGACCATCACGGCATACGCTGGTTCGAATTGCGCCGGGCCAGCGGCGCGGGCAGTTGGACGCTGCAGCAGGAAGGCACCTGGGCACCCGACGCTCATCACCGTTGGATGGGCAGCATAGCCATGGACGGCAGCGGCAACATAGCCCTGGGCTACAGCATAAGCAGCAGCACGCTTTCGCCGGGCATGCGCTACGTGGGCCGTACCGCCGGTGACGCCGCCGGCACCATGACCACCGGCGAGATAACGATAGTGGCCGGCAGCAGCTCGCAGACCGGTAGCACGCGCTGGGGCGACTACAGCTCGATGAACGTAGACCCGGTAGACGAGTGCACTTTCTGGTACACCAACGAGTACATGCCGAACGGCGGCAACTGGACTACCCGCATCGCGAGTTTTCGTTTTGACAGCCCTACCTGTACCGGCGGCATGGGTGAGTGTGGCAACAACACCACTGAGGGTGGTGAGCAGTGCGACGGCAGCGATCTGGGCAGCTGCCCGCTGGGTCCCTGCGACCCTGACTGCACCTGCCCCGACCCTGTGTGCGGCAACAATGTCATCGAGTCCGGCGAAAGCTGCGACGGCACCGACCCTGGTACTTGCCCCACGGGAAGCTGTGAAGGCGACTGCACCTGCCCGGCCCCGGTCTGCGGCAACAACATCATAGAGTCAGGCGAAACCTGCGACGGCACCGACCCTGGTACTTGCCCCACGGGTGCCTGTGGAGTGGGCTGCGACTGCCCCGCCCCGGTCTGCGGAAACAACGTGCTCGAAAGCGGTGAGGAGTGCGACGGCACGCAGGACTCCGCCTGCCCCGGGCAGTGCAACGCGGCCGGCGGCACCGACGAATGCCAGTGCCCCTCCACTACCGGCGACTGCTGCGAAGTGAGCGCCACGGGCTCACCGGGCTGCAGTAACGCGACCATACAGGCCTGCGTATGTGCACTGGACAGCTGGTGCTGCGACGTAGAGTGGGACTCTATCTGCGTTGAAGAAGTAGACACCTACGGCTGCGGCACCTGTGGCGGTGGCGGGACGACCACCACGCTGCCCCCCCCGACGACAACCACCACTACCACCATACCCGTTGGTAGCGTGCCCGACTGCCCAGCGGCCCCCTCGGGTGTGTGCGGAGGTCCTCTCAAGGGCAGCCTGTTGATCAAGGACAAGGGCGGCTCGAGCAAGATGATCAAGTGGAAGTGGCTCAAGGGCAGTATCCCGGTGCCGACAGTGTTCGGCGACCCGGTGTTCGGCGATACCGGCCTCGCTACCTGCGTGTACAACACCACGCTCGCCAGCGAATTGCAGGTGCCTGGCGGTACGGGCTGGAGCGCTAACTCCAAGGGCTTCAAGTACAAGGATACCGCCCTCACCAACGACGGGGTCAAGGTCATAAAATTGCAATCCGGCAATTCGGCCAAGTTGCAGCTGCAGGCCAGGGGCACGTCGACGCCCACGCCCACACCGGCAGGGCCGGGCATAATGTTCGACATGTCGGCCGGCGTCGTCGTCCAGATGCACAGCGCCACGGGCAACTGCTGGTCCACGGGTTTTTCCAGCGTGGACGTGAAGAAGAACAGGGCGAACCTGTTCAAGGCCAAAAAGTAGCCCGACGGCGGGGCTTCTCCGGAACACCGGGGGAGCCCTGCCGCGAGCGCCTGTTGCGACCCGTCTTTCCAGCCGCTAGCCTCGGCTGAATGGCCTCGTCTCCACCCGCTGACCCCGTCCCGTCCGAACCCCTCGGCGGCAAGCGGTGGCAAACCCTGCTGGCCACCGCGCTGTTTTTACTCTGCATCGCGTACACCCTGCTGGGCGTGTGGACACAGGGCCCTGCCAACGCGGTGCCGGCTGTAACCCGCCCCGACGTGACCACCCGCTGGAAAACCCTGGCGGAAAACGACGTCCGCTTCGGCGCCTGGGGCAGCAGCCGCAACGCCTGGACGCTTACCCACGAACCCTGGAACTTGTTCAACGCCGAGCCCTGCTACCCCGCGACCAATACGCTGGCCTTCGGCAACCCCATGATCTCGCTGGGCGTACTGGGAGCCCCGGTGCGACTACTGGTCTCCGACCCGGTGCTTACCTACAACGTGGTTGTTGCACTGGTCATGATGTCATCGGCCCTGGCCATGTTCCTGCTGGTGCGCCAGTGGACCGGCGAGCCGGCTGCGGCGCTGGCGGCCGGAATAATGTTCGCCTTTCACCCGGTGGCTTTGAAGGGGCTGCACCACCTGTTCACCTATGACCTGTCATGGATAGTATGGGCGTTGTTCTTCGGATACCGGCTGTTTCACAACGGGCGATTCAGTGACGCGTTGCTGCTGGCGATGGCACTTGTCATGCAGATGGGTGGCAGTTACTACGGCGCTCTTGCTGGACTCATTGTAGGAATACCCATGGGGGCGTGGACCGTGTGGTGCCATCGCGATCGTCGGTTTCCTACGGTCCGGCTGGGCTTGGCCCTGGCGCTGGTAATAATCGGCGGAGTCCTTATTTACCTGCCCTTCGTTAACACGGGGGCCGAACTCGATTCGAGAGTCGGCTTGCAGAACTTCGCTGCTTGGGGCGACTTCCTTCCCGGCGGCCCACGCTTTACCGGCTGGTGGATGCAGCTGCTGGTTGCGGCCGCTTTTGCCCCCCTGCCGTCCGGGCTGAAAAATCTCGCCCGGTGGGCCGGCAACCCTCGCTGGGCGCTGCTGGCTGCCGCCCTTATGGTCACGATCGTAACCACCGGTGGCGCTACAGATCTCGCCAACCTGTTGCCCGGTTTCGAGAATATCCGCGTCCCGTTATTTCTGTCCAGGGGCACCCACCTCGCACTTTCAGCCCTGGCTGGTCTGGGCGCTGCGGTACTACTCGCCCTGGCCCCGGCGGAGCGAAAAAAGCCGGCGGGTGTGATCCTGGTGCTGGCCACGCTGGTATGCACCCTGATCTTCCCCTTGCCCGGTTCAGAACTTCCGGCGATTTACGCGTTAGAGCTGAGGCCGGACAACGCGGAACTGGAACTCTTTGACGCCCTGGAGCGCCACGGAAACCACGGGCCGTTGCTGGAACTGCCCCACCGCGACGGGGACCTCACGCCACATGCCAAGTCGTTACTGCTGACCTCGTTTCACCATCGGCGCACGTCGGCCTGTTACAACTCCTATGCCCCGCCGGAACTAGAGCAGGTAAGCTCCATCGCCCGCGACATGCCGTCACCGTCGGCCCTTTCCGCCGCCCGGCACCTGGGATTCACCACCATCCTGCTGCGCCACCCCGGGGATGATCAAAAGACCACGGCGTTGCTCGAACGCATGAAGAAAGTATCTGAGAACCCGAACAGCGGCCTGCGCCTTCTTCACTCCGGCGAGTCGTTGTCAGCCTTTACGCTCAGCGCGAACGACTGACACGGCAAGTGCCGCTGCGAACCCCGCGCGCGTAGCTCGTGCCGGCAGCGTTTATGAAAGTACCACTGTTGCCAAAATTCTTGCCCCAGCCAACGTCGCGGATACCGCTGGGCCCATAGGCACCCGAGGTGGACGACCAGTAGCCCGACGACGCGGTCGGGCCGAAGACCGGATCGATGCAGGGGGGCGAGCCCTCGTGACTGCAATCAACGAGAGTCTTGAGCTGGCCTATGGTCGGCAGCTGCCAGTCGCAGACCCCGGCCAGGCAGGCTCCGCGAGTGCCGTTAAGTCGGCCGAGAAAATCGAGAAACACGGCGCCGTCGCCCGGCGTGCCACCACGGTCGCAGCTACCGTCTTTATCAAGGTCGCGACACCAGTCGTAGGTATTGTTAACGTGGTGGGTATCGTCGCAGCTGCGGTCGGGCTCGGTTGCGGTAAGAGACTTCGAGTCACAGAACACTGCGGTGCCCAGCTCGCCGGTCTTTTTTTCCCACAGCAAGCCGGTCGAATGATCGGCCACGGTACCGTCTCCGCAGTCCTCGAAGCCAACTGTCGTTGCCCCCGCGCCCGCCTTCCCCTCGCATCGCTCATGGTCGCATAACCCGCAGGCAGCCAACAACATCGCCGAGCCCATGACGGCCAGCATCGCTAAGGGCCTCGGCACAGCTCGCTCTCTTTTTTCATGTTCATCCACAGACCAAAGGACTACACTGCATGTCGCAAGATACAAGCCCCGTTAAGGCTATGTCCTGGCACCAAGAGCCGAGGTAGGCGAAGTCAAAGACCAGGTTATTGCCGCCGCCCTGTGGAGCTGGCGGAGAGGGTGGGTGAGGATTCCGAGACGT
>Ga0114934_10001487_pt1 | contig 15263 bp, 15 predicted proteins | sample 4SBtaG_2_FD_99695 | JGI IMG/M metagenome (GOLD analysis project Ga0114934, IMG submission 99695) | Deep subsurface microbial communities from Kolumbo volcano to uncover new lineages of life (NeLLi) - 4SBTROV10_white metaG | ecosystem: Environmental > Aquatic > Marine > Volcanic ... | reverse complement strand
CTCCGGGCTGGGATGACGAGTTGATCGCCGCGGTGGGTGGCAACGTCTCGATCGAGAACTCGGTGGCGATCTCGGGGAACACGGTCTATTTCGCCAACTCGGGCGGTCTGATCCAAGGTTGGGACATCAGCCGACTCGCGGCCGGGTATGCCCCCGAACGAGTGTTTCGCTTTTGGGCCGGGGACGACATCGATGCGTCGCTGGTCATCGACGATGAGGGGATGATCTACGCCGGCGTCGAGTACGAGCGAGGCAACGCCCGAAGCAAAGACGTGGGCCAGATCATCAAACTCGATCCCTCGAGGCCCGACGATCCGCTGGTGTGGGGGGTCGACGAGCGGCCCCGTCTCGACTCGGGGATTTGGGCGACACCAGCCATCCACCGGGATCTATTGATTGTGCCGACCGATACCGGGGCAATTCTCGGGCTCGATCGCGCTACAGGCGAAGAGCGTTGGCGGGTCGAGTTGCCAGGACCCACCTGGGCATCGCCGGTGATCGTTGACGACGTGTGGATACAAGGAGATTGCGCCGGTTGGCTACACGCATTTGACGTGTCTGACACCACCGTCGAACCGACTCAGCTGTGGGAAATAGAATTGCGCGGCTGTATCGAGTCGACGCCCGCGCTTTGGCGTGGTCGTGTTGTGGTCGGAACGCGTGCGGGCTATATCTACGCGGTCGGTGGCGACTGATCGAACAGAGCGATCAGGTCGTTGAGCCACGACTTGGGCGTTTCGTACAGTTCTTGGGGCGTCTTGCCCAAACGTACTACTACGAGGTCGTTGGCCGGAACGCAGATAACTCGCTGGATCTCGAAACCACTCGCATAGAACGTGCCCCGGCCGTCGTCGGTGGTCCACCAGTGCGTGCCGTAACGACCACCGTCGTCTTCGATTGCTGTTGTTTGGCGGCACTGGTCGACCCAGTCGCGCGGCACTACTTGGTGTCCGTCCCACTTGCCGCCCCGCAAGTAGAGCAACCCGAACCGCGCCCAATCCCGAGCGGTTGCGTGAAAGTACGACGACCCGACGAAAGTGCCCGCGGCATCGAAGGTGGCCTGGGCCGAGGTCATCCCGATCGGGTCGAAAAGGTGCGAGCACATCCAGTCCGGTGCCTTCGTTGGTCCGCCGATCAGATCGCCCACGATACGAGCAACAATGTTGCTGGTGCCGGACGAATAGTTGAACCGGGTACCAGGGGCCGCGGCCAGCGGGCGGCCGCTGGCATAGCCGGCTACGTCGGCCGCGCCGGCGCCGAACAACATGTCGATGCAATGGCTCCATGCCGTCTCAGGGTTGTCGGTCGACTGGGGGTCGGGGAGCGCGTAGGTTTCGTTGAAGTCGAGTCCGTCGACCATTCGCAGCAGGTCGATCAACGTGATGGCGGCGCGGGGATCGTCCGGGCCCGACCACTCAGGGACCGCGGCGGGAGCGTTCGGGTCGAGACGGCCTTGGTCAGCGAGTATTCCGACGACGGCGTGGAGCACGCTCTTGGCCATCGACCAGGAGAGCAGAGGGGTCGTCTCGTCGTAGCCCGGTCCGTAACGCTCGGCCACGATACGACCGTGATGAACCACGAGTAGGGCGTGAGATTCGCCGAATGCGGGTTCGGGCTGAGGGCCGAACGCTCGGTCGACCAGGGCACCGAACACATCGGCGTCCACGAAGTCGGGGAGGTCGCCCAACGCCCACTCGGTTGTCGGCCATGGTGTCCCGGCCGGCTGGACCGGCAGTGGCACTGGCGTGGCGGTCGGCTCGATAAGCACGACTTAGCCGCGCCGCCAGACCGGTCCGTTGGCCGTGTCTTCGACGATGATTGACCGTTCGGCGAGCACCCCGCGGAGGCGGTCGGCTTCGGCGAAGTCCTTGTTGGCGCGCGCGTCGGTGCGGGCGGCAACGAGTCGGTCGATTTCGTCGTCGTCATCACCAGCGGCGGAGCCGTCGTCGATGGTCAGTCCAAAGGCGCCGGCGAGGTCGAGGGCCGTTACGAACAGCGTGGGACCGTTGGCCGCCTGAGCGTCGAGAGCGGCGTTGGCGGCGCGGACCGTCTCGAACATGATGGCGATTCCCTCGGGGGTTCCGAGGTCGTTGTCCATCACGGCGCGAAACCGGTCGAGCGTCGCGGGGTCGGACTCGATGCCACTGGTGTCGACCCCAGCCGCCGCGGCTTTGCGGGCCATGGCATCGAGGCGCTTGATGCCTTCGCGTGCTTGTTCCATCACGTCGGCATTGAGTTCCATGGTCTTGCGGTAGTGAGTTTGCAGGAGCTGAAGTCGCAGTGCCCGACCGTTGAGGGGGTGCTCGTTGAGCAGGTCCTTGATGGTCGTGTAGTTGCCGAGCGACTTGGACATTTTTTCGCCACCGATGTTGAGCATGGCGTTGTGCATCCAGTGCTTCGCGAACTCCCGGCCCGCGGCCACCGCTTCGGCCCGTTCGTTGGTGTGATGGGGAAAGACCAGATCGGAGCCGCCGCCGTGCAGATCGAAACCGTCACCGAGAATGTCGAGGCTCATGGCGACGCACTCGATGTGCCAGCCCGGACGACCATCGCCCCAAGGAGACGACCACGTTGGTTCGCCCGGTTTGGCGGCCTTCCACAACGCGAAGTCGAGAGGATCTTCTTTGTTGTCGTCGACCTCTACGCGGGCCCCGGCCCCGTCGCGAAGCTCTTCAAGGGAGCGATGCACGAGTGCCCCGTAACCCTCAACCTTGTGAACCCTGAGATAGACGCCGCTCTCGTTGGCGTAGGCCGCATCGTTATCGATGAGCCGCTGGATGAAATCGACCATTTGCGTGACGTAGTCGGTGGCGTGGGGCCGCTCGTGTGGATGCAAAATGTCGAGGGCGTCCATGGCTTCGGTGTAGACCGCCTCCCATCGCTGGGCGATGGCGGTCTCGGTTGTGCCCTCTTTGGTTGCTCGGTTGATGATGTTGTCGTCTATGTCGGTGACGTTGGCGACGTGGGTGACTTCGATACCGCACCACTCGAGGTAACGACGAATGATGTCGTAGGTGAGCGCTTGGCGTGCGTGCCCGAGGTGGGGGTGGTCATAAACGGTGGGGCCGCAGGCGTAGAGCGACAACTTTCCGGGTTCGCGCTGAGCCAAGGGCCGAATCTCGCCACTGAGCGTGTCATAAAGACGCATTACGAGCGCTCCGAGGCCGGGGGTTGGGAAAGGGGTGACGGGGCCGAGTCGAGTTGCACGCCGCACAGGGTCGCGAGCTCGATCAGGATCGTAGGCGAGGTTGGATCGTCGCCGCCCTGGAGTATCGCGTCGGCGAGGGCCATGAGTTCGCTCTGAGCACCCGGAGCGTCGAGATCGTCGTCGAGCGCGGCTCGGAGCCGGCTGGCGTAATCGGCCGGGGCGGGGCCCGCGGCGCGCAGGCTGGCGCGGTGCAAGCGGTCGAGCATGTCGGAGCCTCGCTCGATGTCGTGATCGAACCACTCCCAGTCGGAGCGGTAATGGTGGCTCATGAGCGCGAGGCGGATCGCGCGAGGATCATGGGTCTTTGACAGTTCGCTCACAAACACCAGGTTGCCCAACGACTTCGACATCTTGGTGCCCTGGTAGGCCACCATGCCGCAGTGCATCCAGTGGGTCGCGAACGGCACGCCGTTGGCGGCCTCGGATTGGGCTCGGGAACATTCGTGGTGAGGGAAGATCAGGTCGCTACCACCGCCATGCAGATCGAGGGTGGGTCCGAGGATCCCCGCCGACATGGCGCTGCACTCGATATGCCAGCCCGGTCGGCCATCCCCCCACGGCGAGGGCCAGTGGGGTTCGTCAGCGAGTGACGGCTGCCACAAGATGAAGTCGAGCGGGTTGCGTTGTCGAGGATCGTCGGGGTTGCCGCCGCGTTCGGCCGCGTAGTCGATCATGGTGGCGTGGTCGTATCCCGAGAGGCCGCCAAAGTCGTCGAACGTGGATACGTCGAAGAACACGGTGCCGTCCACGGCGTAGGTGTGGCCTTTGTCGGCGAGCCGCTGGATCAAAGCGACCATCTGCGAAACCCACTCGGTGGCATGGGGTTCTTCGAAGACGGGTCGGGTATTGAGCGCAACCATGTCGCGATGAAATCGGGCGGTTTCTTGAGCCGCGAGCTCTAGGAAATCGACGCCGAGTTCGCGGGCCTTGGGCAGTATCGAGTCGTCAACATCGGTGATGTTGCGCACGAGCTTGACGGTATGGCCGAGGTCTTCCAGCCGCCTGATCAACAAATCGTAGGTGAGGTAGGTGTTGGCGTGGCCGAGATGGGTCGAGTCGTAGGGCGTGATACCGCACACGTACATGAGCACTTCGTTGCCCGGCTCGAACGCGACGATTTCCTGACGGGACGTGTCGAAGATCTGCACGGCGGCCACGGTAGCGGCCGCGACGATTGCTGCGATATTGCGGCGGCTAGTCCGCCGGCAAGGACAACGTGATGAGCGCGCCACCAAGGTCGGAGTCGCCGATGGTTACCGAGCCTCCGTGGCGTTCCATGGCGTCCTTGACGATCGCCAAACCGAGGCCGGTACCGCCTTCTTCGCGAGCGCGGCCTTCGTCGAGGCGTGTGAATCGTTCGAACACTGACTCGCGCTGATCTTCGGGGATGCCATCGCCATCATCGCCCACCGTGATCTTGATGGTGTCGTCCACCTTGTGCATGCCCACGTTGACCGTGGTCTCGGCGTGCCGTACCGCGTTGGCTAGCACGTTACGCATGACTCGGCGCAGCAGGTCGCGATCACCTTGGATACGAATGGGCTCGACGTCCCACATGTCGACGTTGAGGCCGGTAGAGCGGGCCGCGTCGGCCGTTTCGATCTGCACGATGTCGTCGAGGTCGACAGTGTTGATCTCGGGTTGGGCATCTTCGTCTTGAGAAGCCAGAACCAAGAGGTCTTCGATGACCGCCGTGAGTCGGCCGGTTTGCTCGACCAGTCGGTCACGAGTCTCGGGCCATTCCGGGTCGGCGATATGCACGGTTTCGAGATCGACCTGCAGGTTGGCGACCGGGCTTTTGAGTTCGTGCGAGGCGTTGCCAATGAATTGTTGCTGACGGGCGTGATGAGCTTCGAGTCGGTCGAGCATGTGGTTGACAGTCGTGGCCAGGTGGTCGATCTCGTCGCCGGTCCCGGGGACCGGGACCCGCACCCCGCGTTTGTCGCCTCGGATGCTGGACGCCGTCGTGCTGATTGCTTTGACCGGTCGAAGAGCGCGGCTGGCGGTCAGCCAAACCAGCATGCCGACTAACGCGACCAGGGCTGGGGTCGAGATCAACAAAAGGAATCGCATGTTGCTGGTGGGGTCGTTGACCGCTTCGAGTTCGGCGCCGACGCTGAGCAACACGGTGTCGCCATCGGGATTCTGGGCCGCAACGGTGACTACTCGGACCGACTCGAGTTCGTGTTCGCTTTCACCGTCCTCGACGTGCGCGAGCTTGACGGTACTGAAGCCGGTATTGGTGCCGGCCGGTGCTCCAGAGGTCTCCAAGGTGCCGGCAGCGGCGAGGGTGAGTCCGGTGTCGGTGCCGATCCAGATCAATGATTCGTTGAGCAGCGTTGCGGTGAGATCGGCAGGCGACGCGCCGCGAGCGATCAGGTTGGCCCGATCGGCCGCTTGGGTGTGCAGCGTGGTGTCGAAGTTGCTCAATAGGTGGTTGTGAAGCACCGTTGACAACAGCAACGCGCCAAACAGCAATATTGCTGCGACTGATGTCGCGGCGATCGCGGCGGCTCTTATTCTGATTCCGTGCATTCTCAACCTCCGTCGCGAACGAGCCGGTAGCCGGCTCCTCGCATGGTTTCGATCGACTTACGCCCGTAGGGCGCATCGATTTTCTTGCGTAGTGATGACACGTAGACCTCGACGATGTTTGGTCCGCCGTCGAACGCGAAGTCCCAGACGTGTTCGAGAATTTCGAGCTTGGATACGACCTCGCCGACACGGGTCATCAGGTATTCGAGTACTGCGAGTTCGCGGGTCGTGAGGTCGAGTAGGTCGTCTCCGCGCCAAGCGCGACCCTCGGTTGCATCAAGCTTGAGGTCCCCGGCGGTCAGCGTGACGGCCTGTGCCCCAGTCTTACGACGCATCGCGGCCCGGATTCGGGCCACCAGCACAACGAAGCTAAACGGTTTCGTTACGAAGTCGTCGGCCCCCGAGTCGAGACCCTCGGCCTCGTCGAACTCCCCGGTCTTGGCGGTGAGCATGACGATCGGCGTCCAGTTCTCTTCGTCGCGCAGGGTACGACAGACCTTGTATCCGTTGATCTTTGGAAGCATCAGGTCGAGCACGATCGCGTCGTAGTCGTTCTCGCGGGCCAGCCAGAGACCTTCTTCGCCATCAAAGGCCAGGTCGACGGCGAAACCTTCGGTTTCGAGGCCGCGCTGAATCGATGCCGCCATCACCTTTTCGTCGTCAACAACGAGAACCCGCATCAGCTGACCGCGGAGGGTTGCTTAGCAGCGGTGGATTTGCGGGCGCCGCCCCGACGTTTGACGGCGAGAATCCGAAACACGGTGAGATAGAAGATCACGAGGGTCATGAGCGATACCCCGCCGATGTACAACGGGTTGGAACCGTCGGTTCCGGCGAGGGCGCCATGGACCACGCCGGTCCAAGCCATGAGGTAGCTCCCCATGTGAACAAACCGCCAGAACCGGCGCGGTAAACGTTTCATGGCCAACGAGGTGAGTTCGACCGCGACGAGCAAGTACATGGCCACGATGCCCCAGGCGACCGCGCCCGGCTTCCAACTGGCCGACATCGGAATCAAGATGTCGGACCACGTGAAGTTGACGTAGGAGTCCAACATCAATCCCGCGACGTGGATGATCGCGAATATCACGGTTGCCCCGCCCATGAATCGGTGCAAGTCGAGGAGCCACCGGGGAGACGGTTTGCCATTGAGCAAGCGGGTCGTCAAGAAGAGGCCCCATACAACCGACGCCCCGGCCAGTGCCAACGCGACGATGCCGCCGGAGCGAGCTGTGTACCACCAGATTTGTTCGGTCACCGTAAATGGTCCTTCATCGTGCCGAGGATGTGAGCGTTGCCGTCGTGGTCGATTACCAGGCCGGCAGATTCTCGGATCACAGTGTCCCACTCGGCGGGTTCTGATAGCAGCAATTGGGTGGCCACGATTTCGGACCACCAAGCAGCGCCGGAGATCACGGTGGCAAGCTGAGCATGGGTTTGCACCGGTTCGCCCACGCGGGGGTCGATCACGTGGTGACGTTCTCGGCCGCCCTGGCGCCAAGTACGACGACGAGTGGTCGATGTTGCCAGACCCGCGTCGCCAAGTGCGACGGTGGCGATTGGATCGTTCGAAACGTTTACTTCGGCAATCTCACAGGTCCAGTCGCCCAGAGCAGGCCGACCCGCAGTGCGCAGGTCACCACCGATGTTCACGAGCGCACCCGCCGCCCCGGCGTCGATGAGTTCCTCGACCAACAGGTCGGCGGCCAACCCCTTGCCGATGCCACCGGGATCGAAACCGACACCGGGAGGCAGCAAGACTGATTGCAACTCATCATCAACCACGATGCCTGCGCAACCGGGAGCCGGTTGGGGATCGTGATCGAACACGACGTCGCTGCGGTCGAGATCATCAAAGGGCCGGTCGTAGCCGCACGCCACTAGGGCATCGAGGACGGTCGGGTCGTAGGCGCAATTGGTTTCGTTCCACGCGAATATGGCGTGGTTTACGAGTCGGCGCGTATCGCTACTCACGTCGACCGGGATTCCGGCCAATTCGTTGCAACGCGAAATCTCCGAATCAGGTAGGAACCGACTCCATCGTTGTTCGAGTTGAACGACTCGGTGGCGGGCTCGATCAATCAGAGATCCGAGTTCGCGTTCGTCTCCGGTAACCACGATGTGCAGCGATGTTCCCATGGCCTTGCCGTGGACCTCTCGCGTCTCTAGTTGTGCTTCGAGCACTGATCCCACCCCCATGGGTCAGCTGCCGGCGCTTGCGGTGGTTGGGGGCGGAGGCGGCGGGGCAACGGTGGTGGGGGGCGGGGGCGGAGCCGTCGTGGTGGGGGCAACCGTCGCTGTTGGTGCTGCGCCAGCGGCCGGAGCCGTGGTCGCCGCGGGAGCTGACGTGACCGGAACGGTGATTGTTGGCGCGGCTGTAACCGGTGCGGCGGTCGTTACCGGCAACGCGTTGGCGGCGGGGACCACTACTACGTTCTTGGTCACTGCCGGCGTCGTTGCTTGGGCGGTGTTGGCGTTTCGGGCCGCCGCGGTCATTGCTCCGACCATCATGAGGCCGGCGCTGGCCGAGACACCGGCGACGATTATTCGGCCGCCCATCGCCGCGTGTTTGGCCCGGGGCGAAGCCGTTGGGCTCTGAGCCCCTCCGGTCCTCGCCGCCCGTGCTGCTGCTATCGCGGCAGCGCGATCAGCGGTCGAAGGAGTCTTGTTTGCTGGACTGTCAGTCATCGTCGTACTCGCCTTCATCGGCTTCGTTCTCGAAGTATTCGTCGTAGTCCTCGTAGCCGGTGGTGCCGGCGGCGGTCGGCTCGGCTACGACGACCTCCATCGGCGGAGTAGTGACTGCTGGTGCGTCTTGGAAGATGTATTCGGTGACGACCTGCGCCGGTTCGACCGGCGTCTCGAGGCCCGGCGTATTGACAACGGTGAGGAATAGTCCACTAACGGTGGCGCTCACCGTCGCGGTCAGCGCACCGGCGGTTACCAGGGCGGGTCTGCGTTCCATTTCTTGGCTCCGATCGGTTCGATCCCTTCGAACTATCGACCCGATTATGCGCGACTGGAGCTTCAGCAACCCTGAAGGATTCTGAAGGCCCCTTCAGCAAGGACCAAAGTCCCAACCGATGCCCCGCCGAACGTCAAAGTCCAAGAGCGGCGGCGCTTGTAGCGCCGCCGCTCCTGGATGGAGGGCCCATGTAGAGTAGGCCGGATTTAGTCGAGGTCGGCACCCGATTCGGCGTGCTCTACGGGGTCACCGTGATCGGCTTCGGCGTGCTCTGCGGAGTCGCCGTGATCGGTTTCGTCGCTCTCGTAGGAGTCGTCGCTCTCGTAGGAGTCGTCGTTGTCGTAGGACTCGTGGCTTGCTGGCGCCGCGACTGGTTCTGGCGTGACGACGTCAGGGGAGACAGTGTCGGCGACGACTGCGTCGACCGTGTTGGTTGCGGCGATCGCCTCGGCGACCGGTTCGACCGCTTGAGTCGCGACCACCTCAACGGGCGACGCCACCGGAGCAGCCGGCAATTCGACCACGACGGTCTCGGCTGGTTGGGGGCTGGCGGCCGAGTCGAGCACGCTGCCGTTGAAGGCGTAGGCGCTGGTGGCGCCGACGAGCGAGAGGCTTACGGCGGTGGCGGCGACGACGGTGGTTCGGATCTTCATTTCTGGTTCCTTCTCTCTTGGGGGGATGATTGAAGGATGCGCTACCGGTGCTGAAGGATCGCTGAGCGATGCTGAGGCCGAGTTCAGGTTCCCTCCGATGATGAGGGGCCCGCGGGCGGTTCGGACCGGACCCTCATTTGACGGGTGACCAGAGCAGTCACGAGCAGCAGTCCCATGATCGCTACTGCGGCGCTCGTCGCCGCGGCGATGTCGAGTTGTGGCCAGGCTTGTTCGGCCAAGATCGCGCCCCCGGCGGTAGCGAATACCAAGCCGGCGATCAGGGCGGTGGGGTCGAACGGATGGGAGTTCATGATTGTCCTACGGGTCGGGTCGAGTCGAGAAGAAAAGCGATAGCCAGGGCACGGAACCAGAGGGGGATTACGGACATGGCACGTACCCCTCCGTGTCGACGTTGGTACAGACCTTGACGATTCCCGAACCGATGCCCAGGTCGAAGTCGATGTCGAGTGAGTCGGCGCCGTCGTCGACGTATTGGCGGGGACCATCCTCGATCCGGATCTCGCCCATTCGGCCGCCAACGTTTATCGACAGATCGAGAGTGTCGGGTACGTAGATGATGGCCTCACCGATTGTGAGTCCAACGGCAACGGAGCGTTGTTGGCCGTCGAGATCAAGGTCGCTGAGATCTACGATGAACTCGCCGATCCCGTACCGGTATTCGTCGTCGAGTTCCTCGAGAGTGCTGGCGTGGGCACGCTCCTCGCCGATGCCATCCCACCATGTCAGGTCGATAACGGCCACGGCCCAAGCAATCGGCAGAAGCTGGGCCGTAGAACCGCATCTGGCCGTCGGCGATATTGGCGTGAAATGGGAAGAGATCCTCGTCATCGACAGTGGCGACGCCTATTGGATAGACAACAGCCACCTAAGCCGCTGACGATCAGTGGTTGTCGAGTTGGGTGAGGGCGTAAGCGACTATTTGGTGTCGGTCCATTGCTGCCCCGTTTGCTGCGTACTCCGCGGCGTTCGGGGTCGCCTCCAGCGCTTCGACGCTCTCTCGGCGCATGTCTACAGCGGGGGCGAAGGCAGGCGGGCGGAGTTCGAGCTGGCCCAGGATCGTTGCGGCTTGTTGGGGTGCGTCCGTACGGCGGAAGTGGCTCGTGCAGGTTTCGAGCACGGCAGTGACGCTGGCCCAATTCCGCGATTCGTAGCCTCGGGTTAGGGCTTCGCGTAAGTGAATGGCTGCGTCGGGCCAAGAGCCGAGAACAGCTACCGCAGCCAGTCCGAACTGTGCCCAGCATTCCGCGGCCTTGGCTCGGGTGACATCGGCGAGCAGGAGCGACTCGCGATAGGCGGCTTCTGCTCCTTCGAAGTCGGGAGGATCGGTCGACCAGAGCAGGGCATTGCCTTTCTTTCGCTCGACATCGGCAAGTGATGCCGGTTGACCCAGCCGCTGAGCAGTTGAACGAAGTCTTGCGAGATGGGTGTCGCCGGATGGTTGCGCGATCAGTGCGTCGTTGACCGCGTGGAGGAGGAGGACCTGCACAATGAGGGGAGGTTCGCTTTCGAGCAGATGCAGGAGACCGGGAGCGGCGGCGGTTGCTTCGTCGGTTTGGCCTGACATCATGAGGCCGTAGACAACGAACGCGTGGCACATCTCGATGTTGGGATCGTTTGGCCGAAGCTCGATCCCGCGGTGTGCGAGTTGCAACATGCGTTCGGGGTCGGCGGCGTGCATCGCCCACATGGCGGCGGCGGCGTAGGTCGATGCGGAGCAGACTTCGTTGTGTTGGCCGAGGTGCATGGTCCGGCTGGTCCATTCGGCGTGTTCGTGTCGCAGCTTTCCGCCGGCGTGCCACAACGTTGAGTTGACGAGAGACTCTGAAGCAGCAATGTCCTCGACAGTCATCGCCCAGCCGTGCGCGGCTCGGAGATTGTTCCACTCGTGGTCGAACACGTCGTCGGCTTCGAGTTGACCAGGTCCTAGATATCGCTCGTTGGTCTCTTGGGCCAGGCCGTCGTAGTAGCGGAGATGACGGTCGCGGAGTTCGGAGGTCGTTTGACGTTCGTCGAGCCGTTCTTCACCGTATTGGCGCAGCGTCTCGAGAAGCCGGTATCTGGTCGTCGGGCCGACACGCTCGGCGATCACCATCGACTTGTCGACGAGGCCACTCAACACATCGATGACCTCCTCTTCGTCGATGTCGTCACCGCCGCACACCGCCTCGGCCGCTTCGGCATCGAACCCGCCGGCGAACACCGAGAGGCGGTCGAACAGCAGCCGGTCGACATCAGAGAGGAGTTGATAGGACCAGGTCACCGCGGCCCGCAATGTTTGATGCCGCTCCAGGCCCCCTCGGCCACCCCCGCGCAGCAGACGAAACCGGTTGTCGAGCCGATCAAGCAGATCGGCCGGGCTCAACGACCGGATCCGGGCTGCCGCCAACTCGATCGCCAACGCAATGCCATCAACACGGGCACAAACGGCGGCAACAACATCAACATCAGCCTGCGTTGGCGTGAACGAACCATCAGCGGCGACCGCACGGGACATGAACAACTCGACGCCGTCATCGCGGCCAAGCGACGGGATCCGTTCGACCTGTTCGCCGGCCAACCCGAGCGGTTCACGGCTCGTCGCCACGATCGTCACCGTCGGGCATTCGGCCACGACCGCCGACACCAACTCCATGACGGGATCGAGGACGTGTTCGCAGTTGTCGATGATCAACAACATCCGGCGTCCCAGACACCAGTCGACAATTGACTCGACGATCGAAAGCCCGGCCTCGGGCTGAATGGACAACGTCGATGCCACCGCTTCGTTCACCGCTTCGGGATCGGCGATCGGTCCCAACTCCACGAACCAGACCCCGTCGGTAAACTCGTCGACAACCAGCCAACCAATCTCGAGAGCGGCGCGGGTCTTACCGACCCCACCCGACCCGGTCAACGTCACCAAACGGGCCTGCGCTAGACGCGACACCCGCGATTGCAGATTCGCCAGATCACCAAACCATTCCGTTTGCAGCCGTGGGAGGTTGCCCGCCGTGGTTTGCGCCGTCACCAGCGGCCGGTCCACCCAACCGAACCCGTCGGCGCTCACACCGAACACATGCACAGGATCGACCAGACCTTTGAGCTGAACCGAACCGAGGTCCACCAATTCAATGTCGTCGGTGCCGTCCAACAGTTCCGCGGTCAACGCCGATATCACCAGCTGGCCACCGCTACACGAACCCATCAGCCGAGCCGCCCGGTTCACCGGAGGCCCGAAATAGTCGCCATCGCGCTCCTCAACCTCACCGGTGTGAACACCCATACGAACCCGCAGTTCCGCCTCGTCGGGCCATGGTTCTGCGCCAAAAGCCAGTTGCGCCGCGACCGCCGCACCAACCGCGTCGTCAGCACGCGAGAACACCGCCGCCAAACCATCACCACCGGTGGAAAACACGTATCCGGCTCGGGCCGCGATAGCCGACCGCAGAATCTCATCATGACGACTCAATGCCACCCTCATTGCCGCGGGATGCGAATCCCACAACGGCGTCGACCCCTCAATGTCGGTGAACAGAAACGTCACCGTTCCCGTAGGCAAATCTGTCATCAATCGATCATGACACAGCACCTCATCGGACAACGAAGAACGATCAGACAACGAAGAACGCTGTCGCCACGCGAGCCACGAAGGCAACACGGCCCTCAATTTGGGGGCGAGTCTCCTACCTGGGTCGCGTGAGACGGAACGGCTCTATCTGAGGTCCAAAACGGTGAGTAGGGGTGTGGTGGCCGCATCTACTTCGGGTTGCACTCGGCTGTGCAAAACCGCAGAAGTTTCGACGAAAACTCGGCGTGCCCCCGGGCAGAATCGAACTGCCGCACACGGTTTAGGAAACCGATGCTCTATCCACTGAGCTACGGGGGCGAACGGCTCGAATCGTACCGGCGCGCATCCGTCTCGGTTCTACGACACCTGAAAGTCAGCGAATTCGACCGTGACCGTATTTCCGATGTCGGCGGCATCGAGGTCGTCGACAACGATGCGATCGTGGACGTCGGTGGCAGGAACGGCAATCGACGCGTCGCCGAAGAGCACCCTTAAGAAGCGCACCGTGTAGTGGTTGAGTGCCGCTAGAGCTGCTTCGGGTTCGACGAAACCCTCAACGCACCCGTCGTTGGCTCGCTCGACTTGATCCGCGCCGATGAGTGCTTCGAGCGATCCGAGGCCGCCAAGGTCGCGGATGCCTCGGCACGAGTCGGTGAAACTGTTGTGTCCGCCATTCTTGATGTTCACGAGGGTGGCGTTGGTCAGCTGATCGAACAACTCGTAGCTTTGAGAGGGCGAAACCACCGAATCGAGCTCGCCGATCACGACCAGTGCTGGCTTGTCGGTGAAGTTCTCGGGGAGGCCCGCGGCGATGCTGACAAACCCGTCGATCAGGTCGTCTGAAGCAGCTTGAGCGGCTGCCCATCCCCCCGCCGAATGGCCGGTAACCGCAACGTGATCCAAGTCGACCACCGAGCCGAGTGTTGAGTCGGCGGCGGCGGCGTTCACGCTGGCGATCACGTCGAGCACATCTTGATTCTCGAGTCCTTCGCCCAACGTTCCGGTCGCTTGCGCGGCGATCCCCCGCTCGAGATGGTCGGTACTCAAAACCACGTACCCCCATGACGCCAGATGAGTGGTGTAGGCGCTGGCCGCCTGGCGAAACCCACCGAACCCGTGGCTGTATACGACCACCGGGAACCCGGCGGTCGGGGCCGCGGCCGGTGTGGCGTCTCGGACCGCGGTGGTGTTGACGAGTCCAGTCAGCTCGGGCGGGATGAAGCTCTGGAGCTCTTCGGGGAAAACGCTGAGCGAGTCGAAGATCTCGATTGTGTCATCGGCCTCCACGATCGCTGGGTAGTAAACCTCGGTGAGGCGGTCACCCAAGTCGAGCGTCATGATCCCGACTCCGAACGGCCCCCGTACGCTAAAAATTGGTGGAACAGGTGCGCTGGGGGCCGGCGTAGTCGTGGTGGCCCCGGTGGTCGTGGTGGCCTGGGTAGTCGACGGGGCCTCGGTGGTCGTGACCGCCGCTGTGGTAGTCGTAGTTGTGCTCGGCGCTGCCCCGTCGGTGCTGCCGCACGCGGTTGCAAGGAGGGCGAGGACAAATAGCGAAAGCCGCGGCGAAGACATCTCCAGATGCTCGCCGGTTGTTCGGCCGACCGCAAGACGAGGCAATAGCGACGCCGACTACAGTTCGCCCGTGCACGATCAAACCGAACGATTGCTGGCCTATGAAGAAATCCGCCAGCTAGTCGCGCGATACGCAACGGCCACCGACGCCAAAGACATCGACACACTTGTGAGCCTGTACGTGCCTGATGTGCGTATCAGTTCCAAACGATCAGGGCGCGCCGAACTGCATGATCTGATGACCGATGCCCTCCGATTGGTCGGCATAACGTTCTTGAACGTCGGGACCCATTTGATCGAAATCAGCGACGACAACAGCACCGCAACCGGGGTCGTTTACTGCAAAGCCGAGATCCAAGACGGCGGTCCGCACTCCAACCGATGGATACATCAAGCAATCCACTACCACGACGTCTACGAGCGTCGTGAAGGTCGCTGGTACTTTGCGTCCAACCGCAAACATCTGCTGGTGTACGGAGCCGATCACGGCGACAATCCGCTCTTGCTCGACGGCGCAAATTGGCCCGACAGTCAAACCGGTCGAGGCACCCACCCCCAAGCGCTGGCCAGTTGGCAGAACTTCTTCGACGCCTAACGGCCGTGTTCGTGTGGGTGGTGTGACGGCAACGAGCGGCTCGGGGACAGGCCGGGCCGCTCGTTGTTGGTTTGGAGCCGGTTCCACTGGACAGGTTGTGGTTCCGGTTTTGTTGGCGATCCGGTGTTGCTGGTGTGCCGGGTTAGGGGGTGTGCCGGGTTAGGGGG
>Ga0114934_10001486_pt1 | contig 15271 bp, 17 predicted proteins | sample 4SBtaG_2_FD_99695 | JGI IMG/M metagenome (GOLD analysis project Ga0114934, IMG submission 99695) | Deep subsurface microbial communities from Kolumbo volcano to uncover new lineages of life (NeLLi) - 4SBTROV10_white metaG | ecosystem: Environmental > Aquatic > Marine > Volcanic ... | reverse complement strand
CTACAATAAACTTACTAGAAAATACAACTAGTTTAATCAGTAATTTATCTACAATAAACTTACTAGAAAATACAACTAGTTTAATCAGTAATTTATCTACAATAAACTTACTAGAAAATACAATAACCCCTAACTTCACGAATCCCGAACAGAGCAGTAGTAATAGTATAACATCAAGAAATGTATATATAATGGCGATAGGTTCGGTTGTTTTAGTCGTTGGATTTATCACCCTATACATCGTTAAAAAACGATCTAGAACAAATAAAAATCCACCCTCCAATTATATTGAACACAACCGGAATTTTCTAAATAATAATTATATAAATGGAAAATGTATTAATCACACTAAATATAAGGATAATTTCGATTATATAGAAATGAGCGAAGAAGGATATAATGATAGTATTAATGACTACGAACAACCAAGAGATGGAGATTTTGAAACATATAGTATTATATATGATAATCTACCGGTTTACGATAATAATGCGAATCTACCGGTTTATGATATTGTCTCCGAACTACCTAATTTACCAGTTTACGATAATAACCCTTTATCTTCTTAAGAGAACGAGAGGTCAATACTATCGTCTGGTAACGAATAATATCATGCTCTCTTCGTTTTACCAACTCAGCCATATTAAATATACCAGTCAATAAACACATTGCATTCTTTATAAAATCATTATCATTTACAAACTGTTTATAATTAGAATTATATTTTATCGCCTTTAAACTACCACAAGACGTCGATTTCTTGTGTAGATATGAATTAGGAAGATATTTTGTTAAATTTCTGGCAAATCCCTCCTTCCAAGGTGCAATCTGATAAAATATATTCTTCCCCCTACAACACGATAATACATCTGTAATACTCTGATCCCCTGTAACTAAAATATCTCTGACACTATACTTAATTAATCCCATCATTAGACTATGACTTACTGGATACACATCTTTTCTTAGATAGAGTGTTCCACGTCCTGATCCAGCGTAAATTCTTTCCTGATCAGATACTATGATTCTAGAGTAGAACGGGCGAAATTGGTCGATTTCTGAATCCTTTAAGTGTATAAAAGATGGTAGTATAATGGAGAAGTTATTATAACGTTTATATTTATGTACGATCATTTCAGCAAAATTTAGAAAGCAACCTTTAGCGTTATGAATACTATCTGCGATATAAGAAACAGCATATGGAGTAGGTATATAGTATTTTTTAACACGTTCATTTGAGAATAGTAATCCTAGACGACGATTTCCAATACCTGTATTAAATAAGATATCCTTATTAATACTCATATTATATTCTGAAAAGAAGAATGTATTAAAGCGATTTGAAGTAGGACACATCGCTTTTACATCTCGAAAATTAACCTCAAAATGGGATACTATAGGTGCAATAAAGAATAGATCATAATCACATTCTGTCTGTAACCGACTAAATCGTCTACATTGACGATCTTTACTAATTGAATGTATTTGAATGACATTGCCAGGGTGTTCTCCAAATTTAATAATTTCATCGTGGAATAGAGTGGCTATATGGAAAGTTATAGATGGAAATGCTTTAGTTAATAATTTTCTAAGTTTGTACACGAATATAATATCTCCAAATCCGTGGCATACAATATTTAAGAGTAGGACGCTTAGATTATATTTTTGCTTTGTATGGGTCATATTTTTGATGGGAAGAGTGTAAAGTTCATTATAACGTTTACACTTTTCAATATTATTTGTTATATTCATTTATTTAATCAAGGATTAAATAAATTTATAGGGCGATATTATCGTTGATCCATTTTTCGATTTTACAGTGTGTTGGTTGTAAGATGGTATTTAATCCATCTAACAACTCGATATCATCTCTTGTTTTCAATAGTAATAGTAGATTGTAGACGATATTAAATTCTTCTATTGTATATATTTTTGTGATATTGATAAATATATTATCTATACTATTCCTATCCTCAATATTGATAATATCAAATGAATCTGAATTATTAAGTAACTCTGGGGAATCCAATATTAATCGATATACCTTTAGAGTATGTACAACGCTATTCTTATTAGACGATGTATAAGTATTTATTAAACGTTCTAATCCCTGTTTTGCAAATTCTATGAGTAATAGGTAGAGCGGACAATGTTCAGAATCTGCTAGGAATTTATAATAACTAAAGAACCTCTTAATTACATTAAAGAGGTAATATAAGTCATCCTTTGTATCATCATTAAAATATCGGATTACACCCTGGACAATACTAGGTTGTTGTATTGCTAGTATATTATGGTTTATACTTAGTTTACTTCCTATAGGAACGAATGCTAAGAATGATAACTGAATCATTGCCTGCAACGGTTCAAGGATATAATCTAATTTCTCTCGTTTCTTTCCTTTTAAGAATATATTAAAGATATCAAGGTACTTAATATTCAAGATGGAAGTCATTTTATTTTAATATTGTGTTTTTAATTTTGAAATTCTTAGAGAAATATAATAAGATATAGACTATGGATAACGCTACTTATAACACTGATAAATATATATCTGACATTATATTTGTTAATATATCGGATATTTACTTTGACCAAGTTATGCTAAAGACTTGTGAGAGTTATAATATTGATATAAATAATATTAATATAATATCTTATTATGACTATAATATTGTTGGTCGTGTTCTTACGCGGATTGAACACGTTATTTCTGGAGTTAATGATAATACTTTACTTCCTCCTATAAAACTATTTAAGTGTATTCAAGGTAAATACAAGATAATTGACGGACGGCACCGCGTCGTTGCTAGCCTTATAAAGGGTTATAAATACATTCCAGCGATTATTGAAAGTATGGAATGTGGCATAAGACTATCTAAATCTGAAATAGATGCACTCTACTCTCAATAACTGAATTTTTAATTTAGATTATGGTATAAGGCTCTCCATATTTGAAATAGACGTGTAGTTCTTCCTTGGGGGCAACGACCTAATAGGAATATATCAGCGATTTGCTCTTGAATATAGTTATCAACCTCCTCATCTGATATTTTGATAGCAATATCAGCTAAAATATCAGATGCGTCCATATCATTCGTTGGATCGTAGTTGTGTTCTTGATCTACCATAATCATCTTAACACTCTCCTTTGCCATTGGATGTGTGAGTTTATAGTAGAAATTACTTATTTCTAGCCACAAATCAGTAGAAATAAAAGTATGTTGTTGTTTATATTCGTTTCTAATTTCACCATCAAAGACATGTACATTTTTAAATAAATTTGGATTCATAATTTTATATATATATTTTATATTTTATATATATATAAAGATGAATAAATACTTTGATAAAATATTTGTAATAAACTTATTTGACAAGACTGAAAGATGGGATAAAGTACGCCGTCAATTTAAAAACCGAAAGATTGATGTTGAGAGATTTATTGCAGTGGATGGTCGTTGTAAAAAGGAGGGAGATAAAGCATGTTTAGCAAAACTAAATAGTTTTGAGATGGCATATGATATTAAAATACTAAATAAAAGTAAATACCCTTTACGAGAATTACTTCCAGCAAGCTCTCTTACAATTGGAACAATTATACTCTTGCGAGCAATGGTTAAGAATGGATGGAAAAGGATGTTGATATGCGAAGATGATGTTGTACTAAGTAGAGGATTAGAAAATAATTTTAAGAATGGAATTAAGGGTGTAAAAGATCGTAATTGGGATGTACTATATCTTGGATGTGGTAATAAATGTGGAGTTAATGGTATAAGTTATGACAAGAGTAAAAAAACCCCGCATCCCAGTACTCTAAACCAATTCATTGATGATGAATTATATGTGAAACATAAGTTCGATTTAAGAGGTAATTGTGAAAAGTGTAAATTCGTTACAGAACTAATCTCAGTCCCTGTAAAGCCTGGAGGTACTTGGTGTTATGCCTATTCTCTTGAAGGTGCAAAAAAGGTACTTAAAGTTTTGGAAAAGGATGCGGGACAACACATTGACCATATTGTAGGTAATTTAATAAGAAAGAAAAAGGCTAGAGCATTAGCCTTTGATCCTCCGATTGTATGGCATGAAGAGGGAGCAATTCGTTCAGATAGTGATATACCTTGGGAATGGTAAGATTAGTTGGATTTAACTTTTAAGATGCGTTTTGTTGATTGTTCGCCTTTAAGAGAGTCTAGTATTTCATCAACGATATCGTCAGAGTTATGGATACCGTATTTGCGGAGGATGTCTTTGCTTATTTGTTCTTTTTCTGATTTTTTGAGACGATTGCGGTTGGTTTTAATATCGAGTGTGTATTCTTTTCCTTTGTAGCGGATTCCGGGTGTATTTGTTTTGTCAAGATAATCATAAATTTGTCGTTCGAGAAGACGTTTTCGTTCTATTAGACGGCGATCGCTTTCTCTGATTCTTTTTCTTTCAACATCTATCCTAGTGACTTCTTCTATAAGAGTTTGTATTGTCATATTTAATAAAAAGGTTTTAATTTTTTTTAAATTATATATAATATAAATGAGCGAATTTAAGATACAGAGAGTTGATGTTGTTCAGAATCCTAACAATCAACAATTAGAACCTATGATCTATTTTGTCCCTGATCAAGAATTTATCAATATAAGCAATCAGAATGATGGTCTACTTAGTATTGATATATCTGGAACCGATTATTATTCAGGGAAAGGTATCTTTGCTATTATTGATAAAAGTAGTGTTATACCTAACTGTCGCGTCAATTTCTACGAAGTAACTGACTATTATGTAGCTATTCTAAGAAATACACCATGGAAAAATCACCCTAATAATCTCGGTAGTTTTACAGTAAGTAAAACCCCAATTATTGCCAAAGATGTAAATATTGGCAATACAACCGGCAATAAAATCGTTGATAGTAATGTTGATAGTAAAATAGAAGATGCTAAACCTCCAAAATATTCTCTAGATGATTTATTAAATACACTAGATGCAGATACACCTAATAAATCATTATCCAAACTAGATATGAGTTTAATTATAATTATAATTGTATTAGTTATTGTGATTGTGTTTGGGGTGTTTATAGTGGTAAAAAATTAGAATTTTATATGTTGTTCGTATAGATGACTTATAATTTTCATATTAGGGATTTCGGTGATGATATTATTAAGGTCTTCGTGTGTAATCTTGTAAAAATTATTTCTAAACTGTTCAATGCTAAGTGAGCCCCCTACTTTAGATAGTAATCTCCAATGATCTGCGGGTTTAATTTTGTTCTCACAATTAAAGATTATTTTGTACATATAGGATAACAAGTTATTGGAACGACTATATATAGGATTTTTTTTATTATCATTGATAAATGCTTTACAACAATTAAAACTACAAAATGTCCCATCTACAAGAAAACATTTTGTATTTTCAACAGTAACAATATCATCTGTATTCATTTTCTTTAACTTCTCTTTATCTTTGGTTGAAATATAACCTCTAAGAAGATAATATTCTTCTGTAATCTTGTTGAAATACTTTTTATTTATTTTAGTTGGTAAATACTTGATAGGACAACCGATGGGTATATAAGGGAAGGGATGTCTACACCAAAAACACTCATTAGATGTAGACATTCCCAATACATTGCCGATCAAGTTTACCATAGTGAGTAAACATCTTCTTTCTCGTTTTGATTCATCTAGATAACTAAAATACTTACGTTCATCATCAATTCCATCGAGATGAGTTATATCTGTAGATTGTATAGGTTTGGAATCAAAGTTGGATTGAATAGTTAATTCATAGAGTTCATCTAAGTTGGTATGGTCAATATTTTCAATTGTAAACGTGAATTTTTTCTTGGTCTTCATCGTAAATAGATTTAATAAAAAAATATTTAAATTATAATTTTCAATTTTAAATAAATAATGAAGGACATTAAATTTTGGACAGAAAATATCAAGGAATTGTTTTGTAGTTTATCTGTTGTACCTACAAAGGAAATGTCTCTAGAGGAGCAATTAAATACTTTAACGAGATTAGTCATTATAATATTCTTAGTTCTTTTTATAGTAAATTACAAAGGAGATATATTATTTTTAACAATATCAATATTATTTATTATTATTCTATATTACATAAAACAGAGAATGAATAATCAGAAAATTCAAGTTGTAGAACATTATGGACCTACAAATAGCGGTGTTGGACCTCTTCCCATCTCAGCCGAGAATGGCTATGAAAATATGGAATACACAACACGTGTATACCCTACATCACTTGGTAACGTCACTTTCTTTTCTGGTAATGCCGGTAATCGCACTACATTTATGCAAACTAACGATACCAATTTACTAAGCCAATCCAGTAATTACACCAATCTAGATGACGATGTATACAATAACCCCAACTATATCTCAGATAATCAAAAACTTGCCGGCGATGCTATCCCCCGCACTCGTGTCCCCCCTATTATAGTCCCCCCTATCGCCGACTCTGAATACTGGAAACCCAATGACTTTGTATATCCCCAAGCAATCAATAGCGAAGGTACTGTTGAACTCTACCGCTCTGGTTATATACCTAGCGACAATAAATGTAAAACCTCCAAAATCAACTTCCCCACATACAAAAAATGCGAATGCACTAATAGCTCCCCCGAACTACAACAAGGTGAAATCGTAGAAAACTACACCGATTATTACCCTTTTAAGACAGATGGTTATCCAAGCAAAACTAGTACATATTGCAACACTAACGACTGTAAACACCCCGAATATAATATCGGACCCGATCTCCCCGGAGAAGTTATCGATAGTATGGGTTATTATCCCAACAATACTCAAGAGAATATACCCAACAATCTTGCAGTAGGCCAGGCTGATCTCGATCCAGCATTCAAAAACTACAATTCTAATACCTTTACCAGTATTATCCAACCAGGTGTCTACTATAAAAGCGAAGTAATCGAACCTATTAGTAGCAATATGGGTATTTCATTTACACAGCAATTTGAGCCAGTAACCTGTGAAAAGGGAGATGATGATAGTATAAAATTTGTATCACACGATCCTAGAATCAATAAAGATATTAAAAAGGAGGTGAAGCCATTCCATCTTGGACCAGATGCGAGTAATGTATATGATCCTCGGCACTATGGTTCTGGGACAAGTTATCGAACGTATGTAGATAAACTTACAGGGCAACCTAAATTCTATTACGATGACATTAATGCAATTCGCATGCCGAATTACATTACAAGAAACAAGATAGATTTCACCGAATACGGAACTAGCTATGGTCCAATGCGACGTGAGGAATTTATGGACCAACAAGATGTTCGTTCCCTGGCCAATGCTACATTTACGAATGATACACTCCAACAACGAACAGAACTTCAGGAACGATTGATGCGAAAGATTAACGTCAATGCATGGCAGCAAAAGGAATTTCCCATTCATACAATGGGTTCAGCGCGGGGAGGTGGTGGTTTCCAAAGTCTAAGAAATTCTTAAATTAATCTAGAAATATATATAACTAGTAATACGAATGTAATGATAGTAATAATATTATTTTCATCTAAGAAACTAATATTATCTGTATCGTGGTGGTGTTGTAGTGGTGTTGTATTTCGAGGACGATATGGACATATCATTCCCATTCGGGTTTTAATGATTTCTGGTTCTTCGGGATCCATTTCATCGCTGATATACAATCGTTTCTTAACAAAATCAAACCCTACCACACGGCATGTCCACCCCAATCCTTTACATATATAACGATACCCTGATTTCCATTCAATATTTCTATTCGCATCTCCTGATGGATCTATAATACAATTACTTAATTTTCTAGTTTTAATATCCTGTATTATCAGATTAATACTTCCATTCTTTGGTCGAGAACCGTGTCCATCACTCTCTATAGGTAATAAGTCAAACCATCTCTTTGCGGTTTCGATAAACCGTTTAGGAATTGGTTTTGCTGATAACACAAGGCCCATATCCAAACCTTTTTCTTTTAGAATTAAACGATATAAACTCCATAGCAAAAATTCACAGGGACCGTTTGTATGCTGTAAACATATTAAGCTATCCTTAATGCTGTTAAAATCAACAATGGGGCGATCGGTTTCCAGATGATATATATCTGTATCCCATCCTAAAAAACTGAGTATAGTATTCACAATAATCATCATTATACCATCGTTTTATTCGTATAAATAATAATATAGAACTCTAACAATCCTATAAGTGCACCTACGATAATCTGTTGTAGGTTATGCATTCCCGTGCTATATCGTTGATATCCTACAATTATACTGATACCTAATAAGATAATAGTTAAACGTTTATCCGGATATGTATCTAATACTAGAAGACTTGAGAATATCATATTACTCATATGTGTACTAGGCATTCCCTTTACAAATTTATCCTGATATTTAGGTCTTCCTGAACGAATGCCGATATTGTAGAAAAATCTCTTCCACATATAATTACCAATAATAAATTCAAGTAGGATAAGAGTACTATATTTAGAGTACAAGCAATTGCCAGTTTTGAAAGATAACATCTGAAAATACGCAATAAAATATAAGGGTAAAGGTTCAATTACATTCATTTGTTAAAATATAATTGTAATTCTTAATTAGAAATATAAATAAATACCACTTCTTAGTTAAATGTCATATACACACATAGATGATACAACGCGAATTAATAGTGCTTGCTCAATTACCAGTAGTAAATTTTCTTGGATATCTTATTTATTGAGACAACCAATACGGATAAATTTTCCAGACACGGAACTCCTTTAAAACATACTATTAAAAATATAGGTGAAACTAATAGTTGGTAACGTGGGAATAAATAGTAATAATAAAAGATACGATTATGATAGTAAGTTTTAATCCGTCTCAAACCGACATATATAATCTGATCTTTGATAAAAGTTAGGGAGTTGATGATAGATATATAGAAAATTATTTAATTTTAAAATTAAAATAAAGATGAGCTATAGTAATTATCACGAACAGAATATGATAGTAGAATCTAAGTATAGCACGTTCTCCCCTGATAACATCAAAGAAAACGATGTTAGTAAATATACTATTTTGATGACAAATCCTCGTCCTCAACTCTCTATACCCGATTTACAAGATCCTAAATCCGCTTATAGCCATATTCACAATCCCATCACCATCTCAGACAATCTATCCCAACAACCCCCTTATTACCAACTTGGACCTAAACCCGGTATATGTCAACAACCTTGGTTTCCTTTCAATGCGGGATACAAAGGCTATCTCCCTAAACAAAATCTAAGTCCTAAATACTACCCTTGGTGGGTTCCAGAAGGTGGGGTAACAACTCTAAATTTACCAAGCACAAAAACCCTCGTTCAACATAGTATACCTAATACAGTTTATCAGACCTATTATGATAGGTCTGCTATTCCCAAAAAAGTTTATAAAAATATTTACAAATATTCTAAAGATTATCATCACTATATTTTTAATGATGATGAATGTATAGTTTTTTTAAAAAATAACTATCCACCCGTAGTATTAGAAGCCTATTTTTCCTTAAAAACAGGGGCACATCGTGCTGATTTGTTTAGATATTGTTTATTATATAAATTTGGTGGTATCTACTTAGATATCAAAACACATTTGATTACACCATTAAAAGAGATATTCAATAAAAATTATCTCTATAGTTGTATTGACTTTGGAAATAACGTTATTTACCAAGGAGTTATAGCGAGTCCCCCTAATAATCCCATTTTTAAAATACTAATAGATTTTATTGTCGAAAACAGGTTTACTGACATAACTAATGATTATGGTATATTTACTAAGCATTTTTACGATACTTGTCAATTGCTATGTAAAAATAAATTAGTAAGTGGGCTTAATATTAATAGAACATCAAATATTAATATCTATTTATTTAATGAAAGGTGTAGTGAAAATTCAGATAACTGCTATGATGGTCTGGATAGGTACAATAAATGCTGTAATATTTATGATAAAGATACAAAAATTATAAAGACACGTTATTCTGATTATCCTTGGAATTGATAAGTATAATTTTACTCTTATTTTGAGAAAGGTAATTAGGATTATCAATATTAGCTGGCCAATCTACTTCTCTATTTCTAAATAGTTCTGATATTTTTTTGAAACCAGCCTCTCCAATCCTACTTTGTATTAGAACACCACAATAAGAAGTACTGTTGGTCCATTCGCTACAATTGCTCCAAGTGTAAATCTATTTTTTATAGATATCCTAAGGAAGTAATTGATTTTCTTCTTGAGATTAAGTGGTGGAATTGGAGTGAGGATAAGATACGTCGCAATAAAACATTTTTTACTATGAATTTAAATCAAGAAAATATAGAAATTATAAAAAATTCTATAATATAAATGAGTACAGATTATAGTAAAATTAATTATAAAAATAAGAATATCGGCTCAATCTCAGGTTGCTATTGCCCCCCACATAAAGGTCACTACAATAGCTTTATTCGAGTAATCCGAGAATTTAAGTTGGATATCTTATTTATTGAGACAACCAATACGGATAAATTTTCCAGACACGGAACTCCTTTAAAACATACGCTTGAAACACTTAAAAAATGGGCAAAATGTATAGAGCGTGTGACTAAAGCAAAGGTGTATGTATTAGATGATATGACCAATTTTGCATTTATTCCTAGAGATATATCTCATTTCTATATGATACAAATATATGATGAAGAGGAAGAATCTCCAAAACAACATGTTCTTGATCGAACTGCTCGACAGTTTCTTAAACAACTTAAAAAGGATCCTTTTGGAGATGATTCCAAGCGTAAAACAACTTTAAAAGATAAGGTGAGTGATGGAATACTTCGTAGGGAAGGTAAAATATCAGCAACTAAATTTGTTAATTGTTTAATTGATGTTAAAGGGGGGAAGAAGAGTCGAGAGGAATGTCATTCGTTTATAGATCATCTTAAAAAGCCGGAGATGAATAAATATATAGATAGTATTACGGCATTTACACTATCTTGATTTGTTATATTATATATGACTATAACAAATCTCATAATTTTGAAATAAATTACAATTTAAGATGAAAAGTCAACAATGGATACTATCACGAATATTGACCGTGTTGAATTTGGAGTACTTAGCTCTGATGAAATTAAAAAGATGTCTGTATGTAGAGTATACAGCAATAAGATGATTGGACCTAATTCTGTATATGATGAGATGATGGGTGTGATGGATAATAACAAACTATGTAAAAGCTGTGGTAAAGACAATAAGAAATGTCCTGGACATTTCGGGCATATATCTCTTAATTACGAGATTATACATCCTCTCTACTACAAGAATGTTATGCATTTTTTGAAGTGTTTTTGTGTAAAATGTTCAAGATGTCTTGTTAATCGCGAACAACTTCAACTAAAAGGTATTATGAAATATGTCCGAGAAGCACGTTTCAAACGAATTGTAGAAATGTGTGAGAAGTGTATATGTCCCAATATTGAATGTCAAAATCATCAACCCAAATTTTCTCTTAATATATCTGAACCAAGTTTGCATATGATTTACACTAAAAAATCAGAGAAATTTAGTACACTTCTTACACCCCAAGAAATACAAGGTATATTCGACAATATACCTAATTCTGATATTGAATTACTTGGTCTTGATCCAGAGAAAATCCATCCTAAAAATCTAATTATATCTGAGTTATTGGTATTACCACCTGTAGCGCGACCCTATGTCATTGCAGATAACATTACTTGTGACGATGACTTGACCTGGCAGTATTTTGAAATTGTAAAGACCAACAATAAACTCGATAAGTCCAACACTAAAATTACTGAAAAAGACCGTAGTAAAATCATTAATACTCTTAAGTTTAGAATTAAGAGTCTATTTGATAACAGTGGTGAAAAATCAAAACATTCGAATGGTAGACCAATGAAAGGTATCAAAAAACGTTTATCTGGTAAAGAAGGTCAAATCAGAATGAATTTAATGGGTAAACGTGTCAATAAATCTGCAAGAACTGTTATTGGTCCAGATCCAACTCTCCGTCTCGATGAAATTGCAATACCACAAGAAATAGCATCTAATCTCACTGTTCCGACTCGTGTTAATACCATCAATATCGAGTATCTTACTGATTTAGTGAATAATGGGGGAGCCAATTTTATAAACCGTCATGATGCTCATATTAATCTTAAATATGCAATGTTTAGAAAAGGAACTGAATTATTATATGGCGATGTTATCCGTCATTCTGATAACAAAGAAACTGTAATCGATTCGCAAAACTATCGATATACTATTAAATCTACTGATACACTCATACGGAATGGTGAAGTAATGGGGGATGTAGTGTATTCCGAAAAGAAGCATATCCGACTTAATATAGGAGATATTGTCGAAAGAAAATTAAAAGAAGGGGATATTGTAATGCTGAATCGACAACCAACGCTTCATAAAGGTAGTATGTTGGCATTTACTATAAAAATACGACCAGGTAAGACAATAAGAACGAATCTTGCTGTAACCAAAACATTTAATGCGGATTATGATGGAGATGAAATGAATCTACACGTTCCATCTAATCCAGACGCAGAAGCAGAACTACGAAATTTATCTCACGTTCGACATAATATTATGTCAACCCAATCAAGTCGTCCTAATATTACAATTGTTCAAGATACACTATTGGGAGTTTATCTTATGACTGTTCCAGAAACAAAGCCACTAACACGGGAAAAATTCTATCACATTGCAAATTCCGGAGATTGGTCAGTCCAACATATACTAAAGAAAATACAAAAGATAAGAAAGATATTTAAATTAAAGACTGGAAAATCAAGAGCATTTCATGGAAAGGGATTATTTTCTCTTATTCTTCCCAATAATTTATTGTATGAATACAAGAATAAAGCCAATCGCGACGAACCCATTGTAAAAATTTATGGTGGTGTATTATATGAAGGTGTGATTAATAAAACAATATGTGCAAATCTAATTACTATCATTCATAAAGAATATGGACCCGATGAGACACTTGTATTTGTAAATAATATACAGTTTCTAGTCAATGAATGGTTGTGCTGGAACGGATTTAGCGTCGGAATCGCAGACTGTATCGCTACCAAAACTCAGGAAATTAATAATGTGATTAACAGATGCTTTATCGAAGCAAAAGGCGTCGAAGAAACCACATCTAATCCTAAAATACGAGAAATGAAGGTGAATGCCGCCCTTAATAAAGCGCGTGATAATGGAATGCGACTTGCAAAGGAAGCATTAGCGCTGGATAATAGTTTTATTGCGACGGTAACATCTGGATCGAAAGGGGATTTTTTTAATATTGCGCAGATTACAGGATTATTGGGGCAACAGAATTTCTCGGGGGAACGAATTCCCTATACTCTAAATCAAAATAAAAGATCATTACCACATTATCCCATTGATACAAAGATTGATAAAGAGACGGAATATGAATCAAGAGGATTTATCAAGAATTCATTTATACACGGGTTAAATCCGCGAGAGTTTTGGTTTCATGCTGTAACGGGGCGAGAAGGTGTGACTGATACGGCAATGAAGACTGCGCAGTCGGGATATATTCAACGACGAATGGTAAAATTAGGAGAGGATATGCAAGTTAAATATGATGGAACGGTGAGAAATATGAAGGGGGATATTATACAGTTTCAGTATGGAGATGATGGATTGGATGGGAGTCAAACGGTAATTATGGATGAACGTCCAAATATACTTAATGTTCAACGTTTAGCAGATTGTTTGAATTATGATTATGATAATTCTAAACGGCGGAAAAAGTAGTTTAAAGTAGAATATTATAATTTTAAACTATGGAAAAATATGTAAAAATTATAATATTCTCTGTGTTAGTATTTCTAGTAATGGCTTCATTAGGTATCGCTGTCTTTGTGAGTGTTTATAAACCAAAAGAGAAATCTCCAGTTACTATACCAAGAGTATTTTGGAAACGGCCTGAACGACAAGATGAAATCGAGAAAGATATAGTTGGTATTGATGAAATCCAAGAAGGTAGTTTAGCAATACCGGAAGAAACGGAGAAAAAAATAATAAAGAATTCTGTAGAGATAGGTGATATATTAACGAGTGCTCCAGAAGAAAATAAGATAGATGATACTACAATCTCTAATTTAAAACGGGATGAGATGTTAGAATTAGATACGCCAGTAGATATTACATCGAGAGGAGTGACAGCGACTCGTAATTTTGTCCAGAGAGATATTGAGAAGTTGAATATCTCACGATTATTTGGAAAAACAATCAGAAAATAATATATATATAATAAAATGACACAACATATAACAAGATCGGAAAAGGTATATCGTGAATGTCTTCAACAAGCACGAGAAAACGACCCTAAACGTCATCATACAAACTATACTAAATTTCTTATCGCAAATAAAGGAAAATACAAGGGTAATCCATATAGAATGAAATTATTGGCAAGAGATTGGAATATAATAAAAATTAATAAAAAACAAAAAAAAATTAATTGTAATAAATAATAATGGTTTCTTTACAAGGTACGACGGAAGTATATGATTATCAATATACATATCTTATACCTGATCTAAGAAGTGTACATAATGTACCAAAAGTCGAGACTAACTCTCAATCGGTTCTTGGCTTTCTTCAAAACAACAAAGATTTTTCTATCTTTTACAATTTAGTTGTTAAAGCAAAACTTGAAGGAAAATTGGCAGATACGAATTATAATTCAACAATATTAGTTGCATCGGATAAAAGTCTAGCTGATATTGATCCTAATGTATTCAAGAATATAGATTACTATACAGCGCGTGAGTTAATATTATACAATACACTCGCCAAAAAGGTGACGGAATCTATGATTAAGAGCACTCGTGCGCAATATCTAAGAACACGCATCGATAAATCAGTAAATTCTCAAATTCTAGCTGAAGTATGTGAGGATAATAGTATTCTTCTTAACGAAAATGTTAAGATTATACGTCCTGATCTACAGAGAAGCAATGGTCTGATTCATATCACAGACGGGATTTTAGTCGCATATCCATTTTCATCTGGTGGTCGATTTAGCCTAAGACCTTATATTGTTTGCGGTTAAGTTGCGGTTAAGTTGCGGTTAAGTTGCGGTTAAGTTGCGGTTAAGTTGCGGTTAAGTTGCGGTTAAGTTGCGGTTAAGTTGCGGTTAAGTTGCGGTTAAGTTGCGGTTAAGTT
>Ga0114934_10001485_pt1 | contig 15273 bp, 14 predicted proteins | sample 4SBtaG_2_FD_99695 | JGI IMG/M metagenome (GOLD analysis project Ga0114934, IMG submission 99695) | Deep subsurface microbial communities from Kolumbo volcano to uncover new lineages of life (NeLLi) - 4SBTROV10_white metaG | ecosystem: Environmental > Aquatic > Marine > Volcanic ... | reverse complement strand
GTATATTTATAGAAAACGGGTGCCCGGCTCACACATTTTAGCAGGCCCTTTTGTATATATCGATATTCTTAAACACCATAATATACTCTTGAGGGGCTTTAGGTCCGGTTACTTTCCCTTACTTCTTACCCCTTATCCCATATCCCTTACCCCTTTTATAAAGTAACCTAGGTAGGTTCGCACCCATTTTCTTTATAAATACACAGTATTTTGCTCCGGACTTGTTTTGGAAGTTTTTCAACAGCTTGTTTCCCATTCACAATTCAAAATCCAAAATTTAAAATCTATAATTTCTTCAATGTCCTTTTACCTATTTTCCTATGCAAAAATTGGAGAAAATATTGTCAAGCACATCGCTTGAAGTAACTTCTCCAACAACACTTTTCAATCTGAACAAGCTCTTTTTTACTTCATCACAAATAACATCCAGTGGGTAATTTTCTGAAAGAAGTTTAATACTTTGAGAAAGGCATTCTTTTGCAGCTTCAAGTTCGAGTTTCTGTCTTGAATTCACAGAAATGGAGCTTTCTTCATTAATATTGAAATGAGTCATTATTTGTTTATGAATACCCTTGACCAAGTCTTCTATTCCCATACCGGTTTTTGCAGAAACAAGAAATATACCCGGATCAAAATATTCAAATTCCAAGCTTTCTAAGAGATCTACCTTGTTCATAACTCTTATAACCAGTTTTCCTGAGATTTCCTCAGGTATATTAAACTTTGTTTTTGAATCAATAGCATCCAAAACTAAAATTACTATCTCAGAACCTGCAAGAATATTTTTGCTTCTTTGAATACCTATTTTTTCTATTTCATCATTGCTTTCTCTAAGCCCCGCAGTATCTATAAGCTTTATTTGTATGCCTTCTAAATTGATATTTGCTTCCAGAAAATCTCTAGTTGTACCGGGATATTCAGTGACAATAGCGCGTTCTTCAGTGCATAATGCATTAAATAGTGAAGATTTACCAACATTTACAGGCCCAATTATAGAGCATCTTATTCCCTCCCAATAAAAATGCCTGTATCTTGCAGAACTAAGTAAAGAAGAGATTTCTTTTTCACATTCACCAAGCTCTTTTAATATATCTCGGCTATCTTCTGTGTCTTCTTCCGGGAAATCAAGACTTGCTTCTATATAGGAAACGATATTCAATAGCTTTTCTTTTAAAGATAAAAGTTTTTTGGAAAGACTTCCCTGAAGTTGAGCAAGTGCTGTCTTACAAGCATATTCACTGGATGCATTTATAAGATCATTTACTGCTTCGGCTTCAATAAGATCAATCTTTCCATTTATAAAAGCTCGTTTAGTGAACTCGCCAGGTTCTGCCATTCTAGCACCCGATTTAATTAGAAGATCAAGTATTCTTTTTTGTATTATAATACTTCCATGAGCAGTTATCTCTATATTATCTTCCCCAGTATATGTGTGTGGAGCTTTCATTGAATGTAGTAATACTTCATCTACTATGTCATTACCACTACCCAACTGCCCATAGTATATCCTGAAATGTTTGAATGGAGTATCTTTAAGATTTTTTTTATGATGAAAAATTTTGTTTGCAATGGAAAATGCTTCAGGTCCGCTCATCCTGACAAGACACACTGCTGAAGGAAAAGCAGGAGTAGCAAGAGCTACTATAGTATCATTTTTCATATGAAGAAGGAGCCTTATATCTTCTATTATTCTTATTTTTAAGTGATATTACTACCTTCCTATATGGTTCTTCGCCCTTGCTGAAAGTAGTTACAAATGGATGGTTTTTAAGTTCCATATGTATAACTCTTCTTTCTCTTGAATTCATAGGTTCGAGTTCTATAGTTTTTCCAATTTCTTTTACCTTTCTTGCAAGTTTATTAGACAGGTCCTTGAGGCTCTGTTCTCTAGTTGATCTATAATTTTCTATATCAAGATTATAGAATATCTTGTCTTCACGGCCACGATTTGTATGAATATTAACCAAATACTGAAGTGCATTTAAAGTCTGACCCCTTTTTCCTATAACTATACCTTTATCTTTTGTATTAATGGAAATAGTTACTTCATTGTTTTTCCTTTCTCTTGAAAATTCAGCATCCGTTATTCCCATTTTATTAAGGATATTTGAAAGAAAATCAGAAGCTTTTTCATAGGTCTCATCTGAGTCCATTATTTCTGTTGCAACTTTTTCAACTACTTTTTCAACAATTGCTTCTGGCTCATTTTTTTCATTTATTCTTATTATAGCTTCTCTAGAGCCTATACCAAAAATTCCACAACTACTCTCCTGAACTATTTCAATGTTTGCTTTTTCTCTTGTGAGATTTAATTTTGAAAGCCCTTTTGCTACGGCTTCTTCAACGGTTTTCCCTCTGAATTCAGTCATTACATTTGTCTCCTTTATAATTTAGAATTTGAGCCTGACGGCTGTTTGTTCATTACTCGATACTGTTCGAATGCTCCTAAAAGAGTAGATACGAACCAGTATAATACTACTCCTGCTGCAAGAGCGCGTGCGAAAAAGAACATCATTATAGGCATAATAGCCATCATGGTTTTCTGATTCTGATCTACTGCAGGCATAGTTTTTTGCTGAAAATACATGGAAAGTGCCACTAGAATAGGAAGAATAAGGGTAGTATCTGGTGCTGCAAGATCATGTATCCATAAAAAACTTTCTCCCTTTAATTCGATTGAAACACGTAATACCGTGAAAAGTGCAAAAAGAATGGGTATTTGTATAAGTACAGGGAGACATCCTCCAAGTGGATTTACATTATGGTCTTTATATACCTTCATCATTTCAGTATTAAGTCGATTTGGGTCACCTTTATATTTTTCTCTTATATTATTTATTATGGGCTGTATTTTTTTCATTTCACTTGCTGAATGTGCTTGCTTTACGGTTAAGGGATGTAATAATAATTTTATAAGGAATGTAAGAAGTATTATTGAAATACCCCAGTCATGGGTAAAGCGATAGAAAAATTTGAGAGCATTCAATAATATCTGGGCAATGGAGGAGAAAAAACCATAACTTATTAGATTATCAGCTTTGATCTCAGAAAGAAGGCCCTTATCATTAGGTCCGATAAATATATTGAATGAATTTTCTTTTTCAGGGGATAGGAATAATTTAAAAAAGATTCCCTTTTCGGTAATATTCTTTTCTGTATTTGCAGGTATTATCTTTATTGAATCGGGTTTTGAATTCTCAAAACTTACTGTAAGGTTATAATAGGGAGATAAAAATGACATAAAAGATGGAATAATAGTAAAATCCTGTTTTAATGCCTTTGAAAAATATGAGGTTCTTAATTTTGTATCATACCATGCAAGCTGTTGCCTTTTTGGATTATCTATAAAGGGTCCGAATGCTATATTAAAACTACTGGATGTCGGCTTGATTTTCTCATTGAAAAAATATTTATTTTTAAAAAATGTAAATGTCCTAATAGCTTTATTAGAAGTAATAGTGACGATTATTGTATTACCCTTTTGTACTCTGTTTTTTAGAGTATATTTAATCGGGGTAGATTCGTTAAAAGTAGAGCCAAGACCTATAGTTTCTTCGTTTTTTGGGATAATCTGGGTATTGAATTTTTTATTTTCAAGAAAATATTTTGAAATTGTACCAGTTGAAACATCAAGTTCCAGGAGTGCTACACCTGTATTTATTTCAAGAAAATCTATCTTTCCATCAAGATTTGTGTCTTTAACTTGGAAAGTAAATTCATTTTCAGATAGTACAGGGGATAATAGAATGGAAAAAAACATAGCCAATACAATAAAATATCTCATTACAGACAATAATCCTCCGTTTTGTTTAGTAATTCATTTGAGTGGATCATAGCCACCCTTGTGATAAGGATGGCATTTCATTATTCTGATAGTTCCCAGAAAAATACCCTTCCAAATACCATATTTCAAAATAGCTTGTTTTGTATATTCTGAACAGGAAGGGTAAAATCTACAAGTGTCAGGAAAAAGCGAAGATATACGCTGATAACCTGAAATAATATCAATAATACATCTAATGAAAAAACTTTTTAAGTTCACTAAAATCACTTTCAAGAAGCCTATATTCAGCTTCGATACTTTGTTTATTTCTGGCAATTATGATTAAATGTCCTTTAATAAAATTTTTTAGGCATAAACTACGGATTCTGCGCCTAAAAAGATTCCTTTTAACTGCATTCCCAAGTTTTTTTTTACTATTACTGCAAGTTTAAAATCATTATTATCAGAAATAAAATAACACTTCAAAAACCTTGTATGTATTAACATACCTTTTGAAAAAACTCTTTTAATATCTGATTTTTTTCCTAAGGAAAACCACATCAAGCAGAAAGTTTTTTTCTGCCTTTAGCTCTTCTTCTTTTAAGTACATTTCTACCACCCGGAGAAGACATTCTCTTTCTGAAACCGTGGTCTTTCTTTCTTTTACGATTGTTTGGTTGAAAAGTTCTTTTCATATTTATCACCTCAAAACATTATTATCATATTATTAAGCTTATGCGGATATTAAGTTTAACTTTCAAGAGATGGAATGTCAAGTATTAACTAATACCTTGTACCGTAAAAAAGAAAATGGGTAAAAAGGCAAAAAGGTTAAGGGTAAAAAGGACATTGAAGAAATTATAGATTTTGAATTTTGGATTTTGAATTGGGGTTTGTATCTTCATTCATTTCATCAATGTTGTACTCAAGATTGTGAAATGTGAACAGGCTGTTGAAAAACTCAATTGATAATATTTCCCAGTCCTACACAAATATAAACTTCAAGGAAGCAGGAAGTAGGGAGAAAGGAAGTAGATAAAACACTTCTACCTTCCCACTTCCTACTTCCCATTTCCCCCTTATCTCTTATCCCTTATCTCTCAAAAAGACGAAGCAGAAATGTTAAAACTTGATTTCGGTGGAAAAGCTACTGAGTTTCCTTGCAATTCCTATTTCATTATAAATCCTCTTAAAATCTATTTTAAGACAAGCATTTTTAGAGATATTATATTTTGTATCACTTATAATTGTAACATTCTTTTTATCAAAACCGAAATCTGCAAGATGTGCGTCTTTATCATCATAGGAAAGGTTAAATTCTAAATTGTCAAAGGGAAGTTGTGACAAGCCAGCTTTGGCATAAAAATGTATAGATCTTCCAGAATTCATGAATTTTTCTATGGAAGATTCTAGTTTTAGATGATTTTCCATGGTATGTATTTTCCCGCTGAAAAGAAATCCTCCAAATTTTTCACCATTATCTAATGCCCTAAGATCTTGATATTTCATTGATGAATCAAGATCATAATATTCATTAAAGTATGATGGAGTGAAATTCGAGTCATAGAATCTGTATTCTCCATTAAATTTGCCAAATGGTAGCTCCCATCTAATACCACTTGAAAATCCCAGACCATGATCAAGAATTTTAGCTAAATTCTCATATATATAAAAGGCACTTCTCTTTCTTTTTACTATAGGGGAAGATACATCCAGTGAGAAAAAATGAAGGCTTTCATCTGAATTGTTATTTCTTAGCGGATCTTTGTCAAGAACATAATTGAGCCCTACTTCAACATAATCAAGAGGTATAAAGCAAGCTCTAAAGCCAAAAATTCTGGCAGCATCTAGATCATTGGTAAAAAATTCCAATTTATCGTCCCATGGAAGATTGATACCCATATCGAGTCCGACATTTTTCTCTTTTAAGGGATAGGTAATCATGTTTGAGTAATGATTTACTACAAAGCCACTTCCAAATGTAACATTTGATAATTGCCCTATTCTCAGATAAAAAGGATCTTTTTCTGTATTATAATATAAATAGTCGATTTTATCAATGATATCTCCCAAGTCATTCCAGTCATCATGATCCATATTAGTATTTTCATCAAAATGAAAGACAAGATCAAGGCCGAGTAGTGTATGATCTGTTTTGAAATGTGGTTTAATATGATATTCATTCCAGATCTTTTTAGGGATACCGTCTTTTTTATCAAGAGTTGTAGAGCCATAACCCAGAATAATTCCAGAAACATTCTTTAGTTTTTCTGGTGATATAGCTTCTTTATCAGCATATGCATATGCATTTATTATAAATAGATTTATTATTAATATAGTAAGAAAATTCTTCATTAGATCCTCCGTTTTGGGTTTGACAATGACCTATCGACAAAAGAGAAGAAAAAAATTACTAATTATGATAAGATAAATGGGTAGGGATGTGGGATATGGGGTAAGGGATAAGTATCTAAATTGTGAAGGGAAAAAATGGGAAGGTAGAATGCATTGATGAATAAGAAATAGTTATGAGGAGGAATTTTTGATGATAAAAAAAGGAAGTTTTGTACAAATTGAAAAGACTATTTTAGCTCCTGAGGAAAGAGCACCACAAGTACCGGAAGATACTAAAAAAACGCCTTATATGTTATGGATAAATGGTTTTTTGATGGAAGATTCCGAGATTGGAGATGAGGTCAAGATAAAGACTCTTATTGGAAGGATACAAAAGGGAAAACTTGTTGATAAAAATGTGAGATATTCTCATGATTTTGGCAGTCCTATACCGGAACTCTTGGAGGTTTAATATGGATAATAGCTATAATGCGGTGATGAAAAGAAAAAATGAGATAATGAAAAGGTCTATGGGGCTTGATTATGATGAGTTTAAGCTGACCCCTCTTGCATTTGACTATGAAACCATGATGAATAAAAGTGGTTATACTCTGGATAAAATATTCGAAATACAGCGTGAGACCAAGGTTGCAGATACCCCTTTATTTGAACTTAAAAACCTTACAGAAATGGTTAGAAAGTATTCTGCTGATGGAAAAGGAGCAAGAATTTTTTTAAAGGATGAGGCTGCTAATGCTTCCGGAAGTTTTAAGGCAAGAAGGGCGTCTGTATCTCTTTTTGAAGCACAAAAAAAGGGATATAAAGGAGTAATTGCTGCGACAAGCGGCAATTATGGAGCTGCAGTAGCTTCTCAAGCTGCTCAGAGAGGTTTAAAATGTATTATTTTACAAGAGGTTTTTGACAGTAGGAAGGTTGGACAACCGGAGATTCTTGAAAAGGGACGTAAATGTGAAGCTTATGGGGCAGAGGTGCTTCAGCTTTCAGTGGGACCAGAATTGTTCTATTATCTCCTTCTTACTCTTGAGGAGACAGGATTTTTCAATGCATCTTTATATACTCCTTTTGGTATAGCTGGAGTTGAGACTCTTGGATTCGAACTAGTCTCACAATGCAGAAAAAAAACAGGAAAAGATCCTGATGCTGTAGTAATAACTCATGCTGGTGGAGGCAATGTTACGGGAACTGCAAGGGGGATTTTGAAAGCAGGCGCTGATAATACAAGAATAATTGGAGCAAGTGTTGATTTATCTGGACTTCATATGGCATCTGATAATGATTTTAATAGGAAATCATTCACAACTGGTCATACTGGATTTGGTATACCCTTTGCAACTTGGCCTGATAGGGTAGATGTACCGAAGAATGCAGCTAGGTCCTTAAGATATCTTGATGAGTATTATTTAGTTAGTCAGGGCGAGGTTTTCTATACTACACAATTATTGGCACTCAAAGAGGGAATAGAAAGAGGGCCGGCTGGTAATACCTCACTCGCTGTAGCACTTTCTATTGCTTCGGAAATGGATCGTGACCAGATAGTTATAATACAGGAAACTGAATATACAGATGCAGGAAAACATCCTTATGCACAATTAAGTTTTGCTAGAGAAAATGGAATAATTATAAGAAAAGGCGATCCTGAAGAGAGTATTAATGGTGAGAATATTATTATTCCTTCCGATTTTTCCCTTCTTAAAGCAAAAAAACAAAATATGATAGATATAAAGACTTCTTATCTTAAAAATGTCAAAAAATATTTCCCCGAATATATATTAAAAGAAGAAGACTATAAATTCTTATCTGAAGAAATAAGAGAAGATGAAGCATGGATACGGGAAATATTCTCTGCCTTTGCATGAAATTTTTCATTGTGTTAAGATAAATATAAACTAAATATTAAGGAGTTTTTAATGAATAAAAGTGTGGTATTATTGCTTATTGTAGTCATGTTTTCTTTTGCTTTCTTTGGATGTGGCAAGACAAATGTTAATAATAATATTGAAGTAGCCAAAAATCATAATTCTTCCACTAATAACAAAACAGAATCGGTAGTTGAGCCAAAGAAAATCTTATCTGATGAAGAATTAGCTGAAAAATATGGTCCTCAGAATGATGAACAAAAAAAATTAGCATCAGAAATCGATTCCATAAAATGGGTGACAAGCAAAGATGTAACCCCATTTGGAGATCCAAATGCTGTAAAAGGTGGGACTTTCACACTGGGACTCTCATCATATCCCGCTACTTTGAGACCGGTTGGAAAGAATTCAAGTACTGTTTTCAATAGCTTGATGGAGAGCCTTGTTTACGAGAGTGCACTTATCCTTGACCCTAGGACAATGAAATATGATGCTAATCTTTGCGATAAGTGGTATATTGCACCGGATATGCTTACTTATTATTTTCATTTTGATAAGAGAGCCCATTGGCAAGACGGACTTCCTGTAAATGCATACGATTATGTCGCTACTTGGGATCTAATGGAAGATGAAGGAATAGAGGAGCCTTTTGTTAATTCATATTATTCTAAATTTGAAAGACCTGTGGCATTATCAAAAGATATTGTAATGGTACGCGCTAAAAATAAAGAGTGGCGGATGTTCTTATCGGCATCTGCAATGACTATATATCCTGAGCATATAATAGGAAGAATAACTGCAAAAGAATTTATGAAAAAATATCAACTTCAGATGATGCCTGGATCAGGCCCTTATATGGTAGATAAGGTTATTACCAATGAAATGATTTCCTTTAAAAAAGATAAGAATTGATGGGGAAAAGCCCTCGAAATAAATAAGGGTATGAATAATTTTGACAAAATTAAATTTATGTTCTTTACGGATCAAAATCTTGTTAGAGAAAAATTCAAAAAGGGAGAGATTGATCTTTATGCTGTAAATGTTGCAAGGAAATGGCATGAAGAATTTATTCCTGAGAAGATGGATTCTATAAGAAAAAACTGGGTTGTAAGACAGAGAGTCTTCAATGAACTCCCAAATGGAGTAGGGGGATTTGCTTTCAATCTTAGAAGTGAGCCTTTCAATGATATCAGAGTAAGAAAAGCATTTGCTTATCTTTATAATAGAAAGAAAATGCTTGATAAATTATTTTTTAATGAATATCAGTATAAAGACTCCTATTTCCCAAATTCTCCTTATGAAAATCCTAATAATACGAAATACAGATATGATCCTGATAAAGCAATTAAATTACTTGAAGAAGCAGGATGGAGTCAGGATAATCTAAATGATGATGGCTATATGGTTAAAGACGGAAAGGTTTTTGAGATAGATCTTGATGTTGTGGGCGAGGATATGAGAATACAAACTGTATTTCAGGAAGACCTTAGAAATGTTGGTATTAAATTGAATCTTAAACAGGTTACATGGGCAACTCATATTAAGAATATGAATAATAGGAAGTTTAAGATTGCTAGTATTAACTATGCAGGATCGCTTTTCCCTTATCCAGAATCTGCTTATCATTCTAAATATGCTGATATGAACAATACAGCGAATGTATTCGGATTTAAAAATAATAGGGTAGATGAAATTTGTGAGCAATATAATTCTGAATTTGATGTTAATAAAAGAATAAAACTTCTTCAGGAACTTGATAAGATATTGACTGATAATGTTCTTTTTGTTCTAAACTGGTATGCAGATAATCAAAGACTGCTTTACTGGAATAAATTTGGAATGCCTAAATTTGTTTTAAGTAGATTCGGAGATTATACAACTTCTCTATCATATTGGTGGTATGATAAAAAGAAAGCAGAGGCTTTAAAAAAAGCAATGGCTGATAATACTTCTCTTCCACCTGAACCAGCAGAAATCAGGTATTGGAAAAAGAAAAAAAATGCTATTACTATTGAGTGAAAACAGTTTTAGCAACCATTAATTCTCGTTATACACAAAGCTCCCTGGCATTATTATATCTTGAGAGTATAATTGTCAGGGAGTTTTCTAATATTTCTATAAAAAGATTAGAATCAAATCTGAGCTTTACAACTGAAGAATTTGCTTCTGAGATATTGAGTGAAAAGCCTGATATTGTATGTTTCTCTGTTTATCTTTGGAATAGAAAAGCAACTCAGGAAGTTATCAGTTATATTAAATCAGTTAATGAGGATATTTTTATAATCGTTGGTGGCCCTGAGATAACATATGACTGTGTTTGTATGATGAATGAATGCTCAGGTATAGATTATTGTATTATTGGAGAAGGTGAGGATAATTTCAGGTTTTTGCTATCGGAATTATATAATGGAAATACTCCTGATTCTAGAAAAGGACTGATATATAGGGAAAATATCTCGGAATCATTTATAATACCAGATGAAGTAGAGGACTTATCTTCTATACCATCGCCTCTTCAAACAGGGGTATTCCCGTCTGATAGAAATTTCATGCATTATGAAAGCTCTAGGGGTTGCCCTTTTTCATGCGCTTATTGTCTAAGTGCAGCAAAGAAAAAAGTTCGTTATTTTCCTCTAAGAAGGATATACAAAGATTTGGATTATTTCTTTGCGTCAGAGCTTAAAATGCTGAGATTTGTGGATAGGACATTCAATCTTGATAAAGAGCATTTTTTACCTATATGGAAGTATATTATTGAATATGGTCCGAAAGATAAACATTATCAATTTGAAATAGATGCTTCATTATTCGATGAAGAGACATTAAATTTTCTTGTCAAAAACTATACTGATAACTTTCAGTTTGAAATTGGTGTGCAGTCTATTTCTTCGAGGGCTTTAGAAAATGTAAATAGACCGAATAAGATAGATAGAATATTCAAAATATCAGAATTTCTTCTTAAAAATACAAAAATACACATTCATCTTGATCTTATAAGTGGGCTCCCGGGTGATAATAGAGAGAATTTTATGAGAGGAATAGATCGTATTGCTTTTATAATGCCACATACTATTCAGATTGGAAGATTAAAGATATTAAAAGGAAGTCCTCTAGAAAAATCAGTGGAAAAATTTAATATAGTTTATTTTAAATCACCGCCTTATTATATACTTAAAAATAATGATTTTTCGTGGAAAGATATAATGGAAATAGAAAAATTGAGCCGTATAAATGAGCTTATTTACAATAGTGAAAGATATTTCAATTTTATAAGGGCTTTATTATCAAAAGGGAAAAAATATACAGAATTTTTAAAAGAAATGAATGAAATGTGGCAAAATAATAAAATGAATTATTTTGGTATTGCACAGAAAAATATTGTGAAAATACTTGTAAAATATATTGATGGTGATGAGACTCTACTTCAAGCTCTTTTGCATGATATTCTTATGAAAGCAGATTTTAAATATGATCCTATGGCAGCTTTTAAAGAATTTGAAAGATTTTTTATTAAAAGGGAAGATGTATTTAGAGCAGATAATTCAGTAGCAACATTTTATCCTGTAAAACCAATTAAACTCGTTAGATATACTATAAATCCTATAGATCAATCAAAGCGAAAAGAATATTTTATTTATTATTTGAAAAATTCAAAAAGGGAGTTTATAGTTATAAGTGAAAAGGAAGTAAAATGTGGCAATAAAGTCCTTTATGAAAAAATAAAACCTCTTATTAAGAAAGGAATATTCAGAAAATTAGAAATTTAGATTATAGGAAGTACAAATGTCTGAGAAAATAATATTTGGACCTGTAATGTCAAGGAGACTTGGAAGATCTCTTGGAATTGACTTAGTCCCTCATAAGACATGTACACTCGACTGTATTTATTGTGAATGTGGAAAGACTACTAATAAGACTATAGAAAGAAAGAATTTTATTTCTCCTGAACTTATACTGTCAGAATTAGAAAAAGCATTAAATAAAGATTTGAAAATAGATGTAATAACATTTTCTGGATCAGGGGAACCAACTTTGTATAAAGATCTTGAATATCTTATTGATGAGATAAAAAAGATGACATCTATACCGCTGGTTATGATTACAAACAGTACGCTTTTATTTGATAAAGAAGTAAGAAATGCTTTGCTTAAAGTAGATTATGTATTGCCATCACTTGATGCTTCCTGTTTTTCGACATTTAACCGTATTAATAGACCACATGAAAATATTTCATTCAAAGATGTATTGGATGGTCTAATTGTATTTTCAAAGAATTTTAATGGAAAAATATGGCTGGAAATACTTTTTTGCAAAGGTATAAATGACTCTGAAGAAGAATTGAAGGGTTTTGAGAAAATAATTCCTAAAATAAGAACTGATCTTATACAAATAAACAGTGTTGACAGGCCACCTGCATATCCTGAGGCAGGAAAACTTACTTATTATGAACTTGAAAGAATTGCAAAGCGACTTGGTGGAGTGGTAATAGCTAGAAATAATTCAAAATATCCCATAAGTGAAAAGTCTAAAGATGTTGATTTTGATGAAAGCAGAATACTTGAACTACTTAAAAGAAGGCCAGAGACTATTGATGCAATTGAAAAAGGACTTTCTATTCAGAGAGTATATCTTATAAAATTAATTAATGAATTAATGGATGAGGGAAAAATAATAAAAAAAAGATTTGAAGGGAATGATTTTTTCTGTCTTAATAAAGACTCAGATACTTGAAAATGTCAGCCCGGAAATACTTAAGTTTATTCTTTTATTCCATTCATCTGATTTATTTGGAAAATCAGTTCTGAAATGAGCACCTCTAGATTCTTTTCTTATAAATGCAGAATAAATTATCAGAAAGCATGCTATTAGACTGTTATATCTGGGTATATTGAATCTTTTGGATTTCGATGATTCTTTGTTAATCTCTGAAATTATATTTGATAGAGCTGTTTTAAGGTTTTTACCGTTTCTAAAAGGGCCAGCTTCTTTTAGCATGGTTTTTTTGATACTTTCAAGGGAAAAATCATCTAAAGAAGGGGAATATAGAGATTCTGAACTTGGAAAATATAAAGATGATTCTGAATATTCTGAGGCTGTTTTTCCAGCTCTATAACCAAATACTAATGTTTCAAGTAAGGAATTACTTGCAAGTCGATTAGCACCATGGCAACCGTTTGATGCTGCTTCACCGCAAGCAAAGAGACCTTTGATATTTGTTTTACCGTATAGGTCAGTCTTTATTCCTCCTATTGAATAATGTGCTACAGGAGACACAGGAAGAAGTTCTCTTGAGATATCATATCCATTTTCCATACACACTTTGAATATTGTAGGGAATCTTTTTTTAATAAAATCAGCGTCTAAATGTCTTGCATCTAAAAAGGTTTTATTCTGTTTTATCATTTCTCTTGAGACTATATCTCTTGGAGCGAGTTCTGACATATTATGTATTTGAAGCATAAACCTTTCATTTTTATCATTAACAAGGTATGCTCCTTCTCCCCTTAATGCTTCTGTTATAAGAAAGGCTGAGCCATCCTTTTTTATAAAGCCGGTTGGATGAAATTGTATGAATTCTAGATCTTGAAGTATAGCTCCTGACAGGAAAGCAGCACCAAGAACCTGACCGGTATTTGTATCTGGTTGAGTAGAAAGCCCAAAGAGTTTTGAATATCCTCCTGAGGCAATTATTACAGCATTGGATTTTATTGCATATATCTTTTCCTTATTACTTATAATAACTCCTCTACAAATTCCATTATTTACTATAAAAGAAATAAGGTTATAATTATCAAGAAAAGAGATTTCAGGGATTTTTTTGACTTTGTTTAGCAAAAATTCAGTAAGATTCCTCCCACTTGCATCACCACCTGAATGAAGAATTCTTCTATGTGAATGTGCTCCCTCTTTCCCAAGAATAATCCCTTCATTATCTGAATCAAACTCCATACCCATATTGATAAGGTCTTCAATCCTTTTTTTACCCTCTTTTATTAAAATATCTACAGCAGCTTTATTATTAAAAAAAGCACCAGCTTGAAGAGTGTCGTCTATATGTGATTTAAAATTATCAAGTTTATCCCATACACATGCAATTCCACCTTGTGCAAGCATAGATGATGAACTTAAGGAATCATTATTATTAATTATCAAGATTTTTTTATTTGTTTTTGCTGCAGAAATACCTGCGGAAAGGCCGGCGGCACCTGAGCCGATTATAGTGATATCTGAGGAAATAATATCATCATAAAAAATATGAGGGATTAAAAATTTTGGATAAGTAAAAGTAATCATCTTTGAGAACCATTATCTATTTGAGAATATTCATAAGCTCATCATGTATTTTAGAATTGGATGCGATGAGTTCAGTATCATATGGTGACCATTTGTTTTCAGAGAATTTGGTTATTTTTCCACCAGCTTCATTTAGAATAATAGCTCCAGCAGCCTGATCCCATGGATGAAGCCCAAGTTCCCAAAAACCGTCAAATCTTCCACATGCAACATAAGAGAAGTCTAAAGCAGCTGAACCGTCTCTTCTAACCCCTCTTGCTTTTTTTATAATTTTTTTGAAATATTCTAAATTGTCATATTTTTCAAGTTGATAAGCAAACCCTGTTACTAATAGTGAGTCTTTAACTGATTTTGTCTTAGATACAGATATTTGTTTGCCATTAAGATATGCACCTAGTCCTTTCCCTGCATAAAACATCTCCTCAAAATGGGGTGCATAGACTATTCCAAGAATAGGTATTCCCTTTTTTAAAAGGCCTATAGAAACAGAATAAAATGGATATTTATGTGCAAAATTCGTTGTTCCGTCAAGAGGATCAATGAGAAATTGATATGGGCTATTATTATTTATGCTGTGGCCTTCTTCAGCTATTATACCAAAATCCGGAAAATTTTTTGAAATGAAATTAACGAGTTTTTCCTCTGATATCTTATCCGCTTCAGTGACAAGATTATTTTTGCCCTTAAATTTTATTTCAAGCGATTTTCTAAAATATGATTTAAGAACTATACCTGATTTCAAAGCAGATTCTTTGAGTATTTCTATTATTAATTTCATCTCGTTTTTTGTCATGTATTTCCTCTAAAGGTATTTTCTCAAATACTATCAAAGTGAAGAATAAAAGTCAATGATAGATAGGTTGTTGAAAAACTCTGTCGGCAAAGCCGATAATGTTTTTTAAGTCCTACACAAAAACTGTATATTTATAGAAAACGGGTGCCCGGCTCACACATTTTAGCAGGCCCTTTTGTATATATCGATATGCTTAAACACCATAATATACT
>Ga0114934_10001483_pt1 | contig 15289 bp, 14 predicted proteins | sample 4SBtaG_2_FD_99695 | JGI IMG/M metagenome (GOLD analysis project Ga0114934, IMG submission 99695) | Deep subsurface microbial communities from Kolumbo volcano to uncover new lineages of life (NeLLi) - 4SBTROV10_white metaG | ecosystem: Environmental > Aquatic > Marine > Volcanic ... | reverse complement strand
ATTAAGCCTAGATACAAGTGGAATGCCACTTTTCATGAGAGGTAATCCTCCTAATGCGGTAATAGCTCCGTTCAGAAGAACTATAGCAGCAAGCCTATTGAAAAAGACGAAATTTGAAAGATTTCCTATTATCATAGACCCTTGCTGTGGCTCAGGAACATTTCTTATTGAAGCAGCTGCCATGAGTACAGGGCATTGCTTTTTTAAAGATAGAGATTTTGCATTTGAAAATCTTCCTTTTTTTAATGGAAAATATTGGGAAAACCTCAAACTTAAGGTCAAAGAAAAGCATAGTGAACAGAAATATTTTGGTTTTGATATTTCAGAAAATGCTATAAATGCTACACAAAAAAATATAAATGAATTAAAATTAGATGCAGATATTTTTCTAAAGCAGTTTGATTCAACTAATTTGGTTAATTCATATGGAAATAAAGGCCTTATTGTTGCCAATCTCCCTTATGGAAAAAGATTATTTAAAAATTATATGGGACTTCAGGAATTTTATGAATCCTTAGATAGTAATCTTTCTATTGAATTTCCGGGCTGGAAAGTGCTTTTAATTTCAAGCGAAAAGAGACTTTTAGAAAAGATGAGATTGAAAATCGATGAGAAGCTGGTTTTTTCATTCGGTGGGATGAAGGTTTATGCGTATTTCGGTGAATATGAATAATGGGTGAAAGGGCAAAAAGGCCACCCTGTTGGCGGCCTAAATAACTTGAATCGGAGGCAATATATTGTAATTATATTAACCTATCGGATTCATTCCCTTAAAATTTTAATGTTATTCAGCTTTTTTCAAAGCGGAATGAACTCTCTTAGTAAGTCTTGATTTCTGCCTTGAAGCCTTATTCTTGTGAATAACACCCTTAGATGCTACTCTGTCAAGCCTTGACAATGTATCTCTGAGAATCTCATTAACATTCTCTGCTTTTGTTTCAATAGCTGTATCAAGTTTCTTGATCTGAGTCTTAAGACCGGACATGATAGAACGGTTTCTTGCCCTTCTTTTTACATTCTGACGTTCTCTTTTTAGAATGGACTTGGAAGTCATATCCTTTTCCTCCTGAAATTAATTTCCTTTATATTATAAACACATTGTAGTTGGATGGGTAAAAAGGTTAAAGGTTAAAGGTAAAAAGGACATTGTATTTGGATTATTTCGGATTTTAAATCTTAATATCCTAATACTATAACCCTTAACCCTTTTACCCTTTTGCCCTTTTACAATTTTCCATTTACTAATTTTAATATATTATGATATACTCTGCATAAAATCAAGAGTTTTTTTACTTTTTTATTTAGAGGTAATTATTTTGGATTTTAATAATCTCAAGAGTGATTTGATAAAACTTTCAAAGGTACATGAATTTCATAAAAATCTTAATTATTGCTATACTGAAAAAGAGGTTGTAGATCACCTTATAATGACAATATGCGAACTATTTCAGCCGGGTTTTGTTTTTTTAATGTCAAAGATAGATGAAAAGTTTTCCTTTCTCATAGTATCTGCACTTGAGGATGATATATTAACAGAGTACAGAGAGAGATTCCTTGAAGAAGTTAAAATGCAGTTCAGGGATTATTCTTCTGAAAAGTCATTATTTAAATATAGCAGACTTTCATATACTCAGAATAAAATACGTTCTTATTTCGATTTTCCAATTATGCTTCATAGTAGTCGCTATGGGATGATTTCTATAGGTCATCAGGAGAGTGAGTATTTTACCGAGGAAGATCTTGAACTTACACAATTATTGAGTGAAAATGCTGCTCAAAGAATTAGGAATATTCAACTTACTAATGAATTAAAAAGACAAAATTTTCTTATAGAAGAGACAAATAAAAAACTCAAAAAGAAACTTTATCAATTCTCCTCTCTATTTAATATTAGCAAAGAGATTAGCGGTTTGAAAGGTAAAGAAGAAATCAGAAAGATGATACTTGATGCAATATCATCATATAAAAAATTTAATGCCATGTTTATGAAAGAGCATGAAGCAATTGAAAAATTTCCGAATATTTCAGATATATTTCCTACAATTGAAGAAAAGCCATTTTTTGTAGAACAAGGTTCAAAAAGGACCGGTGACCTTATTGGATGCATAAAATTGATGTCTTCAAAAGAAAGAGAATTTCTAATACTTGTAAGTGCCCATGATACAGTGTTTCTTGAAGAAGATGAAAGAGAGTTTTTTATATTATTGTCACAGAAAGTAAATCAGGCATTCCTGACCTCAAGATATCTTGAAGACACTATGAAAGCATCTATAGAAAGCGAACTTAAGTTGAGTTCTTTTATTAATCTTTCTAAAATCCTTGATTCTATTTTCAATATCAAGGAACTTTTAGAAAATACAGTTTCTCTAATTAGCAGAATAATGAGTGTAGATATTTGTTCCATTATGCTTATTGAAAATGATGAACTTATTATCAAAGCCTCAAAGGGATTATCAGAAGATATCATTAAAAATACAAGAGTTAAAATAGGGGAAAGCATATCAGGGTGGGTAGCTGCTAGTGGGAAGGAAGTTTATGTTGAAGATATTGAGAAAGACCCGAGATTCAATAAAGAGAATATACCTAAGTATTATACACCTTCACTTCTCTCTGTCCCACTTATTAGAAATAAAAAGGTGATAGGTGTTGTAAATATTAATAATAGATTGGATAGAGCAGGCTTTTCTGAAAGGGATATTGAACTATTAAAGACTCTTTGCTCAACAATAGCATTGGTGATAGAAAATAATTCTTATTATAATGAACATATTGAGAAACAGAAAATTGAGCAGGATCTTAAAACCGCATGGAAAATACAGAATTCATATCTCCCAGATCGGCCTCCTGAGGAATTTAGCGATAATATTGCTGCAGTATCTTTGCCAGCAAAATATGTTGGAGGGGATTATTATGACTTTTTAAGCCTTCCGGGTAATAGGCTTGCAATTGCTATTGCAGATGTATCAGGTAAGGGAATACCTGCAGCCCTACTTATGATGATATTAAGAACAATATTTAGGGCAATTGATGTCAAGGCATTAAGGGCATCAGAAATATTAAAGAAAATAAACAAACTTCTGTCTGAAGGATTGGATCCATATAGATTTGTAACTATGCAGTTTATGGAAGTGGATTTTGAAAAGAAAAAAATATCATTTGCAAATGCGGGCCATGAACCAGTACTATACTTTAATCCTGAAACTCCCGAAATTACTGAGATTAATATAAAGGCAATACCCCTCGGAATAGACGATTCTTTTGAATATCAGGAAATAGAATTAGAATATAAAAAAGGAAGTGTTTTTCTGCTTTATACAGATGGTGTAACCGAATCAAAGTCTGATAATAAAGAATTTTATGGAAGAGATCGATTGAAAAAAAGATTATCCGAACTTGGACATTTGTCACCTCATGATATTTTGGATAAAATACTTGAAGAAATCAAAGGACATAGTGGGAAAAATCAATACGATGATATTACAATGGTGGTAGTTAAAATATGATAAAGAATGAATTTGAAACTAATCAAGACCTTTTTGGACTTCCTGCTTTAGACTCTAATGATATTATAAAAATTAATGAATTAAGTGAAAAACTTAATCTATTATATCAAATGGGGCAGAAACTAGGCGAAATTTCTAGCCTTTCAGAATTATTTTCTCTTTTACTTGATTCAGTGTGCAAAGTAATAGGAGCAAAATATGGCTCTATAATGCTTCCAGATGATAATTCAGAAATGCTCAGGATTGTTGCTTCAAGCGGTTTAAGTGAAAATATCATCGATAATACTGAAATTGAAAAAGGGGATGGAATAGCAGGCTATGTCTTTGAAAATTGTAAACCTGTTTGGGTGCCCGATATTGAATCAGATACTTTTTTTAAAAAATTTTTGAAGAAAAATAGAAAAGAACTCTCTAAATCATTTCTATCTGCTCCCATTATATTTAAAAATGAAAACCTTGGGGTGATAAATCTTACAAATAAGATAAATGGAGAATTTAATAGGGAAGACCTTAATATACTTATTTTTCTTTCTAATCAGCTTGCTATAGCAATTAAGAATAGCATGGTACTTGAAGATTTCAGATTAAAAGCTAAACAGAATAAAGTACTTTATAGATTGAGTGATACACTGAATTCATCTTTGAGTTTTTCTACTAACCTTCTAAAGTTTTTTAAACTACTTGCTAAACAGCTTGAGCTTGAAGAAATAGGCATTGCTCTTTATAATAAAAAGAAAAAATCATATAAATTCAAATTTGGATTTAAAATGAATTCCAAAAAATTCCAGCAGCATTTAAGGCATGTATTCCTTAACGAAAATCAGGAGTATTATCTTTTACTTGACGATGAAGATAAAGAAAGAAAGTTTTTATATTTTCAGCCTTTGATATATGAAAGAGAAATACTTGGTATCTTTGTTTTTACAAAAAAATACTATGATCATAAAGTCTCTCTTTATGATTTTACTTTTATCAAATCTTTAGCAAATCAACTTTCAATAAGTATTAAAAAGGAAGAACTTGCGAAAAAAAATGCAAGGGATGCAAGACAACTTAAACAAATCAATCAATATATAAAGATTATAAGTGAGCATTCTTTTGAAATAGATAAGGTCGCAGAAGAGTCCATCAATATCATCAGAAGGCTTTTTTCACCAGATATTGTTGCTGTATATTTAGCATCAGACAGCCCTAGCCTTACTGTATATAGTGCTAAAGGCAATCATGAGGAAATATCAAAAACCCTTGTCAGTGATACGATTTCACAATACTTTCCATCATTCAATATAGATATGTCATTACTTACAAAACTTGGAAAAAGTAATGAATCTAAATCAGGGCCTGATTTTAAGTTTCAATTCTCGGCACCACTTATTTCGAATTCAAATAAACTTGGTGTATTAATGCTGGCAAGTGTAAAAGAGAGATATTTCGATGAGAGGGATCAACGCCAATTTTTTATTTTAAGTAATCATCTCAGTACTGCCTATGAAAATTTTTGTCTTTTTAGAAAAAATGAAAGGCTTGCATTTACGGATCCTATGACGAATCTTAGGAATTTTAGATATTTTATGCAGGTCTTGAAAAAGGAATTCTCAAGGTCAAAAAGATATCAAAGACCTTTATCTATAATAATGATGGATATAGATTTTTTCAAGGTTTTTAATGATTCTTATGGCCATCAGCAGGGAGATGTTATATTAAATAAAATAGGAGAATTGCTTAATCAAAGTATGCGATTAAATGTTGATACGGTTGCTAGATATGGTGGAGAGGAATTCGTTGTGATATTGCCTGATACAGACCCTGATGGAGCAACTTATTTTGCTGAGAGAATAAGAAAAAAGATTGAGTCTTTTTCTTTCCCGGATTATAAGAAAAAAAGGAAAAAGCATAAAGTAACAGTTAGCCTTGGAGTATCTACTTATAATGGGAAAAGTGAAATTTCTCCTGAGTCTCTTATATCGAGTGCTGATAAGGCACTTTATATCTCAAAAGAAGAGGGCAGAAACAGGGTTACATTTATAGCTCATGAAAAGTAAAGGAGGAAAAATGCAGAAAAACAGGATATTGATTGTTGATGATGAACCAGATATTTTAAAACTTATAAAAGTCAATCTGGAACTCGAAGGATTTGATGTATTTACTGCAGAAAGTGGATGGGATGGAATAGAAATAGTTAAGAAAAATGAAATAGATCTTATAATACTTGATGTGATGATGCCTGATATTAATGGATATCAGGTCTGTCAATATCTCAAAGAAGATGATAATTATAAGGATATACCCATAATTATACTTACGGCAAAAGTTAGGAAGAGCGATCAATTCTGGAGTAAGAAGATAGGAGCAAGTCTTTATCTCACAAAACCTTTTGAGCCTACTTATCTTGTAGAAAAAGTGAGGAATATACTGAAAAAATGAGAATAGTAGAACAGAGAAATTCTACGAAAAAGAGTAATTCGGAACTCAAACTTGAGAATGAAAGACTTTTAGGTGAGATTGATGCTTTGCGAAAGCGATTTGATGCCTTCGGAAAGATTAATAATATCATAGAAAAAAAACTCTATCTTCAGACTGTATTTAATGAAATTATTGAAACTGCAGGATTAATTGATAATTATTATGATCTTGTAAGGAATGTAATAGAAATTCTTAGAAGGCTATTTGAATTTAGACTAGGTGTATTATTTTTCTCAGTTAAGAGTGAACTCTTTCTATTTGATGAGGATAGAATAGATAAAAAAAGTATTCAGAAGATAAAAAAAGAAATAGAGGATGATATTGGCAATAAATATATGAATTATATAGAGATTTTTAATGATTATTCTGAAGAAAATGTCTTTGAAATATATAATTTTTTCAAGATGAGGGATAATATTATTTCTAGAGAGACAGAAATTGGCAATATAATATTTTATTTTTCTGATGAAGAGCATTTAAATGAGTATAGGAAAAGTTTTAGGCTTGTTTCAAAGGCTTTGGGACTCGTTTTTGGAAATTTTTTCATGAATGAAAAAAATAAACAATATCAAAGTCATCTTTCTAATCAATTAAAGTTATTCCAGAATCTTTATAATATATCTCTTTTATCATCTGAAGAGACTAAGATAGATGATAAACTGAAAATAATACTAAAAAGTGCACTTTCTGAAATATCCGGATATGGTGGTTCTATTCAGCTTATAGATGAGAGAAGAAACTCACTTTTTATTAAAGTTGCACAAGGTCTAGATGAAAAGACAATCAAGAGTTTCTCAATAAAAGTTGGAACAGGTATAGTGGGAAATGTGGCAAAATCAGGTGAACCACTTGTACTTTATCAAAAAAGAACAAAAGAATCATTGAAATGTACTAAATATAAAAGTATGGAAATAGATTTTTCCAGGGTTTATAAAAAGGGAGAGAGAAAAAACACAAAAGCTGCTATATGTATGCCTATGAGAGCATCAAAAAGGATAGTAGGTGTTTTTAATGTTACTTCAAAGGAAAGGCTATTTAATGATATTGATACAGATATTATAGGGCTTTATGCGAGTTTAGCTGCTCAATTTTATGAGAACAATAGACTGAATGAAAAAAATGAGCGTCAAGTATCACTACTTTCTTTACTTAATAAGAGCCTTGCGGAATTTCTTAAACAGCATAAAGAAGATAATCAAATAGAACTTGCCATTAAGGCTATTAGAACATTAATCCCTTCGGATTTTTCAGCTATATTTACTATAAGAAAGAATTCAGTCTCTTTCAAATATGGGCTTTATAAAGGTGAGATAGCTAAAAAAGCACTTGATTTTTCAAAGAATAAACTTTTAGATATCATTGATAAAGATGGACTTAAATTAAAAAGAAATAAATTCTACAAATTATATAGTTCTGATAAAAACAAAAAAATAAAAAATGTTAAAAGCTTTTTTATAATTCCACTTAAACTCCAGAATAATATCAGAGGTGGAGTGGGTGTGTTTTGTGAAGAAGAAAATGCATTTTTGCCTGAAGAATTGGAAGTTTTAAGCTCTTTATGTGCTAATCTTGCAATATCTATACTTAATACAAGAGTATTTGAAAGTATGCAGGTGAATTATTTTAATACTATCTCTGTACTTGCAGCTGCAATAGATGCAAAAGATCATTATACACATAGTCATTCGCAAAATGTAATGAAATTATCCGTGAAAATTGCAGAGGAATTAAAACTTCCCCCCATTGAAAGAGAATATATTATGTTTGCTGGTCTTTTACATGATATTGGAAAGATTGGTATTGATGATTCAATATTAAAAAAGACATCTTCACTTGATAATGATGAAAGAGATCTTATCAGAAGGCATCCTGAGATGGGAGCAAATATTTTAAAGGGGATTAATCTTTTTAAATTGATAGCCCCATTAAGTTATCATCATCATGAAAAATTTGATGGTACAGGTTATCCTGATGGGCTTAAAGGTGAGGAGATACCTTTAGGTGCTAGGATACTTTCTGTGGCAGATGCATTTGATGCTATGACATCAGATAGACCATATCACAAATCATGTTCTGTTGAAGAAGCAGCAGCTGAGATTGCAAAAGGGGCAGGCATTCATTTTGACCCTAAGGTTGTTGATGCTTTTTTGAAAATTATATATAAAAAAAAGAGCCTGTCTTCATTTAAAGCGAATAAGGTTTTGAGTTATGAATTTTTACAGGCTTTGGAGGAATTTTAAATTTTGGATTTTGAATTGGAAGAAATTTAATGTAGGGGCAGAATCAATTTCTGACCGATTGTAGAGACAGGTTTTAAACCTGTTGTACATGGTGAATGGTAAATGAGGTAAAAGGGCAAAAGTGTCATTGAAGAAATTTTGGATTAAAGATTATAGATTATAGATTGACAAGTTGAAATAATTTATAATTTAGAATTTAAAATCTAAAATTATATATAGGTCTGCGAGTGATTTTGAGAATATTTTTGCTCTGCCGTCGAGCGAGTCGAGATAAGCATACCTTGATGGTATGTGTTCGAGAGAGCGAGATTAAGAGTCAAAAGAACTCAAAAGCACGAAGCAGAAGGAGGTATTATTTATGTTGGATTCGTTGGTGAAGACTATGCTTGGTGAATTAAAATCCACCTTAAAATCGGAAACTATAATTGGAGACCCCATAACAGTTGGTGAGGTTACAATTGTTCCTGTTACAAAAATATCTTTTGGATTTGGTGCTGGTGGAGATAATGGAAACAAAAAAAACGCTTTTGGTGGAGGAAGTGGTGGCGGTGCGAGTGTAGAACCAGTCGCTTTTATTGTAATTACCGGGAAAGAAGCAAAAATACTCCCTTTGAAGGCATCATCGGCATCTTGGGAAAAACTTTTTGACCCAGCATTATATGGAAAGATAAAAAGTACTTTGGACCATTTTTTAGGAAATGAGGACAAGAAAAAAGATGATATTGAAAAAAAAGAAAAAAAATAAAGCTCTTATCTGGATAGACTGGATACTTATAGCTTTATTTGTAGGCATTGCAGCACTTGTTATAATTCCAGATTATCTTCACCTTAAATCAAAACTGTCTATAACAATATGTAAAAATAATAGAGCAATAATAACTTCTGCAGTAAAAGAGTATCTGAAAAAATATCCTTATTTACAGAATACAAATCTTGATATTAAGACATTAATGGAATCAGGATATTTGGGAAAATTACCAGAATGCCCTTCTCATGGAAAATATTCAATTTTTGTTAAGAATAAGAATGATTTTGAAGTAAAGTGTAGTGTACATGAGAAATAGATATAAGGTTTTTATTCAGACTTTTGGTTGTCAGATGAATGTTCATGATAGTGAAAATATCAAAGAATATCTCAAATCAGCAGGATTTGAATTGACTTCTTCAGAAGAAGAAGCAGATATATTTATTTTAAATACATGTATGGTAAGAAATACCGCAGAGCAACGAGCAATAGGGCGTTTGAACTCTTTTTATCGTCATAAGATAAACCGTGATGTATTAATTGGTTGTGCGGGCTGTATGTCTTCTTTTTATGGGCACAAACTGAAAGAAAAGATACCGCAGCTTGATTTTATTGTAACAACTCAAGATATTCCTGATATAGTTGATATTATTAATATTGCCATGAATAAAAAGGTATTTAGGAACTATACAGATCATAAGTTTATTCCGGATAATAGAAATTCTCTTAGAAGTAATGATTTCCAAGCCTGGGTCTCTATAATGAAGGGTTGTGATAATTTTTGTTCATATTGTATTGTTCCATTTACGAGAGGAAGAGAGCATTCAAGATATATGGAAGATATTTTGGAAGAAATAAGATATCTCATTAATAACGGAGTAAAGGAGATTGTACTTCTTGGTCAGAATGTAAATTCTTTTGGAAAAGGTCTTAAGGAAGGAGTTGATTTTCCAACTTTATTAAGAAAAATAGAGGAAATAGATGGCGATTTTTGGGTAAGGTTTATGACTTCACATCCAAAGGATTTTAGTTTTGAACTTGTTGATGTTATTTCAAATAGTAAGAAACTATGTAATCATATACATCTTCCACTTCAATCAGGTTCAAATAGGATACTAGATTTGATGAATCGCCATTATGACCTTGATTTATATAGAAATATTATAAAAAAAATAAGATCAGATATTCCAGATTGCAGTATTACTACGGATATTATAGTAGGGTTTCCAGGGGAAACTGAAGAGGATTTTCAAGAAACTCTTGATGCTGTTAAAGAGTTTAGATATGATGGAATGTTTTCCTTTATTTACTCAGATCGTACTGGAACCAAAGCTGAGAAGATGAAAGATAAAATAGATGAAAAGATAAAGCATGAAAGATTTCAAAGGCTTATGAAAATTCAAGAGATAAATACCCAGAATGCTCATAGGGATTATCTTGGAAAAATTACTAGAGTACTTGTAGAGAGGACTTCTGGCAAAGTAAAAGGGCAGCTTTTCGGACATGATTATCATAATAAGGTTATTTTATTCAATGCTGAAAAAGAGCTTATAGGAACTTTTGCAAATGTCAAGATTACTGAGATAGGTAATTGGGCAATGAAGGGCGAATTGATATCAAAAATGTAAAGCAGAAATTTAACGGCCTGCTTTTGGTTTGTATTCGGGTTGAGTCTTACTGCGCCAGATGAGTGTCCAAGGATATAAGCTAATCTTTTTGGTGAAAGATCTTGCATTCTCTGATGCTACCCTTATATTGTGCATTGTATCATTTATATTACCCCTATTTTTTCGCATTACTTCTTCAAGATAAGCAGAGGATTTTTTAAGGTTTTCAAGCATGATTTTGACATCTTCTCTCTTTTCAGTAGTTATATTTTCAAGATTTGCAATTGTCTTATTCATATTCTTGATAGTCATTGAGATCTCATTTTCATTGGAGGTTATAATACCATCGAGATGATTAGTCAGATGCTCTATTGAAGAAAGTGTTTTATTAGTCTTGTCTTTTAGATTTTTACTGAAATCCATAATATTCGAAATAATTTTTTTAATATTTTCCTGACTTTCCTTGCTGGTAATATGATTAAGACTTGTAACAAAGTTATCAAGTTTGTTACTGAGTTCATCACCCTTTGCAATTATATTTTTAAGATGTTTTCTGGAATTATCATCAAGAATATTTTCGACTTTATCAGAAATCGAATTTGTAATGTCTTTTACTTCAGAGGCAATTTCTGAGATGTTTCTATAGAGTTCATCAAGTCTTGTCGTATCAAGAGCGGTTAAATATGATTTATTAGGTGCAGGTTCAGAAGTTGGTGAACCTGGAGTAACTTCAATATAATAGTCGCCCATAATACCTATTGCATTTATAGCTACAATAGAGTCTTTTTTAACTGGTATAGAATTATCAACCTTAAATTCAATTCTGATTTTTGTATTATCATCTGGAGAAATTGCAACTTTGCTGACTTCACCAACTTTCATTCCACCAAATCTAACAATAGCACCTTTTTCAATACCATTTACAAAATTAAAATCTGCATAATATGTTTTTTTTGCTCCCATATTACCGTGATTAGAAATAAAAAGTATAAATAATAAAAGAGTGATAGCAGAAATGAATATATATAATCCTGCTTTAATCTCATCCTTTCTATATTTCTTATTCTCCATTTAAAAACTCCTTAAAAATAATAAAATAATAATACTAATTATATAATAAAAAATAAAGTACTTTTCATAACCAATCGTCACATTGATAGAATTATATTAGTGATGCTATCTTTTTGGGGAAAAAATCAATTTTATACTTCCTAGCTCCCTACTTCCTTCTCCCTTGAAGTTTTGGACTTAAGAAACTTTATCAGATTTGCCGACAGAGTTTTTCAACAGTATTCACTATTGCATTAGTCTTTTTAAAATGATAAATTTATGCTATGCATATGGATTATATACTTTCAGTATTTATAACAATAATAACCGTTGTCGATCCATTCGGCCTTATTCCAATATATTTGTCTCTTGCAGGTAAGTACTCTCAAAAAAAACAAAAATACATAATTTTTAAGGCTTTTTTTATTGCAATATTTATCGCAACATTATTCTTGTTTTTTGGAAAGTATTTTCTGTATTATCTAGGAATAGGATTTAATTCTATTTATATTACAGGCGGTGTTCTTTTATTTATGATAGGACTTGATATGATATATGCAAAGCCCAGAAGAACTAAGGGATCTCCTGAAGAGAATGAAGAAGCCTTAGGATATGATGATATTTCTGTATTTCCTTTGGCTATTCCTATGCTAGCAGGTCCTGGAACTATAGCTACAATAATTCTTTTTTCATCAAAAGAGAATTCAATAGAGAATTATTTGCTTGTTTTTAGTGCTATGCTATTAGCATTGCTTTTAAGTGCTATGACAATGTATTTTTCTTCTTATATTTTAAAACTACTTGGAAAGACAGGACTAAATGTTATAGATCGCTTGATGGGAATGATACTATGTTCCCTTGCAATTCAGTTTATAATAGATGCTTTTAAGAATTTGGGTGTAATATGAATATAGGAATAGATATTGGAAGCAGATTTGTTAAATTTGCAGTTGATGATAGTAAAAAAATAAAGTTATATAAAGATAATTCTTTGGATTTTTACAAAAATCTTGATTATTATAAGGATACATTTAAAAATGATAGAATTGTTACTACTGGATATGGAAGGCATAAATTACAAGTATTGAGTGGCAAAGTTATACCGGAACTCCAGGCACATGCACTTGGAGCAATAAAAATGCTGAATTTAGAAAATTTCTGCCTTTTGGATATAGGGGGGCAAGATACAAAAGTCCTTTTAGTTAAAAAAGGAAAGTTAATAGATTTTAGGACCAATGATAAATGCGCAGCATCATCTGGAAGATTCCTTGAAAATATGGCGCGAATACTTGATATTGATATTACAGAGATTATGGAGAGTTTTGAAGAACCTATTGAAATATCATCCACTTGTGCGATTTTTTCAGAGTCTGAGATAATTGCTGCTATAACAAATGGAGTACCAATAAAAAGGATTGCAGCCGGAATCAATTATGCGCTTTTTCTCCGTATCAAGCCATGGTTAAAAGAGCTAAAAGAGAAAAATATTGTATTGAGTGGTGGAATTGCAAAAAGTCCTGCGCTTATGTATTTTATAAAGAAAGAATTTAAAGATACTACAATAATAGTACCTGAAGAACCAATATATACAGGTGCTTTGGGATGTCTTTATTATATGGAGGAAAGTGATGAATGAGATTATTGCATTGGTATTATTAGCTTGTATTCAGGGATTTACAGAATTTCTTCCTGTATCTTCTTCCGGGCATCTGGCATTGACTCAATATTTTATTGGATGGCCTAATAATAATCCACTTTTTTTTGATGTACTTCTACATTTTGGGACATTTTTGTCAACTCTTTATTTTTTTAGAAAAAAATTAGTTGAGCTTTTAAAGGAATTTTTTATTTTTATAAAAAAACCATCACTATTTTTTTCTGAAAAAGATGGATATATATTATCAGGAATAATTATAGCCACAATCCCTACAGGGATAATAGGACTTGCTCTTAAGTCATTAGTTGAGAATATGGTCTCATCAGTTTGGCTTTTAGCACCAAGTTTTTTGATAACTGGAATATTTCTTATCATATCAGAAAAGTTTTCTTCTAAAAAATCATCTTATAAGACTAATATCAGCCTTGCTGATTCTCTTTTTGTGGGAATAGTCCAAGGTATTGCAGCAATACCTGGAGTTTCAAGATCTGGCTCTACAATAGCATATCTTTTACTTAGAGGATATAAACCATCTATAGCATTTTTGTTTTCTTTTTTGATCTCACTTCCGGCTGTATTTGGTGCTAATCTTTTGGAAATTAGGCATGCATTTTCTGATAATCTCTTTAAACCTATATATTTGATAGGGATTATCATATCTTTCATTACTGGAGTATTGGCTTTAAAAATATTAAGGATGAGTATTGACAGAAAAAAATTGGGCTTTTTCGGATATTATTTGCTTGCAATAGGAATATTTATTACTTATATATTTATTATTAAACAAAAATAAAGGATTTTTTTTATAAAACCGATAGAATATAAAATAATTGGAGGGATACTATGAAGAAAGCACTAATTGTCATGGTCATGGTGATAGCTATGACATCATTATTTGCAGTAGGGAATTCATATTCATCGCTTGTAATCGATGCAAGGGGAATAGATCTTGAAAGAAGTCGAAGCCCAAAAATACTCAGCGAAAAAGGATATGAAGTATATGGAACTATTTTTGAGAATCTGGATAAGGCTTTAAAAGAGGGTGTATTCTTTTATTCTCCTGATATTAAAAGTGTAGAGAAATATGCACCTTCAAGGATTGGAAAAAATCCTCTCATAATAAAAGCTAAAAAAGCTACAGGTCCTTCATTTTCTGATGTTGTTATATCAGATTTGGATGCTCTAAAAATACTGAAAGAAAATAAAAAGTCACATTTTCTTGATAATTTTAAAGTTATAGTACTAATAAAGTCACCGGAATAATAGGGAGTTTATAATGCTAAAAGCCAAGAAAGACAAGATACGAATAGCTTTATATACCAAACAATTTAAAATACAGGGAGATATTTATCTTTACGAGAACTCAAGGCTTTCAGATATTCTTAATTCCGAGATGAATAGGGATTTTCTTGCATTGACTGATGTAAAAATTAGTTCATCAAAGGATGAAAGCATTATAAATGAATTACCTTTTATTGTTGTAAATAGAAAGGAAATTGTATTAATATATCCTGATACTAAAAGTGTTGAAGCTTTGAATACATATCTTAATCAAGCTCAGGAATATATCAGGAAGAATATGTTTGATATGGCTATCAAGGAAGCAAAGAAAGTACTTACTGTAAGTCCTGACAATGCAAGAGCACATTATATTCTTGGAATTGCATATGGAAAGAAACATCTTCTTAATGAAGCACTTCGAGAATTTGAAGATGCAGCAAGGAATGCTGAACCTGGAAGTGATGTAGAGCATATGGCAAATGAGATGATAAATCAGATTAAAATTTAATTCTGCTTCGTTTTTTTGGTACATACCGACTCTTCATCTCACAAGGTCATTATGCCTTTTTAACCTTAACAGGCTGTTGAAAAACTCTGTCGGTAAATTCGATAATGTTTCATAAGTCCTACACAAAAACTGTATATTTATAGAAAATGTGGTCCCGTTCACACATTACTGCAAGCCCCATTGGTTTAGCAGTTACTATAGCAACCAAACAGGGGCTTTACTTCTCCGGTGACTT
>Ga0114934_10001480_pt1 | contig 15305 bp, 16 predicted proteins | sample 4SBtaG_2_FD_99695 | JGI IMG/M metagenome (GOLD analysis project Ga0114934, IMG submission 99695) | Deep subsurface microbial communities from Kolumbo volcano to uncover new lineages of life (NeLLi) - 4SBTROV10_white metaG | ecosystem: Environmental > Aquatic > Marine > Volcanic ... | reverse complement strand
TTTTCACTCGATAAACTTCAAGCAGCGCGACTTTAAGTTCACCGCAAAACAGCGCCAACTTCTAGACTCTATATTGAGTGATGATGTAAAAATAATATTTGTAGCAGGTCCAGCAGGGTCTAGTAAAACTTACATGTCCGTATATGGCTGTTTACAAATAATGGCAAAGGATTTTGAAAAGGATTTGCTTTATATAAGAAGTATAGCCGAAAGCGCCGATAAAGGTTTAGGTAGTCTCCCTGGAGATATTTCAGATAAATTTGATCCATTCCTCATGCCTTTGTATGACAAGCTTGATGAAATGGTACACGAAGGCGATACCGCCTACATGAAACAGATAGAGCGTATTTCTGCTGTACCGATAAACTTTTTAAGGGGAGCCAACTGGAACAACAGGGTTATTGTGGCAGATGAAGCGCAAAACTTCACCTTTAAAGAGCTTACGACTCTTATAACTAGAGTGGGGGAAAACACTAAGCTTATCATCTGTGGGGATTTCATGCAGAGCGACATAAACGGGAGGAGTGGCTTTAAAGAAATGTATGATTTATTTGATTGTGAAGAATCTTTGGAACACGGCATCACTTCATTCAGATTTACGAACAAGGATATAGTAAGAAGTAAAATATTAAAATATATCGTTTCTAAAATAGAAAAATACAAATCAGTGTAATTATATATATAACAAGGCAACCGTCTAAGCGACAGCGGCCAACAGCTTTTAATTAAAAGAGACAGCGATCTTGTTAGCTTTAGTGTAATAAAAATAGAAAAAATTATTTTAAATTATATAAATATATAAGCTTATGAGCCATTTGTTCTGTCCTAGTTGTGGAAATAAATTAGAATATGCCAACATGAAACCTAATTTTTGTGTTAAGTGCGGCAATCAATTAAATGTCAGTTATGCGGCGAATACCGCCCAAGATCAACCCACTATTATCGAGAATGTTGATTTTGGAGAAGATGAGACTAGTTCGGAATCTATACCCCATATAGACAAATTACAAGTAGATTACGAAGTAGATAATAGGAAAACTTTTACGGTGGGTTCATTAGCAGGAAAAAATACTCCTCCAAGCAACGCAAGGGGGAATAGACCAAAATCTGTTGATGAATTCATTAATGAAAAAGAAGAGTGATAAAAAAACTTATGAAGATTGCTCGGATATTATAGATCAAGCCATAACTAAGCAAAGATACAAATGGCGGTTAAATGCCGTTAGGTGGTTCGACTTTAACGATGTAGAGCAAATCATCAAAAGCCATATCGCTAAGAAATGGCATATGTGGGATCAAACTCGTCCTTTGGAGCCATGGATAGGAAGAATCATTTCTAATCAAATTCGCAACTTACTAAGGAACCATTATGGTAATTATACTAATCCTTGTAATCTTATAAATTTACCCAACCACAACAAAATGTATTGCAAGGTATGTCGTAAATGGGAAAAATCAAAAAAAATAGGACTGAACTTAAAAATCCCTTTGTCGACTGAGGATTTCACCAAAGAAATGTATAATCGTTCGTATGTGGATTTTGATTTTAAAACTTCCCTAGAACGGTTGGACCAGAGCATGGAGAAAAAATTAAGTGTAATACATTATCGGGCTTACAGAATGTTGTATTTTGAAAAGAAGACAGAGGAAGATGTAGCCAAGTATATGGGATATAAAATATCCCCTGAAAAAAGAAAGCTTGGTTATCGGCAAGTTAAGAACTTAAAGAAAAAGTTCACCCAGCTCGCTATGGAAATACTTAAAAATCAAGATATTATAGATAATGGAACTTTCTGAACAGCAGAAACAGTTTTTGAGAGAAAACGCAACAAAAATTCCAGATTTAATGGAATTGACAAAACAATGCTTCTCTGAAGCTTCCCCAGTTCGCGCCGAACAATTAGATGGGAGATCGAGGGAGGGTAGGGCTGTCCGTAAATTTCTTGTAGAGAATTGTATTAATTATAAAACCACTGGCAGGGAGAAGCTCGAAACTATTGAATTTTCAGAACAAGAGAAAGATTTCATATTGGCTCAAGCGGAGGACGGGTTATCTTCTTTAGAGATAGCTAAAATTGTTTTTCCTGATAGAAGAGTTAAACCTTTATCAAACGAGCAAAGAGCAGTGTTATCTTTGATAAGAGATGTAAATCCTGACATTATACCTTCTCAAGACAGCGGAGCTTTAAATTCATACCTTGCGCCCAAATCTCCAAGCCGTATCATCAAAAAAATCAATGATGCCACAGGAATGGGGCTAGATGAATCGAGGGTTAACAGGCAGAAGCAAATTTGTATCGAGAGGCTTGGTGTTAACTTAAATAACTCTCGGTTTTTAAAAATAATTAATAATTATTTAAATGAAGAGGATCGGGTTCTTTTTGAACATGAATTTGTTCGATTGACTTGGGATAAGCCAGATTTGACTGCGGATGAGCTTAACTTGTATCTTAATGTCTGTAAAGAGGTTATAAACCTCGAAGTGGTTAGTTCCCACCTTAACAAGCTTAACGACATGTTTGACATCGCCGATGACCAAACAGAGATGAGCGTAAGGCTAGCGGAAATCATAAAGGCTAAATCTGGGGAGTACCACCAATGCGAAACTCGGATAGAAAACCTTACTAAAAAATTACAAGGGGACCGTGCGGAACGCATGAAGAAGAACCAAAGAGAGAATGCTTCTTTTTTATCTATTGTTCAACTCTTCCAAGAGGAGGAGGAGAGAAAGACTATGGTCCGTATCGCAGAAATGCAAAAGCAAGCCATAAAGGAAGAAGCTGACAGATTAGAAGGAATGGCTGAATGGAAAGCTAGGGTTTTAGGGATTTCGCAGGAAGATGTCGTATAGTTGCAAAGAATGTAATGAATCTTTTGATTCTCTAAGAAGTTTACATGCACATATAAAAAAGCACGGCATGTATGTCGGCGACTATTATGTGAAGAATTTCGCTAAAAAAGATAAACTTACCCAAGAACTAATTCCATATAAAAAATACGATCAGTATTTCGCTACTGACTTCCTCAGTGCCGCCAACATGAAGAAGTGGTGTGATACAGCGCCACGTAATGAAGTAAAAGAATATATAATAAATACCTTCAAGGGCAGAATGCTAAGCAAGAGCTTATCTGGCTCACCCCCTTCCACTTACCTACAAACTGCGGGGTTGCCCGATATTGACATGTGCAAAATGGTTTTCGGTAGTTACAACGAAGCTTGCACACAATTTGGTATGTTGCCCATGCTATCGAGGCAACTACCAAATGAGTTCCATCAAAATTATAAAGATACCCGTATATTTGTAGATACGAGAGAACAGAACCCACTAATATTTAAAAATAGTGAGAAGCTAAAACTTGATGTGGGAGATTACGCTGTTATGGGGGAAAATTTCGATTACACTTTTGTGGACCGTAAATCTTACCAGGATTTTTGCTCTACAGTGACCATGGGTTACAAAAGGTTTATAAAAGAAATAGAGAGGTGCAAGAGTTTAGACTCTTTTTTGTTTATTGTGGTAGAAGCAGCGTTTGATGGCATGGAAGAAGAAAACAAAGGCAGTTATAAAAAATTTAAATTAGATTATGTTTTCCACCAGATGAGGGAAATTCAATCTAGTTATTCCGATTGTTGCCAATTCATCTTTAGTGGATCACGAGATGACAGCATTGAGTTGATTCCGAAAATTCTTGTTTTAGGGAAAAAACTTTGGCAGGTCGACCTCCAATATTTTTGGGACAAACATATAAAAGAAAATGGCTTGGGAAACAGGAAAACAAAAACTAAAAAGAGAATTCAAAAATATAAACCAGTTATTACTGGAAAAAGAGGGGTATTTGGATGATGGAGAGGCAAAAATTTTGCTTTATAAATTCCTAAAAGAAAACCCTTCTTTCGCAACAGAGTTATTCACAGGAGTAAAATTATTTCCCTTTCAACATATGGCTATAAAGGCCATGATGGAGTCTGACTACTTTTTGGGCATATGGAGCCGAGGAATGTCCAAAAGCTTCTCTACGGCTATTTTCGCGCTCTTAGACGCTATTCTACATCAAGGGGTGCAGATTGGTATATTATCTAAGTCATTTAGACAATCTAAAATGATATTTAAAAAAATCGAAGATATTGCTAAAAGTCCTAAGGCCGAATTTTTCTCTCAATGTATCACTAGAACTTCTAAGATGAACGACGAGTGGGTAATGGAAATAGGGCGAAGTAGTATCAGAGCGCTCCCCTTGGGTGATGGTGAAAAACTTAGGGGTTTCCGTTTCCAAAGAATGATCATTGATGAGCTTTTGCTTATGCCTGAGAAAATCTTTAACGAAGTAATTATGCCCTTCCTGTCAGTTGTGGATAATCCGACGGAAAGACAAGAGGTATATGATCTAGAAACGAAAATGATAGAACAAGGGAAAATGAAAGAGGAGGAAAGAAAAAAGTGGCCCAACAACAAAATTATTGGTTTGTCTTCTGCTTCTTACAAATTCGAGTATCTTTACAAGCTTTATCAGCAATATGAGAATTTAATACTTAATGAGAACACTCAAGATGGGGCGCATAGGACAATTATGCATTTTAGTTATGATTGCGCTCCAGAACAGCTTTATGACCAAAATCTTATAAGTCAATCCAAAGCGACAATGAGCGATTCCCAGTTTGATCGAGAATTTAATGCTGTTTTTACAGATGATAGTTCTGGCTATTTTAAAGTAAGTAAAATGGCAGAATGCACTATTCCCGATGGGGAGGGGCAATCAGTGGAAGTGATGGGTCAAAAAAATGACGAGTACCTTTTAGCCTTTGACCCGTCATGGTCAGAAAGTGAAAGTTCAGACGACTTTGCTATGTTGCTGATCAAATTAAACAGGGAACAAAGAAAAGGTACAGTGGTTCATAGTTATGCTTTATCTGGGGCTAATTTAAAAACTCATATAAAATATATAGCTTATTTACTTACTCACTTTAATATAGTGGCTGTAGTGGGAGATTATAATGGAGGAGTGCAATTTATGAACTCTTGCAATGAAAGCACTATCTTTAAAGATTTGAACTTACAACTCCAAACGATTGAAGCGGAATTAGATAAGCCTATCGATTATGATAAGAATTTAAGGAAACTTAAAAATCAATACAATAAAAGCACTAAGAAATTTGTGTTTTTAAGAAAACCTACTTCTCCATGGATTAGGGCGGCTAATGAATCATTGCAGTCAGCTTTCGACCGTAGAAAAATATTCTTTGGTGGAGCGGCGATGAACGATGATTACAATATACAGCGGAAGGCTCCTATACCTATTAAGGGTTTAAAATTTATAAGAAACGATTCAAATGAAACTTCTTCAGTTGGAGCTAGGATGATCGATCTAGTGGAGCATCAAAAAGATATGATGGATTTAATAAAAGTACAATGCGCTTTAGTTCAAATTACTACTTCACTCCAAGGAACCCAAAGTTTCGATTTACCTCCTAACCTTAGAAAACAAAAGGGGGCAGATAAAGCTAGGAAAGACTCTTATTCTGCTTTGGTGTTAGGGAATTGGATGATGAATGTTTTTTATGATATGGAGGCTTATGACGGTGGATCAGGGCAAGCTACTTTTACTCCGATGTTTATTTCTTAACTTTTAAAAGTTGAAAGTTGACTTTGGGGTGTAATATGAATTATCGTTATGGCTAAAAGAAAATACACAAAACGCTCGCAGTATTGGGATAAATTTAACAAAACAAATGAGGTTTATGTCCCTGTGGGAAAAGACGGGGTTGGGTCGCCAGATTTACTGGGGGAACCGTTTTACACAGCAGATGCTTCTTATAACGAAGTTTCCAAAGCTCGCAGACAAGGAGCAAGCACTAGTGGGTTTGGTGGATCTAGGAAGAACAGGGCTGCTTTTGTTAATCTCAAGAATAGATTTTCCAGCATAAACGCAGGGCTACTTCCTTATGATTATTCTGCGGATGGGATTGATGTTAGAGATACTATAGAGCTATGTCAAAAAGCCTACGCCAATGTAGCTGTTTTCAGGAATGCTATAGATATAATGTCTGAGTTCACCAATACAGATATTTATCTGGAAGGTGGAACAAAAAAAAGTAGAGAATTCTTTTACGAGTGGTTTAAAAAAGTAAATATTTTAAGCATTAAAGACCAATACTTTAGGGAATACTATAGAAGCGGGAATGTCTTTTTATATAGGGTAGATGGTAAATTTAAAGCCGATGATTATGCTCGATTGATGAACCAAGTTGGATCTATCAATCCTTCTGCAAATAGAATACCTCTTCGTTATATTTTGCTTAATCCCTATGACATTGTGGCTAAAAGGGCTACTACTTTTGCTATGGGTGCGTATGAAAAAGTTTTATCTGAATACGAACTGGCCAGACTGCAAAACCCTCAAACTGAAGAAGATCAGGAGCTTTTTGAAAGCTTAGATCCTGAAACTCAACAAATAATCAAAAAGGGTGGTTATTCCGCCAAAGGTTTAAAATTAGTTTTAGACCCCCAAAAATTAGCTTTTTCTTTTTATAAGAAACAAGACTATGAGCCATTCGCTATCCCTTTTGGATTTCCTGTTTTAGAAGACATTAATGCTAAAATGGAATTGAAGAAAATGGACCAAGCTATCACTCGTACTGTAGAGAATGTTATTCTTCTCATTACGATGGGGGCTGACCCAGATAAAGGGGGTGTGAACGCTAATAACTTGGCGGCGATGCAAAATTTGTTTAAAAACGAAAGTGTGGGTAGAGTTCTTGTGTCCGATTACACCACCAAGGCCGAATTCATTATTCCTGAGCTTAATAGAGTATTGGGGCCAGATAAGTATAAAATATTAAATGAAGACATAAAACAAGGTCTTCAAAATATAGTAGTGGGAGAAGAAAAGTTTAACTCCACTCAAGTTAAAGCCCAAATATTTATTGATAGATTAAAAGAGTCTAGAACAGGTTTCCTTAATGATTTTTTGCAAAAAGAAATAAAAAGGATATCTCAAGAGCTAGGTTTCAGATCATATCCTGAGGTTAGGATGAAAGATATCGATATGCGTGATGAAACTCAATTAATGAGAGCTTCTACCCGTTTAATGGAATTAGGTATACTAACTCCACAGCAGGGAATGGAAATGTTCCACAACGGCAGATTCCCAGAATCAGATCAAATTGCACCAGCCCAAAAGGATTTTGTGGAAGAAAGAAAAGATGGGTACTACAACCCCTTAGTGGGCGGAGTTCCGATGGTTGGTCCAGAAGGCGATAACTCCAATACTACCCCTAAACAAGCAGGGAGGCCCGAAGGCACTGTTGATATTCCTATTGTAAATGCAACGTATTCTAGAGCCAATATACAAAAAACTATTTACGAAATAGATGAATTAATAAACGACGCTAAATGCCAAATGATAGAGAATATAGACTCAAATGTACTATCTGAAGCTCAAGAAGAAATGGTTGCTAATTTATGTGAATCTATAGTTTGTGCGGAAAATAAAGAATCTTGGTCCCAAACCATGGAATCTTGTGTAAAAGACTTTAATAAAATAGAAAATTTGCACACGTTGGCTGAAGTGTTGACGATCTCTAATGATCATAACCTTGAGCTATACCCCGCAGCAATACTTCACCATAGCAATGAAAAGAAATCTAAAAGCCCTTTATAAATTCCTCCCTAAAAGATCGGGAGGGGAAATTGAACTCTCTCTAACAGACGCTGGTTTTGGCAAGAGGTATCCTGAATTAGATAAGAAACTGGAGGACACCGCAGCCGAGATGACTACTTTTGAAAAAGAAAAGGAGGACATCACTGACAAGCAAGATGAAAAAGATTCTAAAGAACTCCGCAGAGAAACCTTAAGAGAGCGACTTAAGCATCACCAAGATGCCATTGAGAACGTTAAGTCTGAAATAGCGGCTCTTGAAAAAGACGAGAAGGAAGACGAATCCGATGTGCAAATGGAGTCCGATGCGGCAAAGACTAAAAAAGAGTGGGACAAGATAAACAAGAAGGAACTCAAAGAGGACACCAAGAAAGAAAAAGAGGAGCATGAAAAAGATGCTGTAAAGGACGATAAGAGTAAAATTAAAAAACTCGAAAAAGGCAAACCATCAGAAAAAAAGAGCGCAGAAAAGAAAGCTTTAAAACGCGATGAGAAATTTGATAAGAAGTCTGAGAAAACTTACGCTCAGCTTCTTAATGAGGCTGCCGAGCGATATGCTGGGAAGAAAAGAAGTGAGTTAAAGGATAGTGATTTCCTTGATCCTAAAAGGCGGTCTTTTCCTGTGATGTCATCTCAAGACGTAAAAGATGCAGTTAGCAGTTGGGGCCGATATAAAGGTTCTATGACTTTTGATGAATTTAAGGCTAAATTGACAAGAAGAGCTAAAAAAATAGGTGCAGAAAGCGCCCTTCCAAAAAGTTGGACTGATAAAAAATAATGGACTACAAGTATACAACTACTTTTGAATGTCCAATATCTAGTTGTGAAATTAGCGAAGCTTCCCTGATTTCAGAAGCGTCTTTGGATAATTTAGCGCCTTTAGTTCCTAAGGATATAGATTACAAAAGCAATATAGATTTACTAGGAGTAGCCTTTAATGCTGCGGTAGTTAACAAGTTTAATAAGAACGGGGACGGTCTCGACACAGCTACCGCTCAAGCATATACGCCCAATTTTATTCACAAACCTACAAATATCGAACACGATAAAGAAAAGGTTATTGGTCATATTGTGGATGCTGGATTCAGTTCATTTGGAGATAGTAAAATACTAACCAATGAAGAGGTCTCCAAAGAAAAAGGCCCGTTTAATATTTCTTTGGGGGCAGTAATTTATAAATCTGTTAATAAAAATTTTGCTAATTTGGTAGAAAAATCATTAGATCCTGATGACTCTGCTTACCAGAAAGTTTCAGCAAGCTGGGAAGTCGGCTTTAGCGATTATGTCTTAGCTGTAGGGAGTGACTATTTAGAGGGAGCTACAATAATTTCAGATCCTGAAAAAATACAGGAAATGAAGGGTTTTTTGCGTAGTTACGGGGGGACAGGAAAAACCGAGAACGGGGAAAGTATTTACCGTTTAATAGTGGGAAGCATTTACCCCTTAGGTATTGCTTACACCCTTAATCCTGCGGCTGAAGTGAAAGGATTGTATTCCGAAAAGCCTAAAACAGAACGAATTTTTATAAATGATAAACGTGATAATATTTCACAAAAAATTAATTTAAATGTAAACAACAAAAAGGATATTAACGCTATGGAAATCGAACAAACTATTTCAGAACTTAAAGAGCTTCTCAATGAAAAGAAATTTTCTAAGGAAGCTGTCGCATCAATGACTGACACCTTCTCAGAAGCTATTAAACAGCGAGATGAGCAATATCGTGCCGATATTGAAGCTGCCAAGTCAGAGAAAGAAACAATCGCTAAAGAATACGGAGATCTTAAAGATTCTGTAGCTGAACTCGAAGAAAAGCTTGGAAGCGCTAATGAGCGTATTTCAGTTTTTGAAAACGAGAAGAAAGCTGAAGAAGCCATTGCCCGTTTTAACGAAAGAATGGATTCTCTTGATCAGTCTTATGAACTTGATGATCAGGACCGCGAATTTCTTGCTAAAGAGCTTAAAACTATTGATGAGGAAGAGTCTTTTGAGGCTTTCGCTTCTAAACTCGAAGTTCTTTGGAAGCACAAGAATAAAGAAGCTCAGGCTTCTTTCAACGAGGAAATCCAAAAGCGAATTGATGAAGAGGTCGCCAAAAGAGTCTCTAACGCTTCTACTGAAGAAGTAGAGGTTGAGAAAGCTCTTGATGGCGCAGAAGAGGTTGACTCTGCTGTTCCTAACGTTAACGAAGCTGTAGCATCTAAAGAAGATTCTCTTATAGATAAATTCAAAGATGCTTTCAAGCGCGAAAATATCGAAATTTCTTAATTTAACTAACTAAATACTAATAACACAAATCATATGTCTATTCGAATTTTACCATTCAGACAATATTCTGATAATGATGTCGTGAACCTATACAAGTTGGATACCAACTCGGCTCTCGACGCGACAACGGACGTTGGCTCTGGCGATGCTGGAGTTTTCGTTTCGATTACAAACGGTAACTTCAATGCAGATCCTGTTACTTACCAAACAAATAGCTATCTTGGTGACTCAAGTTATCCGTTTCTTGGTACTAGCGAAATGTACCCTGAAGTTAATCTCACAGTCAACGCAGCTACATCTGGCCATAAACCTCTTGGGATTACGCTAATGCAGACTGCTAAAAACGACGAAAACGGAGAAAAACTTCTCTATAACCCAACTAAGCAAACTGAGCTTCAGGCATGTCTCCCAGGCCAAGCTGTTCCAATCGCTACGGAAGGTGTCTTCACTCTATCTGATAGCGGGTTTGACGGAAACGCTGTTGATTATACTATAGGAGGAACTGTAATGATATCTCCTTTTAATCCAGGTAAACTTACAGGCGTACAAGGGACTCATGGAAGACATGGTCATTGGACTTCTGGACATTTCGGAAAAGTTCTTGGAACTGGTTCTAGAACCAACCAAGGCCCGACGAGTGATCAGTTCTTAGGTGATTATATTGTCTTACAAATTAAATAACTTTTAAATATTAGATAAATAATTTCATGAAAATTACTTTAAAACGCACCCCAGAACAAGTCGAGCTTGTAAAAGCTATGGCTTCTCGCAACAAAACAGTTGCATATGAGGCGCAGGTCGCCCTTGCCGAGTTTATCGGACCAGTTTTGGCTGAGGTTCTTAACCAAGCCCCAACTGTAAGCAACCTGTTCCAGTCACTTCAGTTTAATGCTGATGATAACCCAAGCATCCCTTTGGATCTTTACTACAACATTTCCGATGAGGATTATGTTAACGTATGGAGCCAGAGTCACGCTGGTGGTCTTCCAACTAACCAAGTTCTCCCAACTGCTTCTGAGTTGAAGCTTGCTACTTACAGCCTTGATAGTGCAGTAAGTTTTGATCGTCGTTATGCAGCTAAAAGCCGCATGGACGTTGTAAGCAAGACTTTCACTCGTGTCGCACAAGAGATTTTGATCAAGCAGGAAACTACTTCAGCTACTTTGCTTATGACTTCTGTAGCTAACGCTAGCACCAATTCAAAACCCCACGTTCAAACGAGTAGGGTTGCAAGCAAATTCACACTTGCTGACATGAATGATCTTCTTACTCTTGCTAAGAGAATCAACACTTCATGGATCGGTGGAACTCCGACAACTCGCACTAAAGGAGTAACGGATCTTATTTGTTCTCCAGAAGTGGTACAAGACATCCGTTCAATGGCTTATAACGCTATTAACTCTCAAGATGCAGACGGTACTGCACCAACGACTGAGGGTCTTGCAGCTCCTGATGAGCTTCGTATGAATATTTTCCGTGATGCAGGTCTTCCTGAGTTTTACGGTCTTAGCATTATGGAGATTAACGAGTTGGGAACAAACGAGAAGTTTAACAATTTGTTTGATACTGCTGCTGGCGGAACAACTTATACAAACGCGGATGCTAGAAATATTGTATTCGACACCTCTACAGACGATTTCGTCCTAGGTGTTGATCGTACAAAAGACTCTCTTATTCGTGCAGTTGCTGTTGACGCTGAGAGTGGTAGTGAGTTCACTCTCATTGCTGATGATCAGTATAGCATACGCCAAAACAAGATTGGTTACTTTGGTTCTATCGACGAAGGTCGGGTAGTTCTTGATAACCGAGTACTTGTTGGAAAGATCGTTGGACCATAATAATCCAATAATTATTATCCAATTTAAAGGTCACCTCGAAAGGGGTGGCCTTTTTTTATTTAATTTATTATTTTGGTGTATATAATAGTATTATGAGTGAAGAAGAACAGCCATACGAGGAAGTAACGACTGGACAAGAAAAGCCTGTAAAGAAAGGCATTATCGAAGAAATCCAAGAGATGAAGAGAAAGGGAGAGATTAACAGCGCGGCCTATAAGGAAAAGATTAAACAACTCGAAGTCATTCTTGGGGTACAAGAGCTAAGCCCATTTAAGACAAATGAGTTAGAGATATTTGAGGACAACCTTAAATCCATGAATTTGACTGATATGATGAGAATGGCGCAAAAAGCTGGGTTAAATCCTCGTTTAGATAAGCCTAGATTAAAAGCGGCAATGATTAAAGAGTTTAAGGCTTATACCCGCAATAACCGCAACAATATAATCCCGAATCCTGTTGAGAGCGTTAAGCTCGATCCTGACAATCCTACCCACGCTAGTACGATTAAAATGCTACAAGATTTAGGTCTTTAAGTGTAATACCTTACATGAGCGTATTAGAAGACTTAGCTTCAGGTATTGTAGAAACAGAATTTGATAGTGATACTGGTATTGCAACAGTAGCCGCTGTTAGCGGTTGGCTTTATGAAAATTTAGGAAAGTTAAATACTTATATTTACACTGACTTTGCAGGGTATACCGCTACTGGTATTTATGGCCAAATAGACACAGAGGCTCAAAACATTCTTAAAGAACTCTACTTACACAATTATTATAATAAAGAAGCCCGCAATGCTCTTAGAGGGATTGTTAGCTCCAGCGTAAGCGGTGATAATATATTAGCCTTAAAGGACGGAGAAAGCTCTGTAACGTTTATCAACCGCAATGAGGTGTCGAAGGTCTACAGAGGGCTTGCAAGCGATTCTATGGACAATATCGTGCGAATGGCGGGCCAATATAACATCTATCAGGCACAGCCTAGACAATTGGGAGGAATTGACGGAAGCGGCCTCTCTAATTATGACTAAAAAAACCCCGTTTTCCAACGGGGTTCTTTAGTAGGGGATGTGGGGGTGTAAAATTGATTACCTAGCTTTAGCGGCAGCTAAATCTTTTCTAAACTGAGCTTTTAACTTGGCTTTAGTTGCGTTATCCTTACCTTGAGCCGCCTCTGCAAAATCTCTTCGGACTTCTGATGCGGTTTTGGGCTTAGGAGAAGCCTTAGTTTCAGCTTTCGGAGCTGGGGCTTTTTTAGGGGCTTCAGCTTTCGGAGCTTCTTTTTTAGCTTCCACCTTTTTAGCTTCCACCTTTTTCGGCGTTTCCTTTTTAGCTGCTGTTTTTTTATTTTCGGGCATTATGAGTTTCTCCAAATGGTTAAAATTTCATCACTATCGGTAGTTTTTGCATTAGCCAGAGCGGCTATCTGTTTTTTTTCAGCGTCAGTTCCTTTTTTGAGCGCATTTTTTAAAGCTTCAATTTCAGGGTAAGCTTGTTTTAAGGAGGTTGCTTTAGGCGTTACCTCTTTGGTAGGCTCTTGTTTTGCAACATCTTTTCGCGCCACACTAGAGTCGGCTTTTTTATAAGAATCTTTTTCCATATGGTTTTTCTAAAGTTAATATTTAACTTACCTAAGTATTAATAGCCACCGCCGCCGAAGACTGACTTTCCGTTTGCTCCGCTACAGAACAGCCCAGCATTAGTATCATTTATTCCTCCGACTTGTGCAGAGAGAGTTAAATCAACACTTTGGTTAGATCCAATAGAAGAAGAAAAGCTTTCTGAGTCTACTTTAGCTCCTTCTAACCGCCATATAAGAGCGTCTGTTCCATCTTTGTCTTTCAGTGCCACCGTGGCTGATCTTGCGTTTTCGTTTAACTTACTAGCTAATTGAAAAGCTGATACGTCGTTAACAATAGCGCTTATTGACATAGTAACATTTAGTGGGAAGTCTACTTCACGAGCAAATGGGAATCTGCTTCCAAGTCTATCTAATGGAGATCTTGAAAAAGGAGCGCTTATCGAAACACTTTGTACGTGAGAAGCGCCAGCTCCAGTAATATCGGCAATTGTATCGCCGTCGAAACCACCTATGGAAAGAGTAATATCTCCTGGGCGAAGAGCAGCTATAGAGCTAACCCCAGTAGTCGGGATTGGTAATTGAATTTGATCTGTCAGTGCGGTTCCTGCTGACTGATCAACCGCTGGATTATCAACCAGACCTGACAAACCAGCTGCGGTATCAGAACGAATGTTAGCCGCTTCCATTGATACGGAAGCAGTAGGAATAGATCCTACAGACATGTCTATTGAGTAATCTGTTATATAACAGTTTCCTATACCTACAACAGAATCCTCCGTAGTAAGAGCGCCATCGGTATTAATATCTATACCTTCTGGTGAAGTTGCTATGAAAGCATTTACTCCAGGTCCACCCACCATTTGACCAGAAGCGAAGTTCGCCTGAGTATTTGAATCTCCAGTTTCAACGAAAAAACCCAATACTCTTTCGTTGAACCCGTCCGTTAAGTAATATGAAAAATCGGTACTAACGGTTGGCGGCTCAAGAATGACTGAATCAATTCTGGCAAGTTCTCCAAACTGGTTTATATCCTGCCTGTTGATTGTGTAGCTAAAATTAGCGCTTTGGACTCTCTCTATTTGCAAGTGATCTACTACTCCTGTTGAGGTAGAACTGTCACTCACAAAAAGAGCTTCGGATTGGTAAATTACTCTGTTTCTGGCCATGATAATTAAAATTCTTTCTTTTGTTTACAGTTTTAGTTTAAAAATATGAAATTAGTTGAATCGATATCTATGCTGTTGGACATCGAAATCAATAAATCCGACGTACATTTCATGCGCTAGAGATTTGCGGTCTCGATCTGTTAATTTTGAGGTTGTTACGTCGTTTATATAAAAATCAATCACCCCTGAATAACCATCTGTTACTCCAGAATAGTCATAGCTTGCGTTTTTAAGGTCTCCCAGTTCTGTGATTGGATATCCTGTCATCGGGACGGGCGTGATACATTCATCAACCGCATCCATAAAAATAGATCAAACTCCACCTAACTGATAAGTATCTTCAGCTAAAATAACAGCTTTCATGGAAACCGTGGTATCTTGCATTCCGCCTAAAGCAAAAGGTTTATTTTGTGCGTCAGATGAGGAAATAAAAATTGCAGGAACAACATCATCATAAGGTTCTATGTATGTATATGGTCCTGACGGAAGTCTAGAATTAACAGTATATTTATTCTCCACTACCAAATCTTCCTCAGTGTCATTTGTCATGTAGACGTTAAAATCTTTCACTGAAAATTGCCCAGTTAGGGATAGCTCTGTATTGCTTCCCGAAACCAAAGCCCTCCCATTTTCAAAATCCAATACAACTCCATCGTCCCTACCAGAAAAGCTACCGCCGATATAAACACCAGTAGGCATCGTTGCTCCTGTAACCGCAGAATCTGTAACCCATTGTTTAAAAGGACTTCCATACGCTTTATATGTAGTATCTAAGCGGGGATCATCGTAATAAAAAAAT
>Ga0114934_10001478_pt1 | contig 15308 bp, 21 predicted proteins | sample 4SBtaG_2_FD_99695 | JGI IMG/M metagenome (GOLD analysis project Ga0114934, IMG submission 99695) | Deep subsurface microbial communities from Kolumbo volcano to uncover new lineages of life (NeLLi) - 4SBTROV10_white metaG | ecosystem: Environmental > Aquatic > Marine > Volcanic ... | reverse complement strand
TTTTTTTTAACTATTTTTTTTAACTATTTTTTTTAACTATTTTTTTTAACTATTTTTTTTAACTATTTTTTTTAACTATTTTTTTTAACTATTTTTTTTAACTATTTCTTTTAAATACTTTTTTCGTGTTTTTATTTTTTAATGACTTCATTTGATTTAATTTATTTTTCAATAACCTTAATTGGTTTCTCAATAGCTTCTTACACTGATATTAAAACTCATGAAATAAACCCTAAAATTCCTCTATTGCTAATTGCCCTTGGCTTAATTTTACACGGCTCTGAATCCTTATTAACAGTTTCATTAACTCCCTTACTGTTTTCAATTAGTATGATGATTCTTGCTTTTATTTTTTCTTATGTTTTATTCTTAATAGGGGGGTGGGCAGGAGGAGATGTTAAGTTATTCACAGCACTTGGAGCAATACTACCTAGTTATGGAAATTTTAATTTCTTCCCCTTTTATTCATTAGCAGTTTCTCTTCTTGCAATTTTCCCATTTATCATTTTATATGTTGCGTATCACTTGCTTTTCATAAAAGGAATTTATAAAAAATCAAAAAAAATTTTAATACAAGCAACTAAAAAAAGCATTACAGCTCCTTTTATTATTTTAGCTGGTTATTTTGCATCTTCTTACTTTGGTTTTCCTATCTTATCTTTAATTTTAATTCCTTTGCTTTATTTAATTAAAAAACCAGGATTAGTTATTTCTTTAATAATTGTAATTTATTCTTTTGAATCAAATTTTATTAATTCATTAATTCAATTTTCTCTTTTTTTCTGGATGTCTTTTTTAACAATTATTTTCTTCTCCTTTTATGAAATTGCAAAAAAACATATTTTAAGAGAAACTAAAAAAACAAGTGAATTAAAAGAAGGGGATATTTTAGCTAAGAATTTAATAAAACAAAAAAATCGTTATATTTTCAAGGAATTTTCTTTATTTAAACAACAGAAAAATATTGTCTTATTTGCAAGTGCTTCTGGTTTAGAAAACAAGGATATTAAATTTCTTAAAAAGGAGGGTATTAAAAAAGTTGAGTTAAAGAAATCAATTCCCTTTGTTCCTATTTTTACTCTTGGTTTGGTAATTCTTTTTTTTATCCAAATGCTTTTATACTAATTTTTAGTAATTAAATTTGAATGAAAAAATTAAACAATAAAGCGCAGGTAAGTGTAGAATATTTAATTTTATTAGCATTAGGCGCAGTTCTTGCAACAATTATTGCTCTTCTTGCTTTTAACATTTTTGGAATGAAGGATAATATCAAACTTTTAATACAAGAGTACAGAAAATCTGCCCTTAATTTAAAATAAAGAAAAAAGGATGAAATGAGTGATGAAAAAGTTAGGAAATAAAGCACAAGTATCAACTGAATATTTAATTATTTTATCAATTTTAGCTGTTTTAACAGTAATAGTAACAGCATTTGCTTTTAGCATAATTAAATTAAAGGATGTTACAAAAATTAAAAATAATTTATACAGAAATAGTTTGCTTAAAATGATTTGAGGATGATTTGAAAATGAATGCCAGGGGACAAATTACAATCGAGTACTTGATTATTTTATCAATTATGATTTTATTATTTTCATCTGTTTCAATGGATTTAATAAATTCTTCATTAACAAATACAATGCAGATACAAACAAGTGAAATTATCAGGCAAACAAATTCAACTTTTCAGAACGTAATTAATGAATTATCTTTACAAGCAAGTGGTTCAAGTGCAACAATTAAATTAAGAAGTTCAGCTGACTGTGATTTTATTGTTTATCCAAATTATTTAATTACTAACTGTTCTCCTGAATCAGCTTCATTCAAACAATTTAATAATTCAAAACTCGCAGAAGCACCACCAGGAATTAGTTATAACTGCTTAACATGCTCCGGAGGCTTAGTTACAAATGAAGAATTACAAGTTATTCAAATTTCAAAGTAATAAAGCGCAAATTTCATTTGAATTAATAACTATCTTAGCAGTTGTAACCTTAATTGTTTCAGCAATATTCCTTGATTTTTCAAAACAAGCAGATGATACTTTTATATTAACAAATACGAAATCATTAACTTTAAATGAATTAAACAAATTAAATGTACAATCAGATTCAAATTGTTATTTGAAATCAATGTCTTTTGATTCAAATCAAATAACTCTTGACATTAAAGGAAAAAATTGTGTAATCCCCCCCTCATTAACTTCATTAATAGCTAATGAAGTTGAAAAAAAGTATTGCCAAATACAACCAAATAATGATGAAGTAATAAATTGCGGGGAAATTTATAAATTAAAAATAATTTAAAAGGTAATAAATTATGAAAAAAGGATTAACTTCACTTGATGCAATAACTGCATTTATTATTTTACTATTTTTAATTATATTCATTCAAAAAACAACTTCAGTCAACCTATCAATTTCAGATGATTATGCAGGATTAATGCAAGCAAAATCAACATCAGAAGAAATAAGTTCTCTAATGAATACTTTTTATGCAACTACTCCTGGCATAAATGATAAGATAATAAAAGTCAATGATTCAATCAATATTAAATTTTTCGGTGATTTCCCATTCACATTTGAAGTTAAAAAGCAAGCAGATAAATATAAAATAAATACGACAATTAGAACAAATGAAAAAAATTATTCAGTTTCTTATCCAGTTGTTAATGAAATTAAATTCATTCAATCATCAGGAGAAATAACGAAATAAAGGTGAAAAAATTTAAAATGAATCCAATAAAAAATACAAGAGGACAAATATTCACATTAGATGCTTTCTTAGCATTACTTATTGTTACAATCGCTCTTGGTTTAATTGTTACTCAACTGGAATCGCTTAAGACAACTTCTTCAAATGAACTTCAAACTTTATCCAGTGATTTTGCGCAAATAGCAGTTAAAAGAACATTAGCAGTTAATGAACCAAATAACCTAAGCTCATTAAAATTAAATGACTTAAAAACATTAATGGATAATGTTTTCACAGGCACAAATTATGAATATGAAGCTGAAGTGTATAATGGCACTATTTCCATGATTCAAAAAGGAGCAGGATGCTCTTCATTTAATAAAACTTCAATAACTCAAAAACCAGCAATAGTTGATGGACAAGAAGGTTACTTAAAAATAAAAATATGCAAGTGATTAAAAAATGAATAAAAAAAATAAGAAAGGATTTTTTATAACAATGGATGCTGCAATAGGTTTATTAGTTGTAATTTTAATTATTTCAACTTCAATTACTTTAATTGAATCAACTCATCAAAAGAGCATAAAAGAATTAACAAGACAAGCAAGAGATTTATATGAATATCAATATTTAGGAGGAGCAACTCAACCAAATTGGATTAAGACAGATTGTGCGTCTTCTTCAAATAAAATTTCAATTGATTCATTTATTTATAATGCTACATCTAATTCAATTGAAAAAATAACAACAACTGTATGCGAGTAAAAAATTTATTTAAAATAGAAAGAATAAAAAATGAAAGTAAGGAGATTTAAAAAATGAATAAGGGTTTAATGAATAAAGGTTTTGTATTAACAGGAATACTTTTTGGGTTAGCAATTATCTTATTAATTTCTACTAATTATTTTTTACTTTCATCATCAAAAAATACTGATTATTTAGTATTGCAAGCAGATGCAGTTGCTAATAGAAAAACGGATGTGAGGAGAATAATTCAAGCAGCAATAGATAATAATAATTGTAGTAATTTAGGTAATCTTCTTAGTTCTCCTCTGCTTAATTCAAGTGGAGTCACAACAGAAATAAACTCAATTAATTTAAAAAAATGCCCAAACCCATCAATAAATATTTCAATTAAATCACAAAACGTTTATGAAGAACTAATTTATCCTTAGTTTAAACTAGTTATAACCTTAACTTGTTTCAAATTTTTTAAATAATTCTTTTTTTAATTTATTTAATTAATGAAAGCAGAATTAATTTTAATTAGTTTTTCAATAATAGGACTTCTTTTAATTAATTTTTTCCAACCTCAAAATAAGTATATTGAAAAAAACATTAAGCAAATTAAACAAGATTGCACTGGTTTTGTTAAAACAAAAGGAAACTTAATAAAGACATTTGTTTCAAAAAAAGGAGCAAAAATAGGAGTATTAAAACAACAAGATGAAACAATAATGCTTGTATTAAACAAATTTTATTTCACTGCACAAAACATAACAATTTATGCAACAGCCTCAAAAAATGGGGATCAATGCTGGCTTTTTACTAAAAAATTAGAACTATGATTTTAAATGATTGAGTTTATATTAACAGGGGTAATAATTGGCTTATTTATTGGTTTAATACCAGGATTACATATTAATTCAATTCTTCCTTTCTTATTTTTAACAAATAATGAAAACATAACTGCTTTAATAATATCCTCTTCAATCGCATTTGTTTTTTCAAGCTCATTTTCAACAATTTTATTTGGCGTGCCTTCAACTGATTTTCTCCTCATCCTCCCAACCCATAAACTTGTTAAAAAAGGGGAAGCAGTAAAAGCAATAATAATTTCTTTGAATTCAATGTTATTATCAGTCATATTTTCAATTCCTTTTATTTTCCTGCTTTTTTTAATTAAACACTTTTACTCCTTATTTGAAAAAATAATCCCAGTAATTTTAATAATTACTCTTTTTTCCTTTGTTTTTAAAAACAAAAAATCAATAATAATAGTAACATTAAGCGGATTGCTTGGTTTTCTTACTTTCCACTTTAATTTATTATTCCCTTTGCTTACTGGTTTTTTTGCAGTCCCTAACTTGCTTTTTTCTTTTGACTCAAAAGTAAATATTCAATTTTTTCATAAAATAAAATTTTCAAAAAAATTAATAAAAACATCTTTTTTAGCTTCTTTTCTTTCATCCTTCTTTTCAATAATTCCAACCATTTCTTCTTCTATTGTTTCAACTGTTGCTGAAAAATTAGGTAAATTAGATGATGAAGAATTTATTTCATTTATTTCATCAACTAACTTGTCTTATATGGTTTTTTCTTTTTATGCCCTGTCATTGCTTAATATTGCTCGAAGTGGTTCAAGCGTTTTTTTAAAAACACTTGAAGGAAACTCTTTTTTTTACTTAGGGATAATTTTAATTTCAGCTGGTTTTAGTTTTTTTATTTGTAAAAAAATACTTTTTTCAATTGTTAAATTTTACCAAAAAATTAATCCAAAATTATTACCTATTCTCGGCATTTTTATTTTAATTTTTATTTCTTTTTTATTAAATGATTTTATTGGCTTGCTTGTTCTATTCACAAGCAGTGCAATTGGCTTGCTTGCTTTTATGTTAAAAGTTCCAAGAGTTTCTTGTATGAGTAGTTTAATAATCCCAACTGTGTTTGTTTTATTATAAAAATAAAATTTATTTAAATTTTTTATTTTTAAGTTAATTAGGAGTTAAGTAAATAATATGAAAATTAAAAAAGAATTGGTTGAAAGAATTCTTGAAATATCAAAAGAAGCTTACCCAAACGAAGTGGCAGGAATTTTGCTTAACAACCCTGCTAGTGATTTTGTTTTAATGCCAGGGGAATTTTCAAATTATCATGTATATGTTAAAATGAATTTAATTCCAATTTACCCTAATTTAATTGGAACTTTTCACTCTCATCCTACTTCAAATAATCATGCTTCACAAGCAGACTTGAATTTTTTTACAAAATTAGGCAGAGAACATTTAATTATAGGCTACCCATATGTTTTAAATTCAATAGCTGTTTATAAAAGTAATGGTGAAAAGTCGGAGTTAGTGGTAATATGAATAAAAAAGTTTTAATGGTTGTTCTTGATGGTTTAAGCGGTTACCCAGGAGAATCAGCTTTAAAAAAAGCAAAAAAACCAGCCCTTAACGAGCTTGTTAAAAAATCAAAATCAGGAATAATGGAAACAGTGCCAGGCATTGCACCTGAAAGTGATTCAGCTGTCTTAAGCTTGCTTGGTTATGACCCTTTTAAATATTATACTGGAAGAGGGCCACTTGAAGCAGCTGGAGTAGGCATTAAATTAAAAGAAGGAGAATTAAGTGTCAGATGTAATTTTGCCACAACAAGTGATGGTAAAAAAATAATAGATAGAAGAGTAGCACGTTCACTTACTTCCTCTGAATCAAAAATGCTTGAAAAAGTAATTAATGCAAGAGTTAAATTAACAGGAGCTGAATTTACTTTCAAAGCAACTTCGCAGCATCGTGGAGTTCTTATTTTAAAATCAAAGAAAAAACTTTCACCTGAAATAACTAATACTGATCCTGCATATAAGAGAGGAAAAAATGGAGTATCAATGGCAATACCTAAGTTCAAAATGGAAGTTCAGAAAGCAAAGCCTTTAATTAAAAATAAGGCAACTGAATTTACAGCTGCTTTGATTAATGATTTTACAAAAAAGGCTTATGAAGCACTTAATGATTCAACTGTTAACAAGCATAGGAAATCAAATAAAAAACTTCCAGCTAATTTAATTCTCTGCCGTGATTATGGAATTAAAGTTCCTGCTTTGTTTAATATTTCAAAAAAATATGGTATGAAATGGGCTGTTCTTGCTGACATGCCTCTTGAAAGAGGAATAGGAAGGTTAGCTGGAATGGATGTTATTCGATTAAATGAGCCTACTTTTGGTAAAAAGGATTATAAGGAAAGGTTAAGAAAATTAAGTAAAGCAATTCAAGAATATGATGCGTTATACATTCATATTAAAGGGCCTGATTTATTTGGGCATGATGGTGATTTTAATGGTAAGAAAAAATCAATTGAAGATATTGACGCTAATTTCATAAAACCTTTGCTTGAAAAACTTAATTTTAAAGAAGTTGTACTTGCAGTTACTGCTGATCACTCAACACCCTGTCAATTAGCAGCTCATTCAAAAGACCCAGTGCCTTTACTAATTTACACTGAAGGGATAAAAGCAGATAAAGTAACTTCTTTTGATGTGGAATCATTAAAAAAAGGAAGCTTGAAAATCAAAGGAAAACAACTCGTGCCAAAATTAGTTAAAATAGCACAAAAATAATCCTTTTTTTTACAGCATGTAATAATACTCTCCTTTTTGTTTTTGTTCATTATCTTTCTGTGAATTTGGTTTGTTCATGCGAGGACGTCCTGAATCAGGTTCTCTTCTGAAAGTAATATCCATTTTTTTAAGGAAAAAATTCATGCCCTCATGAACACTTGTTGGACTGAAAGCAGTTCCTTTAACAGCAGGCACGCCATCAAAAACCATTAACCTATTTGAAACTAAATCTTGGAATAAAATATCATGATCAATAACCATTGTAATTGTCTTGTTTTTTTCAGTTATTCTTTTAATTAACTGGCTTAATAAAAATCTTTGTTCAATATCCAAAAAAGCACTTGGTTCATCAAGCAAAATAATTTCACTTTCTTTAGCTAACGCAATTGAAATAGCAACTCTTTGTGCTTCTCCTCCTGATAATTTATTGACTTTTTTACCAAGCAAGTCCTCAATAACTCTTTTAAATTCAGAATTAAATAAACCAAAATTAATATCCTGTTTTTTAATAAATTCATCAACAGTTAATTCAATTTTTTCATAATCTAAATATTGTGGTTTATAAGCAATTTTTAAATTTAAATCAATTTTTCCTTCATCTGCTTTTTCTTCACCTGCAAGTATTTTCATATAAGTTGTTTTTCCAATACCATTGGCTCCTAATATCCCAACTACTTCTCCTTTTCTTAATTTTCCTTTTTTTACTTCCAATTTAAAATTTTTAAAAGTTTTATTAAATTCAGGATAACTTATTTCTTTTTTAGAATCCCATTCACTTGAAGGAGGTTTTATTTCGAACTTAATTTCATAATTACGAATTCTAATATTCTCTTCTTTTAAGTAACCTTTTAAAAACTCATTAATTCCAGAACGGGCATTTTTTAAATTTGAAATAACTCCATATACTCCTGGTTTTCCATAAAGAATATGAACATAATCAGCTAAGTAATCAAGTACTCCTAAGTCATGTTCAACCACGAAAACTTTTTTTTCTTCACCCAGCTTCTTTATTATACGTGCAATTTTCAACCTTTGTTTGACATCCAAGTAAGAAGAGGGCTCATCAAAAAAATAAAAATCAGCTTCTTTAGACAAAGTAATATAAATAGCTGTTCTTTGCAGTTCCCCCCCGCTTATTTCACTTACTTTTTGATTAATAATATTTTTAATTTCAAGTTTTTCAATCAAATCCTCTTTATATTCACCCATTTGTTCAATTAATTCCTTAACAGTTCCTTTAAACATCAAAGGAATTTTAGACACATCCTGCGGTTTATAAGATAATTTAATTTCTTTACTAGCTATTTTTTTCAAATAACCTTGTAATTCTGTTCCATTATACTTCTTAATTGTTTTTTCCCAAGTTGCTTTTTCTTCAAAATTACCTTGGTTTGGTATAATATTACCTGTTAAAATGTTAAGTATTGTTGTTTTTCCAATGCCATTTGCTCCAACTAAACCAACAACTCCTTTCATGGGCATTGGAAAACCATATAACCTGAAAGTATTTTTTCCATACTGATGAGTAGGTTCTTCAAGTTCTCCTGGTAAATTAACAATCTGAATAGCTTCATAGGGGCATCGTTTTACACAAATTCCACATCCAGTACAAAGATTTTCATCAATCACAGCAATTTTATCTAACCCACCAACTACTTTTTTTCTATCTCCTAAAATTATACACTCTGCTCCGCTTCTGTTAATTGGACATGAACTAATACACTCAGAACTGCATTTTTTATAATTACATTTTTCAGAGTCAACTACAGCTATTCTTTTTTTACTAATCATTTTAAAAAAACCAATTTTTATTTTTTTATAAAAATAAACTCATCAAAGCAAGCAAAAACATAAATAAACTAAACAATAAAAAACCACCAGTAACTAAAGCAGTTAAAGCAGGAATCAACTGCCAGTGAAAATAAAAATGCATTGTTGCCACTGACAAAAACAATCCAATTAAAAAACTTGTCATTGTAAAACAGGTTACTTTATTCATAATTCTTTCTCACTTATCTTTTTTTTATTCTTTTATTGCCTATATTTTTCTTTAATGTACTTCCAATGCTTTTTAGATAATTTCCTTCCATTCCTTTTTAAAAAAGTATTAGCATCACCTGTGGCAAGAAGTTTTAACTCTTCCATTGGAACTCCTTTTTTTAACAACTCTACTGCAAAACTACTATCCAACCCCATTTCTTTAACTTTTGTTCTTGCAATTTCTATATCCCTTACTGATTTGAACCTTCTACTTTTTTTTCCTTCTTCTTTTCTAGTTATAATCCCATTAAGAGTATCTTTTTTAATATTACTTTTATTCCAGGGTTTTTTCTTATAATCTTTTTTAGGGTTAAGAGGTTTATCTCTTCTTTCTCTTCGAGTAGGCATATCATATTATATTACTTTTTTTTCTTATTTAAAACTGATGCTAATAATTTCAAGATTTGAAAACAAAATTAAGTTAAAACCACAAGTTGAAGAGGACTTATGGCACTTGCAGAAAATAATTAAGCCAAGTGATTTTGTAAGCGCAAGCACTCATCGTAAATTCATAGCTTCTTCAGGCAATGCAGAGAGAAAAAGAGTTTACTTAAAAATTAAAGTTGAAAAAACAGAGTTTCATAAGGGGTTTGGAAAACTACGTGTTTTAGGAGTGATTGTTGAAGGCAAGCCAGAGGAGTACGTGCAGATAGGTGAACATCATTCAATTGATATTGGATTAAATGATGAATTAAAAATACAGAAAGAAAAATGGATGAAATACGAGCTAGATAGAATTAAAGAAGCTGAACAAAACGCAAACAAGCAAAAATTAATTATTTTAATAATGGATGAACGTGAAGCTGAATTGTTTTCAATCAAAGTTTTTGGAATTGATTCTCTTGGTAAAATTCGCTTAAAAGGAGCTGGAAAATACTCTGATGAAAAAAACAAGCAAAAGGACTATGAAGAATTAGCCAACTTACTACTTAATAAAACTGCTGATAAAATAGTGCTAGCTGGAAGTGGTTTTGAAAAAGATAATTTTTTCAATTATTTAAAAGACAAGCAACCTAAATTAAGTAAAAAAGTTTTTATAACAAATGCCTGCAACCCAGGTAAGAGGGGGGTGTATGAATTAATTGAAAAAGACGTGTTTTCAAAAATAATCCAACAACACCGCTTAATTGAAGAAACTAAGGCAATTGAGGAATTCACTAAAAAATTAGTCAACGGCTTAGCTACTTATGGCTTAAAACAAGTTGAAGAAGCACTTGACTACGGGGCAGTTGACAAACTGCTTGTTCTTGACTCTTTATTACTTGAAAACAAGGAAGAAATTAAAGGCTTGATTTCAAAAGCAGAAAAAATAGGTTCTAAAGTAATCCTCATTTCACATGAAAACCAAGCAAGTGAAAAACTAAAAGCATTTAACGGAGTAATTGCAATCCTAAGATTCAAAATTGAATAAAAACCTTTTAAACCCCCTTTTTTTTTAAAGAAAAGTTTTGTTTTGCTTTATTTTTTTCCTTTTAGTACTAAGTAGGCTATTAGGCTTTCTAGTTGTATTCTTTCGTTTGCTCCTTCTGTTAAGCGAAAGTTGTATTCACCAAGCCTGTCTATAATTTCAACTTTTTTAGAATCAGGAATGTTTTCATTATTTACAACTTCTTTGTATATTTGAAGCATTACTTCTTCTCCGCTCATTCCATATTCAAATAATAAGTAGTCAAGTAATTTACGTGCTTCTTTAAAGTCACCTTTTAAGCTTGTTTCAATTAATTTTTTAATTTCAGTTGGTTTTGCCTTAGCAGCTACTTTGTAAACGTCTTTTTCAGTTACTTCGCTTGTGATTGCGCTTGCTGTTTGTAAGTAATTAATTGCTTTACGCATGTCTCCTTCTGAAGCATAAACAAGTGCTTCGTAAGCTTTTTCGTTTACGTTTAATTTTTCTTTTTCAGCAATGTATTTTAGTCTCTTAATTATTTTTTCTTCTGGAAGTGGCTTGAATCTGAACAAGGCGCATCTTGATTGAATTGGTTCAATTATCTTAGAAGAGTAATTACATGATAGAATAAACCTGCATGTGCGGGCATAATTTTCCATTGTTCTTCTTAAAGCATTCTGTGCATCTCGTGTTAATGCGTCTGCTTCATCTAAAAAAATTATTTTAAAATTACTGCCTCCGAAAGGAAGAGAAGCTGCAAAATCTTTTATTTTACCCCTTATTATGTCTATCCCTCTTTCATCACTAGCGTTTAATTCAAGAAAATTTTGTTTAAAATTTTCTCCATAAAGTTCATGGGCTATTGCAACAGCACACACTGTTTTTCCAATGCCAGGTTGTCCTGCAAAAAGCATGTTAGGCATGTTGTTTTTTTTAACATAAGCTTCGAGTCTTTCAACTATTTGTTCGTGTCCGCTTACTTCTTTTAATTTAATTGGGCGGTATTTTTCAGTCCAAGGTAATTCAATATTCATAAAATCATTTTTTTTTGATTAGTTTTCTTTTTTTCTTATTTAATTAAGGTGGGTTATGTTTAAATAAGTTTTTTGTTTTAGTTGTTTATTAAATGTTAAGAAAAGTGAAGTTGTTTATGAAAGGTTTGTCTCCTGTTATTGGTGTTGTTTTGTTGATTGCTATTAGTGTTATTGCTTCTGTTGGTGTGTGGTATTGGGTTGGTAGTTATACTCAGAAGGATAGTTTTGTTAGTGTTGATTATGATAATCCTTATGTTGTTGTTAGTAATTTTAATGGTTCTTCTGCTTTTTTAAGGAATTTAGGTAGGGCTGTTGCTGATAAGAGTGTTTTGGTTTATAATGATTCTGGTTTTTTGGTTGGTTGGTTTGGTTTGAATGAGTCTGGTTTGGAGCCGAATGAGGCTGGTTTTTATGACTTGCATTTGTTAGTTGATGATTTGTATGCTGGGCAGTACTTGGTTTTAGGTAATGGTTATCCTAAGACAACTTTTAGGTTAAGTGAGGATTATTTGAAGCCAATTTATGTAGTGTTTTTTGCTAGGGATTTTGGTAATGTTTATGCTTATTATGAAAATGGTTCAAGTTATTGGGGTTCTTCTGCTGTTTTGGACTCTATATGCTCTGTTACTTCTTCGCCTGCAGTTAAAAATGGTAGGTTGTTTATTGGTGATGATTGCTCTAAATTATTTTGTTTAAATTCTTCTAATGGAAGTATTTTATGGAATTTTACTGTTCCAGCTACTAATTCTGTTCAGCCTTATGTTCAATCTTCTCCTTTTGTTAAGGGAGGTGTTGTTTATTTTTCAGCTGGTAATGGTTATGTTTATGCTTTGAATGTTTCTGATGGAAATGAATTATGGAATCATTCAATCAGCCAAACTAATTTAAATGAGGTTACGGATTATTCTTCTTCGCCTGTTGTAGTGGGTGATTATTTGTATGTTGGTGAAGGGGCTTATAAGGAGGGTAAGAATGGTTCTTTTTATAAGTTAGATATTAATAATAATGGTGCAGAAGTATGTAGTTTTGCACAGGAGGGGGGTAATGAGTTTTCATCTGTTTTAGTGAGGGATGATGTTGCTTATATTGGAAGTGGTTTGCCTTATAATTATACTTATGCTTTTTACACAAGTAATTGTAGTTTGAAGTGGAAAAAATCATTGAATTCTTTTGTTATTTCTTCTCCTTTGCTTGTTGGTAACTATTTAATTATTTCAGAAGATGGTAATGCCACTAATCAAACTTATGCTTTGAATATTAGCAGTGATGATGCAAGCAGGGTTATTTGGAATTCTTCTTCTTTTGGTGATTCTATTTCCTCATCTGCTTTTTACAGTAATGGTTTGTTGTATGTTGGGAGTGATGACAATTACTTGCATGTCTTGAATTTAACTAATGGGCAGGAAGTATGGAATTATAAAACAGGAGAGGATGTTGATTCTTCGCCTGTTGTGGTTAATGGTGTTGTTTATTTTGGTTCTTCTGATAATTCTTTTTATGCTGTTAATGTTTCTACTCATCAGCAGTTTTGGAATGTTACCTCAACTAATCAATTTGATTCTTCGCCTGTTGTTTGTAATATTCGTAATTGGAATTGTGTTCATCCTACTATAAGTGGTATGAGTAATTGAGGGAATAAAAGTTTTAAATACTCTTATATTTGTAATAATAAATAGAGAGGTAATTGAATTGAAAGGAATGCATTTTGTAACAATTGAGAATTTGCCTGGTTATGAAGTTGAGGAAGTTAAGGGTTTTGTATGGGCTACGAGTGTCCGTTCTAAATTTATAGGAAAGGATATTATAGCAGTGCTTAGGATTTTTGTAGGTGGAGAAATAATTGAGTACACTGAAATGGTTAATGATGCTAAAAGAAAAGTAATATCAAAAATACTTAGAAATGCAAAAGCATTAGGGGCAAATGCAGTAATAGGGGCAAGGTTTTCAACTCCTTCTCAAATTGTTCCAGGTGCTATTGAAATAAGTTGTTATGGCACAGCAGTAAAAGTAAAGCCAAAGAAGAGAAAGTGATTTTTATGAATAATTTTTCATTTGCTTTAATAATAATTGCAGGGTTCTTGTTTTCATTTATTTTTGAAAACTTGGCAATTGAATCTGGTTTTAAGAAAAAATTCTTCAAGCAGTATTATTCTTTTCTGCTTCTTCCTTTCTTGTACATGATTGGCTTTTTCTTATTTCCCTTGTTCTTTTATGGGAAGTTTAGTTTACAAGTGCAGGGTTTTTATAATTCTATTTACTTCTGGTTTTCAGTTTCCTTATTAATTGGTGGATTAGTTCGTTTTATATTTGATAAAATTAAGAAAAATTAATTAATGAAAATTTTTTTGCAGACTTTTGGTTGCACTGTTAATAAAGCGGACTCGATGATAATTAAGGCAAAACTTAATAATTATACTTTTGTTAAGTCAGCTGAAGAAGCTGATGTTGTTATTGTGAATAGCTGTGCTGTTAAGCTTACTACTGAAAATAAAATGGTTTCTCTTGTTGAAAAGTATAAAACAGAAGGCAAGAAGGTTATTTTAGCTGGTTGTCTTCCAAGGGTTAACAAGAAAAGAGCGTTGAGTTTAGGTGTTTCAATTGTTGATACTAATTCACTTGATAAAATAAAACAAGCAGTAGAGTCAAATGAAGTAAAAGTGTTTTTTTCAAACAAGCATCTTGACAAGTTAAAATGCCCTCATTTACAAGATGATTCAGTGACTGCTGTTGTTGAATTAAGTGAAGGTTGTCTTGGCAATTGTGCTTTCTGCGGGACTAAAAATTCAAGAGGGGTTTTAACAAGTTATTCTGTTGAGGATATTGTTAATTATGTTGATTATTTAGTAAGTGTTGGTAAGAAGGAAATTTTAATGGCTTCGCAGGATAATGGTTGTTATGGTTTTGATATTAATACGAGCATTTTTAATTTAATTAGTGAAGTGACAAGTAAAGTTAAAGGGGATTACTGGATTAGAGTTGGAATGGCTAATCCTCATTTTGTTTATGATTATAAAGAAAAGTGGGTTGAGTTATTGAATAATAAAAAAGTGTTTAAGTTTGTTCACTTGCCTATTCAAAGTGGTTCAAACAAGGTTTTGAAGTTAATGAATAGGGTTGGTAGTGTAGAGCAGTTTGTTGAATTAATTTATTACTTGAAAAAAAATGTCAAGGGCTTGACTGTAATGACTGATATTATAGTTGGTTTTCCAGGCGAAGAAGATAAAGATTTTCAGCAGACAATTGATTTAATTAAAAAAGTTAAACCAGATGTTGTTAATATTTCAATGTTTTATCCTCGTCCTAAAACAAAAGCAGTTTCGATGAAAAAAATTCCAACAAGTATTTCAAAACAGAGAACAAGAAAATTAACAAGAGTATGTAATGAAATTAGCTTAAGAAATAATGAAAAAATGATTGGAAAAGATATTGCTTGTCTTGTCACTGGTTTTTTAAATGATGGTAAAATGCATTCCCGTGCTTATAATTATAGGCAAGTTATTTTTCCTGAAAAAGCAAGTGGTTTTGTAAAAGTAAGAATTAAAAAAGTGACGTCAGGTTACTTAATAGGTAATTTAATTTAATGTCTTGTAATGCTAAACATTATTAAATAACTTCTGTTTTAATATTAATCATTATGTTTAATGTTTTAAGAAGAAGTTTAAAAATTTACACTGAGACTTTAAACTTAGTAATATTATTTAGTTTTTTTATTTTATTTTCATTATTCTTAATGCCTCTTGTCTCTACTTATGTTAATGTAGGTGCTGGATTTATTCGTTTTTCTTCAATCGTTAATGATTTGAATGCTTTTCAATCT
>Ga0114934_10001477_pt1 | contig 15322 bp, 25 predicted proteins | sample 4SBtaG_2_FD_99695 | JGI IMG/M metagenome (GOLD analysis project Ga0114934, IMG submission 99695) | Deep subsurface microbial communities from Kolumbo volcano to uncover new lineages of life (NeLLi) - 4SBTROV10_white metaG | ecosystem: Environmental > Aquatic > Marine > Volcanic ... | reverse complement strand
AGCATTTGATTTTGCAGAGATAGGTAATTACATGATCCATAACAAAGGGAACAGAAAGATTACAGGTACGCTTCCACCTGATGTAGCTGGCCCTAGACGTAATGCTATGATCCCAGAGATAGTAGCAAACTATAAGTTTGATAATATACTTGAGATTGGTACGTGGAGTGGAGCAAGAGCAATCAAGATAGCATCTGCTTTGTTTGAAGCTGGCTTAGAAAAGGTTCATTATACAGGCTTTGATCTGTTTGAAGAAGCTACTAAAGAAGATGATGAAGCTGAGAAGAATGTAAAGAAACATTACAGTGAAGCAGAAGTAAAAGGATACTTTACGGACTTTGCCCAGACTGCCAAAAAGAATGGAAAGACTTTTACTTTTTGTTTAATTAAAGGAAACACTAGAGAAACTTTAAAGCTTTTAAAGAATAAGGATTACTGCAACACGCATAACATTAAGCCTCAGTTTGCCTACATCGATGGTGGTCATAGTGTTGAAACAGTCAGGTCAGACTATGCTCTGTTGAAACATCTTCCTGTTATTTTGTTTGATGATTTCTATACTCCAGACGGCAACGGAGATGTCGGACCAGACACTACTAAGTTTGGCTGTAATGAAGTCTTTGATAAGGATGTAGATAAGGACTATCAGAAAGCTATCTTGGCAACGGGTGATCAGGTAGTCGGTGGTGGCATAACAAATCTAGCCATTGTGTTGTCCGACAGTAAGTTAAAGCTACCACCTAAGATGAATACTGGTCGTGTCCCCATCAAGGTTAATCCACAAGACTGTATGCCTAAAGAACATATCAGAACTAACATTGAAGAGAACATAAAGAAAATAGATCACTGGATAAATGAGAAGGGAAAGTTAAATGATGAGCATCTTATTGTTGCTTCTGCTGGCCCCTCTTTAGAAAAGTATATACCAGACATTCTAAAACGGCAGGAAGAAACAGGAGCACGTATTGTATGTGTTAAACATTCACTACCTACTTTATTAAAACATGGGATCGTTCCATACGGATGTACTATTCTTGATCCTCGTTCTATAGATGGTGAGTCTACTCACGGTGTAGTACGTAAGACATTGTTTGAAGACATTCCTAAAGAAACTATTATGTTTGTTGCAAGTATGACAGATACTTCTGTTATGGATTACATTCTTACCAAGACAGATAACATCGTAGGGTTTCATGCATTCTCACAAGCTGTGGCTAAGTATGAATTTCTTGTCGGTAAGTATTTAATTACGGGTGGTACTTGTGCTGCTACCAGAACAGTAGGGTTGTTCCATACATTAGGGTTTCGTAACTTCCATCTATATGGTTTTGATTCTTCATTAGCAGAAAGACCAGACAACTATAAAGACAAGAGGGAAGACGGCGCACCTCTATTTATGAATGTAGGTGTGGAGACTGGTGATCCTGATGAACCTAAGTACTGGACTACAGGAGAGCTACTTGCATTAGCCCAAGATGTAGAGCAGATGTTAGATAGCGATGTGCTTGATCTAAACATCGACATACATTGTGATGGTCTGGTAAGCTCTGTTTGGAAAGACAGATTAAACAAAGGCTATAAGAAAAGATACTATACGGAGATATTAGAAAATGTCTGATGATAATAATATAGTAGAATTTCCCAGTGTAAATTTAAAAACTGTAAAGAGCTTTGATTTCCTACAACAAGCAGCTTATGATTCTTATAGAGAATCTATAGATGAATGTCTTAAAACAGTTAAACAAAATATAGATGAAAACAAAGACATTACTGGGGTTGTTTGTTTAACATTTGATAAGTCGGGAACTATGCAAGACTTAATGGCTGGAGACATTCATGCTGCTAATTTGTATGTAATGCTAGATAAAGTTAAAATGGATGTAATGAATATCATAAGCAATGCTTACGAGGAACTTGATGAATAAAAAAAGAGCACGAACAAAGAGGGGAAGATACAAAGGTGATGATCTTTCTACTCCACATAAGAACGAAGCTTATGTAAACGGGGGAACAAGTGTGCTTGACGGTTACAGTAAAACAATGCGTAAGTTCTTTACGCTTTACTAAGGAAAAGAAATGTTAGGTATAGCCGAATCAGTTATTGGAGTGGCCGGGAAAGTTCTGGATAAGTTTGTCGAGGATAAAGATTTAAAAACCAAACTATCCCACGAATTAAAAACGCAGCTTGTATCGTTGGATTTAGCTCAAGCTCAAACGAATCTGGAGCAAAGCAAGCACTCATCTATCTTCGTTGCCGGGGCTAGACCGGCCATCATGTGGATATGTGCTTTCGGCTTGGCGTGGCAATTTGTATTACAGCCCGTAGCAGTTTGGGGTATTGCACTAAGCGGTGCAGATGTAGTTCTTCCTGTTATTCAGACAGAAGGACTTATGAGTTTAACACTTGCGCTGTTAGGGTTAGGTTCCATGAGAACCGCAGAGAAGTGGAAAGGTGTTCAAAGGAATAATATGAAGAGATGACAAAGAAGGGTATGAAGGGGATGACAATAAAGGGCGGTCATAAACGTCCTACTAAGTCAGGTGCTGGTCTTACTAAAAAAGGCGTAGAGAAATATAAGAGACAGAACCCCGGTTCTAAATTAAAAACTGCCGTAACAGGTAAGGTTAAGAAGGGGAGTAAGGCTGCTAAACGTAGAAAAAGTTATTGCGCTAGGTCTGCTGGTCAAATGAAAAAGTTTCCTAAAGCAGCTAAAGATCCGAACAGCAGGTTAAGACAAGCTAGAAAAAGGTGGAAGTGCTGATGTCTTTATACGAAAATATAAACCGAAGAAAGAGGTTAGGTATCTCCAGACCTAAAAAGAAAACCACCATCTCTAAAAAAGCATATGCCAATATGAAGAAAGGTTTTCCTAAAAAGAAAAAGAAGAAGGCAACATAATGACAACAAGAAAAAAGAGATCGGCAAAGAAAGGTATTAAATCTGTACCAGCAGAATTAAGAAAGGCCAGTCGCTTACACGCAAGCCAAGCTAAGAGAGTGGCAAGTTATTTAAAGAGAAACTCAAAGAAAAAGAAAAAATAGCCCCCGTATTTGAGGCGTGAGTATCCATCTCGTACCCGTCTGGACACTACCTACCACAGAAGTACCGATTCTTATCCAGCCCTCTTAAAAGCTCTCTACGAGGAAATCCCTGTTTCTAGCTGCTCTAACTGGCTCTCTAGGTCAACTATACGGCTATGAAGGAGTTCGATCCGTTCTTTTATGGCTTCGATCTTTCTTTCCTTCACATCGCCCTCAATAATTGCATTGATTTTGGACTGAGCATCGTCAGATAATTTGGGATAGTCGTTTGAATAATTAGAAATAGAATAATATCTCATGTGTTTATTTAACCTCATGTGTTAAGCGTTAAAGAATTAAGAACCTTCTTAGAAGCATTCTTAGTTTATCTTATACCACAAACATTCCTGACATTCAAGTAGGTAAGTAAGTAAACCATTAACAAAGATTGCAATGGACACAGCATTAATAACTATTAACGCTCGATCATTCCAGATGATAGACACGACCATCCATCCACTTACACCAATGAGATGTACGATAAGATTAAGAGGAAAAATATTATGGGTGTGGAGGAGCATCCCCAATAGAAGTATTATTGAGGACACCCATTTAATATACCAATCTACTGTGTGAGTAGGTGTTTGCTTTTTAAGTTCCACAAGTTCCACCCATGCCTGTCATGTCACAGATGTCATGTGTCTCTACTGATTCTTCAAACTCTTCACCCAGTTTATCAATAGCTTCTGAATACGTAACTTTAGTTAAGGGCTGACCCCCACGACTACCATTAGGATAAACAGTGAACCCACGCAGATTATGGCTATATCTGGCGAGGACTTTACAAAACTCTTCAATTGTTTCATCATTGTTTAGCTTACTCCCCCATTCTGGTAAGTTAATAGTAGAACTAATGGACATATCAACATACTGTTGTATGTCAGCTTGAAACTTGATACGTCTTTCATAATCCTCTGCTAAATCTACAGCAGATTCTATAGTATCTGGATCGACTCCGTATATTTTAATGATTTCTTGTGCTGCTGCATCAACAACATATTGATAGTGCCACTTGTTTCCACTCTTTAAGTAACGTCTTTTATAGGCTACAGCAAAAATAGGTTCTATACCAGTAGAGGTTCCAGCTAGTATACCAATAGATCCAGTAGGAGCTATAGCCCTGTTTGCTATAGGTCTGCTAATACTTAACTTATCTGAAAATTCTTTGGATACTTTATCACTTACACCTTTATAGACTGACATCCAGTGATGAAGCTCTGGTACTACTTCGTATTTATGATTATGTTTAATTAACCACTCATGGATACCCATCATTCCCAAACCAAGTCTACGATTCTTTTCTCTGACATCATAAACTTTTTCATAAGGAAGCTTGGCTTTGAGTGTACCACATATAAGAAACTTGGTAGCTAGTTCTGTTACATCATGCAGTTCTGAAACAGAATCAATACGTCCTAGATTAATGCTGCCCAGATTACATACATCACTATCGTCAGCACTACTAACTTCAGTACAGGCATTGCGTAGTGTCTCGTCTTCTTTATCGAAGAAGTTAAAACTAAATCCCGGTTCTCCAGTTTTAAGAGCTTGACGTACATTATTCCTAAAGACATCGCCTACTTCTCCAGTTTCCCAATAACTTAATAACCAATCCGTATCATAGTTTACACTAATATTTGTCATATCCAATGGGCATGGAAAGTTAAAGTCTTTCTCTTTCAATTCTCCCAATGATAACTTTGTCCCTGCTACTGGAACATCATTCCAATTTTTAGAAATAAGAAATTCATTTATGTCTTTGTGTTGCCAGTTAAGGGAAGCGTATATAGCTGATCTCCTACTTCCCCCTTGCATCACCCGTCTTCCTATCTCATTAATCATCTGCATCTTAGGTATAGGTCCAGATGCTGTACCGCCTGTACCATGCAGTACCTCACCTGATCCTCTATACACAGAGTAATCAATACCTATACCACCGCCTGTCATAAGACATGACTCTGATTTCCATGAGAGATCAGCCCAGTCTTCCCGTGTGTCTTCTTCAGCCTTTAAAAGAAAACAATTATTAAAAAACTTATTCTCTCTTCCAGCATAATAAAGGTAACGTCCACCGGGAATAAACTTTAGATCACTAATCATATTAGAGAGTTCATTAACCTCTTCTTCGGTAAGCAAAGTACCGCACACATCATTAGCTAGTGTACGGGCTAGGTCTGTCCACGTTTCGCATCCTTCGTGCTGGTATTTATGTTTGAAAATATCTTCGCTGAACTTAGAGCGAAACATAGGGTTCTCGTTACTACGCCATGTTGACATAGGTACTCTCCTTTCTTTTAGTAAAATTAAAACGGATTAATTAATTGCTGTGCTATGTTACTTCTTACTACCCAGATCTCCTCTTTACCTAACTCTTCTTTCTCACACCAAACATCTATATCGCTTGTATCATATCCCTGTTTCTGCAAAGAAGATTTAATATTATGTACTAACTTCATTGCATTCCGTTTTGATTTAAGATAATCAAATTTAGGATTAGGGGTTTTACGATTAGGTATCATAGTGTTCTTTTGCCTTTTTTATCAAGAGGTTAAGGTAGTATTGTGCTTTTTCGAGATCTTCTACTGGCTGATCTTTATACTTGTATCGCCAGATGTATTTAAGTGTATTCCCTTTTAGGTATCCACGAAACTCTTCCTCATCCATGCTGGCTTCGATAGCACAAACAGCTTCGATATTCTTTCTATTATAATGCGGTGGATTATTAACCATGTCCATTTCTCTCTCCTTTGTAGCAGTTTTATTTTAGTATGTTTACTGTTAATTCTACAGCTTTTAAGCTGGTCATAATTAAAAAAACTATTGTTATAAGATCCATATTTATACCTCCTTTTCTAATTAATGTATAGTTTTTTCTTTTATTCTTTCTTCTATTTGAACCCTTAGTTCTGGAAGGGAGTTACTAGCTTCTTGTAGTATACTACTTACTTCTTCATCTGATTTAAAAATACAGCAATAAAGTTGTATTGCTATGGCTAACAAAGTTCCTGCACCCATCATTACAGATTCACTACTGTTAGGTTTAATTATAGGAGTGAGGAGATCGTAAACATCTTTATACAACTGCTCCTGTTCGGGTGTCATGCGTTCTTGTTCTGTATCTATCATGTCTTTGTAGAGTTTAATAGAATATTTATTCTTCTATAAGTAAACTCTCTTTCTCCTTCCATAATTAAATTAAAATATTTTCTTGCGTAATCAGGATCAATTCCAGCCAACTCACAAATAGGTTCAAAGGTGGAAGCGGTAACACATTCTGGTAAAGTAAACCATTTAATAGCACAGTCCCTATTAGCAATAGAAGAACGGGGTTCACCATCATAAGCTGGCTTGGTCGCATCCAACAATGACTGAAGAAAGACTGCGATAAACATAACTCTTTCGGGACTTGAAGGAGTAGATATATTTTGGTCTTCATTAAAGATATACCTTTTTGCAAAGTTATCCCAAGCTGTTGGTGGTATAGATACATTAGCTGAAACACTCGCTTCTCCAACTTCCCCATTTTGAGTAGGGTCCATAATTTTTGTGTAAGTAAAAGCGGTGGTCGTAGTGCTTGTTATACCCCTTCGTATTCGTACTTTCTTTTTCATTTATCCAACTATCAGGTACTAATTTTTCTGCCCATTGAAATTTATGTTTATCTGCCCAATCTCCTACAGATGTTTTACTATATTTAGATAGCTTTGTCCTAGCATCCATGAAAAGTATTCGGATGTCAAGATGAGGATTGTAACTTCTTATAAACAACATCTTTTTTCTATCTTTTAATGGAAAGTATCCCTTACATTCTATCAAAATATTGTTTGGTAATACTATATCAGGTAGATAGTTATGCATACTTTCGGGAACAGCATAAGAAACTTTATAAGATTCATATCCTGCTTTAATATTCCTCTCTTTAAGATCAGCAAACACACCTTGCTCAAACTTAGATCTGAACTTACGCTTCTTTTTCTTCTTGCGCTGTTCGTTTCTTATGTTTTCCCTTTTTCTACGGGGTGAGTTCTTCGACATTAGGTAGCTTCCTGACTTGAGTTAAGTATCTTATTCCATTAGCATATTTAAAACCACGTAATCCCCGGCCATCATTAGCGTCTTCCCAACATTCAAACTTAAAGCGACAGTAAGAACAACTCGTATTTAATTTCATGTTACCTGATTGCCCATCGGGAACTTCGCTATAACATTTATTAGGAGGAGTATCTTTCGCTAATACTTTTTTAAGATATTGAATACGATCTTTCGCATCTATCATTTCCATTTGATGTAGTGGCATGACAACCACTTCACCTGACTGTTTATCTATTACAATAAATGCAGCTTCATTATCATTCTCTGTTAAAGCATACGCAGAAATTTGTGCTACATAACCAAATGGATCATCACCTACTAACTTATGATTTTTAAATTTAGAGAATGATCTACCTGAAGCTGACTTAAAATCTACAAGAACACCATCTACTCTGGCATCTTGGTGTCCCTTGATACCCTCTATGTCATGCTCCTTCTGTTGTTCTTCTACAGAATGTCCTGACATTTTTAACATCAATACTAATAGCTCTTCAAGTAGATGACCATATAAAAACTTTAACTGTAAGCTATAGTCCAATCTATGTTGAGAAGTATCGTAAGTTTCATACCATAGTTGTCGGGCAGGTTTGCCTATGTTAGACATCCGCATGACCACTCTTTTTTCGGTAGTGTTTCCCTCTGAAAAAGACGAGGTGATAGCAGAAGCTACGTTATCACAAAACTCATTTAGGTCTTTGCTGGAAGGAGATACAGCATTATCCCAAAGTGACTGAAAGTCTTGTGGTATAGTTGAAATTGTTGCCATCTGCTATCACCTCAAGTTAGACTAAAACGGTGAGTCTTCTGATTGAGGTGCAGTATATCCACCTTTTACTTCACCAAAACCCTCACCATCATCGTCAGACTCAGGAGAGTTGTATTCAATTAACGAAATAACCTGTACAGCTTCAAGATGAAACTGATGAAAACCACTTTTAGTAGTCTTAGAAGAAAACTTTACATTAACTTCCGAACCATTTCCTATCTTCTTATACATATCATCAGATAGGGGGTTGTTCTTTGCATCTACTACAGATGGTCTGGGATTTAGATTACCATTGTAATCATACCCATACTTTTTAAGAGTAACGAAACTTTCTTTCAAACCAGCACTGGCTTTACCAGAATTAGGATCATCTTTCTTAACATTCATACCCAATTCTTTAGCTAACTTGACATTATCTTTATCAAGATTACCTACATCAAGTGAATACCTTTTATCATCAGGACTCATTTGAGTTCCCATTGGAGTATGTAGTTTAGCCCAATATATTTTTCCAGAAATAACAGGCATTTTTTTCTTTCCTTTCGTGTTCAATAAGTTTCAAAAAATTTTCAATAAACCCAACGTAAAGCACGACACAGAACGTGTCAAGAAAAAAATTCAATGTCGTTCATTTTTTCGTACGCCAGATTGTAACAGTCATCTTTTACTATGTATCCATTGTCACCATCCTCTTCTCCTTGTTTAAGAAATTTAGCTCTATCAAAAAACTTTTCTTTTTCTATCCATCCACATACCCAACATCGAGAGTAGTCAGAAAACATTCTAACGAATACGTAGTAGGTACATCTTTGTCTTGTATTATAAGCGGCTACAGAAGCAACGTAATGTGGTTGAGGAACTGATCTACATCTTTTAGTTTTTACATCAATGGTTCCATTAGGCGTGATGATATCGTAGTCGTAAGTATTATTTAACTTACCTTCTTTAAGTACTGACAGCACAGCCTGTTCTCCAATAAAACCAAGTACATTTCCTTTGCCTTCAGAGATAGAGTGTTTTAGAATACCCATCTCCTTAGACTTTTCTTCAGCTTCTTTAATCCATTCAGGTATGATCTTAACTTCTAACATTTAATGTGTCTCCGACCAGTTGATTCCAATTTTAGATTCGCTATCAAGAGGACACCTCACGTTTAAACTTTCTTCTGTGTCCTTCATTGCTTGTTTAGATATATAACAAAACTCTTCAGCATCTTTTTTATGTACTTCAAACTGTACTTCATCGTGTATATTAGCTACAGGCTTTGCGTCTAATCCATTTATCTTTACATAGTTAGTTATGTGGCACAGCCATTCCTTACAGATGATTGCACCTGCACCTTGCAATAAAGTATTTACGGCAGCATGACTGCTCTTAATGTGGAAGTATCTTCCATCTAATCCTTTGACCATATTAGTTTCTTCTGCTTCTTCCATAGTTCTTTCTCTGAAAGACGATAGCTTGGGCATAGAAGTTAAAAATTTATTAATCAATCTTTGCCCTGTTCGTGCATCTTCTCCAACTACAGAACCAATCTTAGAAGCTCCAGCCCCGTAGAGAAAAGCGTAGATGAAAGTCTTTGCCTGATCTCTTGTTTCTAAACCAGCCATCTTTTGATTAGCCGTGTGTACATCCCCCTCAAGTATTTCTTTTGTGTAGTTATCATCATTAATGTAATGGGCTAAACACCTCAGTTCTAAACCAGAAGCATCTGCTCCTACTAATCTGTAGTTATCTGGATCTTCTACAGTCCAGCATTCCCTACACTCTTTTCCATAAGGAGAGTATACGGCTGGAATTTGTGCCATGTTAGGAGAGTTATGACTCATGCGGTTGGTAACTGCACCTATCGTTATGACATTGCCGTGTACTCTTTCCGTGTCGGGATTAATAGCTTTAACCCACGATGCAATCTGTGATGTTCTTTTATTAAGTAACATATACTTACGGATGTACTCTGCTTCAGCTAGATCACACTCTGCTAATGTGCCTTCATTAACAACAGGTAGTCCCGTCTTCTCGGTAAACTTAGTAGGCTTCCAGCCTCTTTTAACTAACCTGTCCCCTATCTGTTGACGACTCTGTGGATTAAACGGAATGATCTTAGTCTTTGTTTTTAATTCAACCAGAGTAGGTTCAAAGATTTCTACAAGATGATCTTCCAGTTCGTTGCTCTCATCTGATAAGGAAGCAACGAGAACCTGAACTTTACACCTGTCTATAAAGAACCCGTTATCCTTTTGAAGATCCAAGAGTCTACGAACAGTGTGCTCTAGTTTAACTGAATGCTTAGACCATCCTTTCATATTCTCACGAAGATGGTGATAAACTTTTTCAGTTACTTCTACATCCCTTTCACAGTAACGATGCATCATAGGTGTGTATGCTTCAAATGATTCTGGGCTGTTCATCTTGGGGAAGTTAAGTATATCTCCCCAGTTTCTTAAACTATTCCCACCATCTCGAATGGGATTATTTAACTGACTAATAATAAGGGTATCTATTACTTTAAAATAAGAGTAATCAATGTCCCACAGTTTCTTTAAGCTAGGTAAGTCATACGATATTCCGTTATGCATGATAAGCTGATCAGTTTGATTAAGATAAGACTGTAGCTTATCCTTCTCCCATTCTCGAAATGAGAGTACCTCACCCGTGTCCATGTTCTTACATACAACTACATGAATGCAGGTAGGGTCTAACCCATTTGTCTCTATATCAAGTGCTACTTTCATTCCATCTCTCTTCAGCGTGTATCTCTCTGTGACAGTTTGCACACACAAGCATACATTTGTCGAGTTCTTTTTTTATTTTCTCCCACGAATTACGACCCATCATGGTTGCAATCTTTGCTTCCTTTTGAGAGGGATCAACATGATGAAAGTCATATACATTCAGACACTCATAAGAAACACCGCATCGTTGACAACAGCCACCTAAATAGTTAACGGCTCTTGTCTTGTGTTTCTGTTGCCGAAGCCCCTGATAATCCTTACGATACTTAGGATCATTAGAAGCTTTTGTTCTCCATGTATTGTTTCTTATACTCATTAGTTAAATACTCCAAGTAACAATCTGAACACCAATATGCATTCGATGAATGAATGGTGGGTTCACCATCTCCACACCTATTGCATAACCGATTCAAAGAGTTCTGTTGTGTCGTTTGGGTTATGTTCTTCTTCATTTTCCTCATCTCCTTCTTCTATTTCGGAACGATCTATCTCTGTCTGCCTTCCTGTAACTCTTTCATATCTAAGATAAGAAGCTGGCCCTGTGTCGCCACTAAACCTGTTCTTCAGTACTCGAACAAGAGTCGTATTACGTACCAGTTCATCCTCGTTTTGACTGTCTCTCTCTAGTCCCAATACCATGTCAGAGAGTTGAGCTATACCCTGACTGCCTCGCAGATGACTCAGAGAAACGTGATGTCCTTCTTCGTGTCCACCATTAGGCACACGTTTAAGGTGGGTGACGATACCCAGATGTATGTTAAGTTCTTGAACCAACATTCTTAACTTGGTCATAACTTCATCAATAGCTCTACGCTCGTCACCAAACTCTTGTGACGAAACGATAATAGATATGTGATCCAAGAAGATAAACTTACAGTCTAAACCCTTTGCCATAAATCTAACACGAGATAGTAGCTGATCTATTCCCCATGACCCGAAGTGGTCAAAGAGAAATACCCGTCTATCCATACTGACTGCTTCAAAAGCTTCTTTAAACTCTTCGTCAGTGTACTCGCAAGTCGGAAGATGCATAGGTTTATTAGCGTGTATGCCAAGTAAAGCAAGACCAGTACGTTTGACACTCTCTTCAAGGAAGAGCATACCTATGTTGTAAGGGCTACTCTGTAGCACATGATAGGCAAGTTCTCTGACTGTAGTACTCTTACCTGCTCCAGTACCAGCCGCAAATGTACATAGCTCTCCCAGTCTCATGCCGTATGTCAGATGTTGCAAACCTGACCACGGGTAATCGACTGTTATTATATCTTCCTTTTCTGAAAGTGATTCCCACATATCAGCAAGACATACAATTCCATCAGGAGTGTACTGCTTTTTATTGTTAAACCATTCAGATACAAAATCTTTAGACTTACCTGTAATTAGATATTCACATGGATCTTTAAGAGCCGTTGTTAGTATGTGACATTTGCCCGGACTAAACAGATCCGCTACTTCTTGGGATGCTTTACGACCAGCCGTGTCGGTGTCAAAACATATCACTACGTTGTCGAACATATCCAAGAACTGAAGTGATCGTTTACAGTCTTTTAAAGCTGATGCTGCTCCATTCCGTATAGACACAACGGGATAGTTCCCAAGCATCTGATGACAGGCTAACGCATCCAATTCACCTTCACATATAGTGATAAACTTAGAGGGACTGTTGAAAAGTTGCTGTCCAAACAGTCCAGTAATCGGCCAGCTTCCTGATGTGCGGAAACCTTTAGATGCAACTTCTCGTGTTTTATAGGCTACTAAAGAATTGTTCTTGTCATAGTATGGATACTGATGATGAGTTATATCTCCGTCATCGTTAGTGGTCACAGTGACGTTGTACTTTTTACAAGTCTCCGCATTAATTCTTCTGTCGGTGATGGCAGATACAGTTCCCTTTGAAGATTCAAATTCAAACTGATCCTTGATTGCTTGGGCAACAGATGTAGGCATATTACTTTCTCCTTCTTTTCCTTTGTATGTATGGCAACTAAAACACCAAGTAGAACCATCTTCGTAAACTCCATTTGCATCAGATGATCCACACTCTTCACAAGCTATGTGTCTAATATATTTACCCATCAGAATCTTTCTGGGATTTTCTTATTCTCTTGGATAACATAATCTTTCTCCGTTGTTTTTAATCCAAAGTCTAAGGTTAACTGGTCGGTATCTTTAGGTAGATAAACATCCACATGGCAACCACACTCTTGGCAACTCAGGTTTGTAACCATGCAGTACGTTTCATCTTCTTCTTCTATATCGTGATCTCCACCCCAAGTCAAAGGATTTTTACAGTGCCAGCACAACATAGAACTATTAGCTCTTGCTGTCTGCTGTTCTGTAATTAGTTTTTGGTTCTTAACTTCTTCCTTCAAACCAGACATTTCTTCTTCCAATCGAGCTACTTTATTGTATGCTCGTGTTTCCTTTTCGATAGCTAAGTCAGCATACAATTTAAGCTGTCTAAACTTCTCCATTAGTTCTTTCTTATCCATGTCATCCTCCAGCCATGTTAATGATTAACCATGTGACGCTAATGATTATAACTATACCTAGTATTAACTTAACCCATTCAATCAGAGGTGGCATGATTAACTCCTTTCTTTAGAAGCTCAAGTTCACTTTCTTTATAGTCGGTTGACTCACCTTCGTCTAGTGTCTTACCATGATGATAAACAGATACATATGTCGGGTGAACAGCTATGACAGAACCAGTAAGGGGTTTACCAATTACCTTTACTGTGTCTGCTCTGGCAAACTTTGAAGGTTTAAGTTTATGTTTGAATAACATATTGTCAGGATGGGGAACGTACTGAAGATGAGTCTCCAATAGCTGTATCTTTCCAATAGGGTTCCAATCCCCTTCCCACTCTTCTTTCCCAAACTTAGTAGTAAACTGAGTAACATTAGGATCAGAGTCAGATTCATATTCAATCTCATAGCGATATATAAAAATATCACATTCTTTTCTACAGTATCTATCTAAGTATTTATATACTTCTTCGATAGTTTCTTTTGATTTGTGCCAGTAAGTAGTACCCGTATATGACTGTACGGCAAGTGCTTGATATCTATATTTCATACTGCTATTCCCCATGATTGGTCAGGTATCTTAATTAAATTACCATTTCTATCGTAGACAGTGTGTGGCATTGAAGTAATAGAAATGACACGATGTAGTTTCTCTGTAGCTATCCTATTCTCGTAATAGACTGACAGTGGTGGTGCTGGTGGCACTGGTGGTAACGGCTCAATCATTAGGAATCTCCCATTCAAAAGTGTATCCAATCCTTCGTGCATTAGGATACTTAGTTAACACCTGTTCCGACTCACACTCCCAACAGATGTATTCAATGTCACAATGTGGACAGTCTGGATCAGGCTCAATCATTTTCATCCCCCCATACTCTTAGTCGAATATAAAAACCACCTTTTTTATTTGTTTCCAAATCAAGAGCTACGATGGGATTTTCACTGTCCCAATTATAGTCAAAGTTCCCACCAAAATGTTTTTGCAGAACTCCAATTAAATCGTGTTCAAATTCTTCAGGCATCTTTCTCTCCTTCTTGTTGTCCGATATAACAAAACTCTTTAGCCTCCTTCTTATGTACTTCAAATTGTATTCATTCATCTTGTCCCTCCTCCTTATACTTCATATTTACACACTCACTCAGAGATGTAGGTAAGTCATCAGGGACTACACTGATATACCATGCGTATTCCCCTTCATCGCTTTCATAATCTTCTATGAATTGCAGTTTAACCCTTAACTCATGCTTCTCTAATTTTTGATTGATTAGCTCAACACCATCTACAAAACCATCACTCTTATGGCTATCGTTAAACACTAGTAACTTACCCATGTTTCTCTCCTTCTTGTTTCCACCAGTTAGGTGTGGGAGTGTACTTCCATTGAGCGAAATGTTTCTCTCCCATATAATAATTACGATAGGCTTGTATGCTGTCACCTTCTACCTTGTATTCATCTGGCATACATTGGGGAGGTTCGGTAGACACTGGGACACCACTTATATTTTTAGGTCTAGTTTTTAAAGGTTCAAGTAATCGGTGAGTTGCATGAGTTTTTTTGTATCTTACTTTGTACTGTTCTAACAGATGATATAAAAGCTCCCATGCATAACGATAGTTACCATAATTTTCCCTAACCCATACATTTGATGGATGGTTTTTATGCGTAGATTTATATATGCTTTTGATAGCATCCTCACCATCTAGTTGATGATGTGCAGTCGAAAGCATTTGTGCTGTCTCCAGTATCATTTTGACAACGTGCTTATCACAATGAAATTCAGCACACAAGTGAGGGTAATCACTTAAATAAAATATATTCATTTGTCTCTCCTTCTATCTGTAACAAACTGAATCTAAAAGTTTTTTTATTTTTGTTATTTAATGAGGTTTCAAAATCAACTCGACCTGATACTAATTGATCGGATCGCATCGGTCAAACACTTTTTTTCGTGTCGGGTCATTTTATTTTTTTCTGTTGCAAAAATGTCACACCTCCCATTATTTATAAAATAGATGATCACCTATTCTTTTAACAAATGTTTTTTGTTCTGCCCATTTAGGTCTAACACTAATTGAATGATAAAATAAGGAACCATTTGTTATATCACTTTTCCCTTT
>Ga0114934_10001476_pt1 | contig 15325 bp, 18 predicted proteins | sample 4SBtaG_2_FD_99695 | JGI IMG/M metagenome (GOLD analysis project Ga0114934, IMG submission 99695) | Deep subsurface microbial communities from Kolumbo volcano to uncover new lineages of life (NeLLi) - 4SBTROV10_white metaG | ecosystem: Environmental > Aquatic > Marine > Volcanic ... | reverse complement strand
TTAGATTCATGTCCTGGTCAGGCTGAAACATTTAACGGATTTGATGACAAAGACGGTTGTCCTGACAGATTTGTATTTACTCTAGATTCTGATCAAGATGGAATTGTTGATGTATCTGATGCATGTCCATTAGAACCTGAAACTTATAATTTCTATCAAGATGAAGACGGTTGTCCGGACTCTACTGGTTCTGTTGTACCATCCTATAGTTTTGCTGACACTGACGGTGATGGAATTGATGATAGAAAAGACACATGTATTGATGAGCAAGAGAACTTTAACGGATATCTAGATTGGGATGGCTGTCCTGATGTACTAGCTGCAGAATCTACTACTCCAACAAGAATTGATTCTGACGGTGATGGTTATTATGATTCAATTGATTCATGTCCAACTAACCCTGAAACTTGGAACAAATACAATGATCATGACGGTTGCCCTGACACTGCTCCAGAACAACAAAGATTCGTCCATGATGATGATCTAGATGATATCATTAATGATGAAGACTTGTGCCCTCTTGACCCTGAAGATTATGACGGTGACAGAGATGAAGACGGTTGTCCTGATAACTAATAGAATTTTACCTCCTTTTTGAATGATAAATATATTCAATTTGTAGAGTTTCAACATGCTTCCAAAATTTTCTAGTAGAGCATTTTTAGCTCCAATGGCTGGAGTGAGTGATCCTGCACTTCGATTACAATGTAAAAAAATGGGCGCTGGATTGGTGGTTACTGAATTTACAAACATTCACAGTATTATTGCAAAAGAAAATCAACTCAAAGAAAAAATGAAAACTATTCAAGAATTCATTGAATATTCTGATGAAGAACGACCATTGTCGATTCAATTATTTGGTTCTGATCTTCAAGCTTTAGAAAAAGCAGCCAAGATTGTAGAACCTTATTTTGATATTATTGATTACAATATGGGCTGTCCTGCACCTCACATTACTTCACAAATGGCAGGAGGTGCATTATTGCAAGAAGTTAATCTGACCCAACAAATATTCAGCACCCTTGTCAATGCGGTAAAAAAACCTGTAACCCTAAAGATTCGTTCAGGAGTAACTGATGCAAGTAAATTCCTTTTTCGAGATATTGCAGAAGTTGCTGAAGATGAAGGTATTCAAATGATTACACTACATCCAAGAACTGTCAGTCAAGGTTATTCTGGTAATGCTGATTGGGATTTGATCAAAGAACTCAAGGAAATTTCTAGCCTCCCAATTGTTGGAAATGGTGATATTACTACACCTGAAGAAGCTAAAACCATGATTGACAGAACAAACTGTGATTATGTAATGATAGGCAGAGGCGCAATGGGAAACCCATTTCTTTTTGAGCAAATTAATGATTATTTGAAGACTAATTCTTACAAGGAATATTCATTCAAAGATAGATTAAATTCCTTTTTTGATTATATACATCTTACAAATAAATACAAAATAAAATTTGCAAATATCAAAGGTCAAGCCATGAGATTTACTAAAGGAATGAATGGTGGTTCTAAATTACGTTCAAAAATTACTTTTACAAAAAATATTGAAGAATTAGAAAAAATCATGCATGATGCTTATAACTCCCCTTAGAAATCTTTTAAAAAATTTAAAATTCCTTTACATTTGTTTATGAAATGCTTAAATTTTCTAGTGAATTTTTAAGTAAATCGGACTATTCTTATATATTTCAAGAGAGCATTTTAAGTATGAAAATAGGAGTTGAATCATAATGGCAACAGCTTATGTTCTCATAAACTGTGAGCTTGGTTCTGAAGAAGCTGTTATCTCAGAACTAAAATCAATTGAAGGTGTTGTTGAAGTACATGGTACCTTTGGTGCATATGATATTCTGGCTAAAGTAGAATCTAGTCAAGTAGAAGCACTACGAGAAACTATTACTTGGAAGATAAGAAAAATCCCAAAAATCAGATCAACACTAACCTTGATGGGAATTGAAGGTCAGCAATAATCTTCAAAATCCTTTGCTTTTATACTCAAATTGTAATACTATACCATCCCTTCAAAAAACATGTCCCCCAAAGGGATAACACCCCTGAGAGGAGGTTGTCCCCCTCTCAGCAGTTAAATTTTCAATAATTATTGATATTATTTTGATAAAAGAAAATGATTAGAGGGCTTCAGAACCACTCTTTTTAGATGCTATATTCAAGACGCTATCCACATTGGATACGATGACAATTCCATCTCCGCCTTTTCCAGTAAAAGCTGCATCAGCGATTGCTGAGGAAATTTTTTCTACGTCTGAATCATCTACAATTGTACTAACAGTTGCAACTTCATTGTATTCTGCAGTTATAGTACCAGTTCCTCTACCAGATCTCATTTCTTGTCTAGCTCCAGAACCCCTACCTTTTCCTTCCAGAATAGTGAATCCACCTACAAGTTCACTAATTGCATCAGTGACTGCACCAATTTTGGTTGCCTGAACAGTTGCCTCAATTCGTTTCATTTGAATTCATTTTTTCGTATTATTTAAAAAAGATCATATGTTTTTATTCAAATTTTATGATACTATGGCATCTAATTGGTTATATCATAATCCTCTGGCCTTTTTAGTACTAAAAAAAAATAAAATCATGAAAAGTGATGAAAAAAGATCTCATAGACTAAACTATCTTTTGAAATGTTATCTGACAAATCCAAAGGAAAATGATCTATACCAAAGAGCAAAACAAATGGGAGTTACTGATTCAACTGCTAAGGATTACATTCGAACCGTAATTATCCAAGCCCAAAAAATCTACTCAAAATAGCTTTCTGACATATATTCATAAATAATCAATTTGAGAGAAAATACACATGACAGATCCATTATTGGATGATGTAAAGGCTCTTTTGGATAAGGATTTTGGAGACGATCGAATCCTAAAGCAAATCTGTAGAGCTTGTGAACGTAATGAAGTAATTAGTAACTATGAACGAAACTATGTAAGAAAATTAGCTGAAAAACACCTCGGGAAAAAACCTGAATTTACTCCAACTGAAGAAAAACCCGTAATTCCAGATGTTGTGATTCCTGAAACTCCATCTATTCAACAAACTCAATCTTTCCAAACTTCAGTACCTGAAGTATCATACTCTAAACCAAAAAATAAAAAAATTATGATAGGTCTTGGAGGTTTAGCTTTGGTAATAATTATTGCAGCTGCAGTATCCTTTAGTGATATTACAATTGGTACTCCAAAAATTGATTCACCAATAGATACAACTCCTGCATCATTATCTATTGAAACTGATTTAACATCATATGCAAACAAGGATCTAATTTCAATAAGTGGAGTATCCGATACATCTGGATCTGTAAATCTTTCAATTGAAAATCAAAACAATGAATTAGTTTGGGCAGAACAAATATCCTTGAAAAGTGATGGCAGATTTTCAACATTAGCTATTGCTGGTGGTTCAGGATGGGAAAAATCTGGAACATACACCATTATAGTTGATAATGGAAAAGAAACAAAATCAAATACTTTTTCATTTACAGCATAATCTATTCAAATTCTTTCCAGTGAGAGTCAAGCAAATCTCGTAATCTTTCTACACTAATTTCATCCATATATTCACGATAAACAATGAATTTGTTTTGTTTACCTGTATCATCACCATAGATGTCCGTGGTATTTTTAGGAATTGCACCTGTTTTCCATTGCCCCATTTCAAAAATCCATATAGTAGAATCAGGATTAGAAAAATCAATATCATCGCATCCAACAACATACAGATAGCATTTTGTTGCTAGATTCAATTTTTCATGCAAATTTTCATATGCTATCATTTGACCCTTTGCTATGTTGATTTTGTCATTATGAAATCCCTTGAATTCTAATATAACGAAACTCCCTTTATGTTCAATTAACCAATCAATATCTGTGCCTCCAGAGGCCATCATCCCGTGCACAATTAGGTCTCCTAGAACTTCTCTTCCACGTGTAAATTCCGATTCATCAAAAATCTGATATTTTGCCTTAGCACTTTTACGAGTAATTTGTTTTGAGATTTGACTAGTTTGAACCTGATTGTTTTTCTCATACAATGTATCGATTAAATCACTTGTTTCATTAGGCAATATTTTTTCAACATTTATCCAAATGATAAGAGAGTTTGTAAAATTTTATGATTCTTCTAGTCTATCTACAAAAATGCTCATTTCCTGTTCCCTTGTAGAGGACAAAATACTCGTCCTGGTTCTTTCTATCTTTTTTTGCATTCAAAGCATCTTGATACATTTCAAAATGCTCAATAAGATATAATTGATTTCCAGGCTCCGCAAAATAATCTATCCCAATCAAATCAAATCCTTTTTCAGGAGTCAATCTGATTTTTTCATCCTCAAAAATATCTTTAGTCAATTTTTAAATTAATGTGTAATCTATTGATCATAAATCATTAGATTTTTTTCTTCTAATAACGCATGTAAGTTATGAACAGAACGGTAGACATCTGATTCTTTTTTAGCTCCAGTACATACCAATTTTCCAGATGCAAATAACAAGATAACTGTTTTAGGATCTAACATTCTATGAATAAGTCCTGGAAACTGTTCTGGTTCATACATACTTCTTGGTAATGTTCTTGCAGCTTTTTCTAAATGGATTTTTCCACCTAAGTTAATTGCTGCAACAATGTTTTGTACCGTAATTACGGCATCTTTTTTTATTTTGATTTTCCCTTTTCTTAATTTTTGGACAACTGTATTTACTGCTTTTATTGACATCTCTTCTGATTTAGCTCCAGTACATACCATCTTACCTGTTCTGAAAATTAGAGTTGCAGTTCTTGGATTTGTTAATCTGAACACAAGTCCAGGAAATTGTTCTGGATGATATTCAGTATCTGGAAATTTTTCTGTAATTTCAATAAGATCAATTTTTTGGTCAACTGATGCTGATGCTACAACATTTTCAACACTAACAATTGGTTTTGTTTGAGGCATAACGAGGGACTTTATATATGCCCTTTATATATACTAGTCCGATTTTGTTTCAAGATTTAGTTTTTCTAATGATGTCCAATCCATTGGTATCGATATTCTTCATCAATGATATCTGACACTATCTCTTTGTTTTTGATTTTAGTTTTAGGAATATCTACATCAAAAAATCCCAACTGACCTTTCCAAGATATTGGAATTCTTAATGGTTTAGCATTTTTTAACATAAACCCAAAAGTTTTGTTTTGAAATTTTTTTGATGCAAAATGAAATTTCTGATCTGATTTTATTTCTTTAATTGAATTATATCTTTTAACATCATACAATTGTGCTTTACCAATAATTGCACCTGTGACAAATTTTTTTTCAATTTTTAATCTTTTAGAATCTTTTACTCGGATTTTTAGTGGAGAATGAATTAAAAATTCTCCACGGAAATTAGTATTCCAATTTCTTAATTCTATGGTCTTTTTTCCTGAAATAATTAAATCAGCAAATGGTTGTGAAACTGAAAGACATTTCAATGCTGTTATTCAGTAGCTGCTTTGATATATTGCCCTGGATTTTTGCCTTGTCCTTCTGGCAAATTTGTTATACCACCATTCAAACTCTCTGTTACTATGCCTTTGCTTGCAAGTACTTGAGCAGTCATCAAAGATGTATTTCCAGCCATACAAATTAACAATGATTTACCTTTAGAGCCATCCAGATCTTTGTTTAATTCATCTGGAATTTGCTGTGTGGATAATAATTGATTAATCGTACTTGCCTTTGGAATTGCAATTTTATCTTTACCCACTCCTAGTGATTTTGCAATCATTTCAATTCCTTCCTCTTTTGGAGTGTATGAAGTATGAACCCAGATTATTTTATCATATTCTTGCACACTTGATGATGCTTCATCTAATGATACTTGGATACGTTGATTACTTGACATTGCTTCTAGATTTTTCCTATATTTTTCAATACCATCAGCAACCACAACTATGAATTTACCTTTATCGCCATCACTAAGCTTTTCTAGAATAGAATATAGTGCAAGTGCAGTACTTTCACCAATATTGTGACCTTTTTCTACAAAGAATTTTAGCAAGTGCTTTGCTTGTCCAAAATCGACTTCATGTTCAGCCTCATATACATCTGGATTGTATAATTTCAAACCGTCTGCTTTGGCTTTTGTTCTAATCCCTGCTACATCTTGACCTGGAATTGGAAATACAACATGAATTGCTTTTTTCCTATATTTTTCATTCATGTATCTGCTTAATCCTCCAGATGTACCACCTGTACCAAAGGAACACCAAATTCTATAATCTTCTAAAGAATCTGAATTTTCTTTTAATTGCTGTTCGATTTCTACTGCTGTAATAGTTTGATGAGCATTAATGTTTAATTCATTATCATATTGTTCAGGACAGAAAAATCCATAAATTTTTGCAAGCAATTTTGCTAAATTAATAATGTCTTGTGCTGCTAACAATGTCTCAATTTCAGAAATTGAATTATCAAAAATTGTAGGATCAAAACCTAACTCTGCTAATTGAGAACGAACATTGCCTGCAGTTGCTTTTGCTTTTAAAGCATCAGCATCACTATCTTTCATTCCTGGTGCTGGACAAATATCCATATCAAGATCCATTATTCGAATATCTTCATTTCTTAATTCTTTAAAGACACCTTCTTGTAATTTCCTTGAAACAAGTGACACTACAGTTAATCCAAGCTTTGACATTTGTCCTAAAGCAATTCCAAAGTTTCCTGATGTTGCCTCAATGATTGTTTGTCCACTTTTCAATTTACCAGTTTTAATGGCATCATGCATTATGTGAATTGCAGGTCTTACTTTGATTGAACCTGATAATAAATTGGCATCAAATTTTCCATATACTTTCAAATCTAAATCAGAAATATCTAATTTGTACACACTTTTTGCACATTCTTTAAGATCACTAGTCAGATCAACTAATGGAGTTGCATTCACCACTTTTTCTCCCTCTAAATGTGGAATTTTATTCCAAATTTCTTGCTCAAATTTTTCAAGTAATGGTTTATCAAAATCGATTTCAGACATATTTTCTCTAGAACCATTCAGTTTTTTGCTTCATATATAACATCCTGACAAAATTTTGAAAAATTAAGCTTCTAAAATGCTCATTACCTTATTTGGAATATCATTTAGCCTACTTACTGCCATGGTTTTTTCATATCCCAAATGTTTTAGATTATTTGCAATTGTGGTAGCTCTAACCGTGTTTGGGCCTAATCCTAATGCAACCATGTTTATTCCCAACCCTTTGAATGATTTTGTCATACTTCTAACTGCGTCTGGATCTGATGGTTCACCATCAGTTAATGTCAAAAAAATATCTGGTCTTTTTGATTGAAGTATTGGAAACATTTTGTCATATACCTCTGCTAATGGAGTTGAACCATTTGCAACAATATGTGCTAGTCTTTTTGCAGTAATACTATTCCATTTGACATTATCAGGCTTAATTGACCAGCATACCATTGCTCTGTTTTCCGTACTAAAGGCGTAAACTGCAAATTTTACTTTTAGAAAAGCCAAGACTTCACAAAGTGCCAAAGTTGCTTTTTTGTATTCAATTGCATCAGATGCAATACTAGATGAATGATCCAATAATATCACAATTTTTGTTTTAATTGATTTTTTAACATCTGTAAAAAATGGTTCATTTCCTTCAATGTAATTTTCCTCATCAAATTCATCACCAGATCTAAGATGTTGTTCTTTCCAACCTGATTTCCATTCTTTAAATTTGATTTTTAATCCGTTAATCAATCGCATATCATAGATTGCTGATTCATCCACATTTCTTGTTGATGGAATTTGTATTCCTATGGACTCAGGGGACAATCCTTTGTTTTCAGTTTTTTTGTTTTCATCTAACAATACTTTGTATTCATCATACACATCATCCCCACGAAGAATTGATGAAGGATCAACAGTTCCAACATCGCCTTCTTTATTTTTTGAAATTATTTTCAAGACCTTTAGCAATTCTTCTTCTGATAATGCCATTCCTGCTTTCATAAATGGTAATGATATTGGAATTGTTAGAAGAGAATCAATATCCAATATTTTTATTATTTCACTAACATTTTTCTCCAACCAATCAGTGTCTTGTTTTTCATCAATTGCTTGATTAACAATTTTTTTTGCAAATGTGGTTGCTTTTTTTATTTTCTCAAAATTGCTTGATTGCATTTCTCCTTTGATTACACCGAACATGAAATATTGATAAAATGCCTCTACAATCCTTGCTTTTCCATAAACTGTGTGTAATTGAGGCCTTGAAACAAGCATGTAGGTGTAATTGAATAGAATTTCATTATCCATCCCTTTCCAAATCCCTCTTCCTAACTGTTCGATTCTTTGAGTTTCCATTGTGTTGAGAATAAATCCAAACGCATGATCATTACTGAGAATTTTTTTACAATACTTTATTCTCATGGCCTCATACCACAATGACGTTCTAAATTGACGATATTTTTGAAAATTGTCTCCAATTCTTTTTTCTAATGGGGTTAAGATTACTTTATTTTCTTTTAATCGTGCTTTAGTTTCTGTCTTATCTGAAATTTCTATTGTTATGTTGTCTTTCTCTGACCATCTTCTAACAAGAAAAGTTGCTATTTCAACTAATGAATCATTTTGGAGTTCAATTAATTGCATTTAATTTCCAAACATCGAAGTGATGATGTCACTTACTTTTTGATATTCAATATTACCCCATTGTGTATAGACATTTCCAAAAACAATATCTGCAACTTCTTTTGGTGACATTCCTTTATCTAGTAATTTCCCAAAAGCAATGGTTTCTCTTAAGCTAGGTGAATAAAATAATTCTTCAACAGCGGCAGCTTGTCTTAATGTATTTGCTAGTTTAATTGCTTGAACAATTTCTGTTTCATGATTTCCTGAAACATATTTTTTTACAATTTCTAATTCTATGTTTTCTGGTGGATATTCTAATCTAATTCGTACTGGAAATCTGCTCAGTAATTGTGGTGGTAATTCTTTTGTTCCACTATGTGATAGTGGATTAATAGTGGCAACTACAAACCATCCTTCTTTTGCTTTGACAACTTCTCCTGTAGATTCTTTTAATGCAATTTGACGTCTATCATCTAATGCCTCATCTAATCTGAGTAAAACATCTGCCTCTGCTGAATTAATTTCATCTAGATACAGCATGTCTCCACTCTTCATGGATTTTATCAGTAACCCTTCATCAAAACTAACGGTACCATTTGTTAGAGTCTTAGTTCCTATCAGATGGCTTTCTCTAGTTCTAAGACTGAAATTGATTGATTCTTGATTGATATTCTTATTTTTAGCAAAATCTCTGACTAGGGATGTTTTTCCTGTTCCCTTTGGACCGATAATAAGCACAAAAAGACCTGCTTCATATGCTTTGTTTAGAATTTGAGTTGAATTATTCCAATCAAGATATTGAGCTTCTTCCAAAGTATGTTTTCATTGATTTAAACAATATTTAATATTAGATCTAAGAATCAAATGATTCTATTTTTGTAAATGCTTCTTCTAGTCTTTGATGTAGTGTTTTATTCCAATCATCAAATCCTGATGGATCTTTAGGATAATTGTTGTAATGTTCTACTAACCATTGGTTTTCTTTTGAAGTGTATCTGAGTCCTTCTGCAACTGTTTTATTCATTGCACCTCTAATTATCATTCCAATCTTTCCTAATCCTGAAAAGTCTGGATGTTCACCTTTACTAATTGACTCAGCATCAAGTTTGCCCAAGAAGTGTTTCATACCATAACTAATTTGTTCATTAGACATTTGTTGAATTAATCGTCTAAAGAGTTCAAGACCTGCAGTCTTGTATCCATACTCTTTAATGTAATCTAAATTGTATTGCCATAAACCTGCTTCAGAAACATCATTTGCTTCTAATGCTTGAGCTACATTATTTCCTAGAATTGTACCTGCAATCAAAGCTGGTCCAATACCGCCAGCATCAATTGGTTTTGGCATCCATGCTGAATCTCCAACCATTACATATCCACCTGATACCATACAATCGTTTTGTCTTCTAACTGAAACTTGGAACACTCCAGAATTATTATTGATATCTTGTGGTTCTTCTGATAACTTTGCGTTTTTAATTGCAGTATTTCTGAAAAGATATTCTTTCATTAAAGATTCAACATTATCTTTTTTTCCTAATCTCTTGTTTCTTTTATCTAAAAGAGATTTTTCAACTCCCAAACCAATATTGACTTTGGTATCTCCCTTTGGAAATACCCAGCCATATCCACCTGGTGCAATGTCTTGATCTAAATGAATAATACAATAATCTGGATCAAATTCGGTAAGATCATTCTGACCTTTTTCAAAATGCATGATATACCTTCCAGTTGATTCTAAATCTCGTCTATCGATTCTTTTTTCTACTTTGGTAGAATTTTTGAGTCCATTTCTAAGCATGGATGTGACTCCTGTAGCATCAATTACAATTTTTGATGTTTTCTTGAATGGTTGTTTTGTTTTGTTATCTACTCCTTGAATTCCTACTGCTTGCTGTCCTTCATAGATTAAACCTGTAAGATTAATTTCATATTCAAATTCAATTCCCATTTTTTTACATCTTTCATTTTGAATTTCTGGTAATTTTTGACGATTTAACATAAATCCATCTCCATCAAATGGAATTGAAGTTTCTTTATCTGGCGAAAATGCCATCACTCCTTTAACGTCATGCTCAATTTCGGGTTTGGTCCATTCAACTTTGATTCTCTCTGACATGAAATCAACTGCTTCTTTTGAACATGCATCTCCACATACCCAACCTGCCAATGATTTTCTACCTGGTAGAAATTCTGTATTTCTATCAACAACTAAAATTTTCAAATTTTGATTTCCATAATGAGCAATAGCTTGTGCGGTAATTGTTCCGGCAAGTCCTCCTCCGGCTATTATGACATCATAATCTGACACGTTATTGAGGTCTGTTTATCCGTATTTAAAATAATACCATCAATTAGTCTACAAATTCTGTATATCAAAAAGATTGATCGATAAAAGGGGTCGGTTCGTCGCGGCGTCTTCAAAGCTTTCGCTCAGACTGGAGCGGCTGTTATTTCCTCATTCCCAAATTGTATAGTTGTTTTATTCCTATTTAATCTAGTTGACAATTTGCAAAATTTCAGAAAATATTTTGACAGTGTCTTTTTTGTTGTATATGGGTGTGTGAATTTTTAATTTTATTGTGCCATTTTCTTTTACGACTAGATTACCTTTCACAAGTTCCTGCTTATCTAATCTTAGATGGAATCTAGAATCTTCTGTCCTCTCTTCAATTTCTTCAATCAAATCTTTAACTTGTTCATCTGGGAGAAAATCAAGCAGTTTATCCATAAAATTCTGAGCCTGTTTTTTTACAATATTTGCATTTAGTAGTATTATTGGATTCTCATAATGCCCTTCTGTCTCCTCAATTGTAAAATCTTCTTCTTTTACATCTAAAACATCTTCAAAAGATTGGAAAATTTTTGTAATATCTTCAGTTGCATGAACTATCACATGAATTGAAATTTCAATCTTATGAACCATAATTATGAAAGATAAATTTTACTTGATTATGCTTCAAGTAATTTTGTTTCTTTATCTGCAGTTCTAATGAGTTTGACCTTCTCAAGACCTACATGTCTTACTCTAATTACTTTCTTGAATGCTGCCATAATATCTGAATTAATTTTACTGTAACATGTTGCTTGAACAAATTGATCAATTGTCATTTCAGGAATTGTTTTGTTAATTACATCTCTTGCAATTAGTCTAAGTGCATGTTGTCTAGATGTGTTAAGTTGTTTATGTGTTAGGGCAAGTAATTTGATTCTAAAGATATAGCCGTCCTTTGTTTTAATGTCAATAATGAAATTAATTTTTGAAGAACCTCTTCTAACTAAACTGCGCAAAAATTCTTTTGAATATTCGTATCTCTTGAAAATTGTTGATGCTTTGTCACCTTCAACCTTGTTGATTTGGAAGTATATTTTGTATTGGTGTTGTGATGGATCTCCTTTTAGGATATCATATAATGTAACTTCTAAAACTCTTCCAGCTGCATTTTCATCATCTGTAATTGGAACATATGCGATTGGGACATTGTTGAATGAATCTGGTGCATATACTGTAACCCAGCGTTTTTCTCTCCACTTGTCCTTTACTCGACCTTTTCTACGTGCCAATTATTAACGACCTTTGAACCCAAAATATAAGGGTATATCACTAGATCTCTTTCTGATTTCCCATGTAACTCTGTAAAACACTAGGAATTCTAATGTGACCATCTTTGGTTTGGAAATTCTCCATAATTGATACTAGAACTCTGGTTGTGGCTATCAAAGTACTGTTTAGAGTGTGTAAATATTGTGTATCTTCATTTGTTTTGTCTCTAAATCTAATCTTCAATCTTCTTGCTTGATATTCTAAACAGTTTGAACATGAAACAATTTCTCTATAGGCATTTTGTCCTGCCATCCAAGCTTCAATATCATAGGTTTTAGCTGAAACTTTTCCCATGTCTCCTGATGAGAGCAACATGACTCTATGAGGAATTTCCAAACTTTGGTAAAATTCTTCAGCAGCAGCTAACATTTTTTCATGTTCTTTCCAAGAATCTTCCGGCCTTGAAAATACAAACTGCTCAATTTTATCAAATTGATGAACTCTAAAAATCCCCTTTTGGTCTCTTCCATGCGCACCTGCTTCTTTTCTAAAACAAGGACTCACTCCAGCATATCTTAAAGGCAAATCTTTTCCCTCGATGATTTCTTTTGCTCTCATTGCTGCCATTGCATGCTCAGATGTTCCAATCATGTACAGATCTTCTTCTTCTACTTTGTAGATGACTTCTTCAAAATCATCAGCAATGACTGCCCCTTCCATTGATTCTCTATTGATCATGTATGGAGGCTGAACCAAAGAATATTCTTTTTTTGCCAGAAAATCCAATCCATAGTGAATTAATGATTGATTTAATCTTACAAGATCATTTTTCAAATAATAGAATCTAGCACCTGCTACTTTTGCTGCTCTTTCAAGATCTACTAAATCTAAGTTTTCTGAAATATCGATATGATCATTAATTTTAAAATCAAAAGATGGTATATTTCCCCATTTTCGAACTTCTTTGTTTGCATTTTCATCCGTACCGATTGGAACTGATTCATGAATAAGATTTGGAATTGTTAATGCTAATTTAGAATAGGTTTTTTCAATTGATTCTTGTTCTGATTCTAATTTTGCAAGTTCAGCTGACACATTTTTCATTTCTGATAAAATTGATGAGGCATCTTCTCCTGCCTTCTTTTTCTGAGAAATCTCTAAAGCCACTTGGTTTTTCTTTTTTCGTAATTCATCTGTTTTGAGAATAAATTCACGTCTTTTTTGATCTGACTCGATTAATGTATCTAAATCAAAATCTACTGCTCTAGCTTTAAGCATTTCTCTAATGACTTGAGATTTTTCTTTGACAATTTTTGGATCTAACATTACTCTATCACCTTTAATGCAACCTGGATATGTTCCATAACTTCATCAACTGTACTGGTAAGCTGTTTCATATTCTTTTTACTTTCAAAATTAAAAACTAGTTTGTTATCAATATTTTCAACATAAAGACTCAATCCTTCTGGAAAATCCACATTGTCTGGCTCTAAGGCTTTTTTCACAGTTTCGGCTTTTTCTTTAGATATGTTATTGAGAATTACCTGAACTTGACACGTTAACGACATTTACTTCCAAATATTTGAGAAATTCATCCAATTTGTCTTTAGTTATTTTTGCTCCAGCGGCTGCATTATGACCTCCACCAATACCATCAAATCTCTCAGCTCCGGTTCTCATTATTTCACTGAGATTGATATCTGATTTACAACTAAATGATTTCCTTGATGAGAATTTTATGGTGTTCTCTTCTGCCTTTGTTCTCAAGATCACAATTTTCCCTGAATTTTTAGGAGATCCTGCAATAAGTGATGAAATTGTTCCAGTCATTGTTTCTGGGACAATGTCTTCACCATTTACCATTACACAAGTTTCACTTTCAGAAATTCTCCATCTTTCATTAGATAAAATATTCATGTATTCTCTAATCATTTTTCTATAATCTGTTAGAATAGTTTCAGCCTCTCTTAGAATTTTATTTCTGTCTCCCATACATACTGCCATTCCGACACCTGAACGATTAATTCTTCCACATGAGTTTAGCATGGTTGAATATTCTCTTCCATCTCGTAGAAAACTTCGATTATCTTCTCTTGGAAATGTATAGGTATATCCAATTAATTCTGTCATTATTTCAGTAGCATTTTTTCCAGAGGCAAATTTTGTAATTGCTTCAATTACTTGCCTTTTTTCTTCCTCATTTAGTTCGGCTGGAACTCTCCATCTCCCTTCTTCTTTCAGATTTACTCCTGAAGAATTTAGGATTGAAAAGCATGCCTCTCTATTCCAAGTTAATCCCTCAATAAATGGCTGTGAGGTAAATGCTAATGCATCTGCAAGAGGTCTTGTTTCTCTACCTACCAATAACAAATCTAAATCAATATCGACTAAACCTTGCTCTTTTGCAATATTGGCAATTTCAAAATTTTTACCAGTAAATGATTTTCTTTCTCCTTGGTCTTGTCTATCCCCTAATGCTGAAACAATTGCCAGTGCTGATAAATCTGAGTTTCTTTCATCTAGGGCTACTGAGGCTAGATATGCCATTCCTCCTGCACAAATTTCGGTTCCTCCATCAATTCCATATTTCCAAGAGTTTATGACATTTTGATTTTCTTTCTCTTCTTCTGAAATTTGATGATGATCTAAAACAATCCAATTGTCTCCAAGTGTTTTATCTAATTCACTTGCAAAGCCACCTCCCAAATCTGTAACTACATGAAAATCTCTAGAATCTGTTTTGAATGACTCTAGAACATTTTTGCTAAATTCTTTTGATGTTCTAACTGTACAGTTTGCCCCTGCTCTGATTAGTGCCTTAGTGATAATACTTCCTGATGTTAATCCATCACAATCTATGTGAGTTGTAACTGAAATTGATTTTTTTGATTTTATACAATCTGTAATTTTATCTTTGAAGAATGATAATGATTCATCAAGTGATTTTGTCATTACTCTAGTTGAGCAACCACGGATTTATACTTCCATGTTTTGGAAATTCTTCCAATTCTTTTGTAGTAGACTGATAGTCTGTGAACTTTGGCTTCAATTAACTCCAAAGATCTAACGTTTCTATTGTCTCCCTTGTTTGCTTTGAGGTGTTTTTGAAGACCTACTGCTTTTCTAACAATGTTTTCAAGATCTTCT
>Ga0114934_10001475_pt1 | contig 15328 bp, 16 predicted proteins | sample 4SBtaG_2_FD_99695 | JGI IMG/M metagenome (GOLD analysis project Ga0114934, IMG submission 99695) | Deep subsurface microbial communities from Kolumbo volcano to uncover new lineages of life (NeLLi) - 4SBTROV10_white metaG | ecosystem: Environmental > Aquatic > Marine > Volcanic ... | reverse complement strand
CTCAGGCCAAACTGCTGCGCGGGCTGGCGGACGCCTTTGATCTGCCCGCCCCACCCCGCCGGATCGAGGTTTACGACAATTCCCATATCCAGGGCGCGCATGCGGTCGGGGCGATGATCGTCGCCGGCCCCGAAGGTTTCATGAAATCGGCCTATCGCAAGTTCAACATCAAGGGTGATGCGCTGAGCCCGGGCGATGATTTTGGCATGATGAAAGAGGTGCTTTCCCGTCGTTTCAAACGCCTGCTGAAGGAGGATCCGAACCGCGAAACCGACGCCTGGCCCGATCTGCTGCTGATCGACGGGGGCGCGGGGCAGGTCAGCGCTGTGGCCGAGATCATGGCTGATCTTGGTGTGTCCGACGTTCCCTTTATCGGCGTTGCCAAGGGTGAGGATCGCGATGCGGGCAAGGAAGAATTCTACTTTCCTGATCAGGGTAACCGCCCGCGTGCGCTGGCCCGCAACGATCCCGTGCTTTATTTCACCCAGCGGCTTCGCGACGAAGCGCATCGTTTTGTGATCGGGACGCATCGCCAGAAACGGGCAAAAGCAATGGGGGCAAACCCCCTGGACGAGGTGCCGGGGGTCGGGGCCGGACGAAAACGCGCGTTGCTGGCACATTTCGGTTCGGCCAAGGCAGTGGCGCGTGCCGGATTGCCCGATCTGAAGTCGGTCGAGGGCATTTCGGATACACTTGCAGAAACTATTCACGACTTCTTCCATGAGCGCGGCTGAACAGGTAGAACGACAAGAAACCCCACCCTGATCGCGGAAAATCATATGCGCTGGACCCTACCGAATATCCTGACCGTGGCGCGCCTCGTGGCGGCTCCGTCGCTGGTGGCCGTTTATGTGATCTTCCCGCGCCCGATCTCGGACTGGCTGGCACTGGGGCTATTTGTGGTGGCTTCGCTGACAGACTATTTCGACGGCGTTCTGGCACGGCGCTGGCAGCAGGTCAGTGCATTTGGCAAGATGCTGGACCCGATTGCGGACAAGGCAATGACGGTTATTGCCCTGTTGCTGCTGGTCTATCTGATGAACGGGCTGACCTTTGCCCTCGGGCGCGTCAATTTCGATGAGGCGACGCTGGTTCTGATCCCCGCCGCGCTGATCATGTTTCGTGAAATCTTCGTGTCGGGACTGCGGGAATTCCTCGGCGCGCGGTCCTCGGGCCTTGCGGTTACACGCCTTGCCAAATGGAAGACGGCGGTGCAGATGCTTGCCATCAGCGTTCTGTTCGCGCAGGGCCTGTTCGAGCATTACTTTGGCATCCTCGCCTTCGGTTTCACCAAGGAGATGACCCGCGCCATCCTTAGCGGGGCCGAGCAGGACCTGTTTGGTCTGACCTGGAAATACCACGGGTTCTTTGCCGCCCAATACAGCGGAATTGCCTTGCTGTGGCTTGCTGCCCTGTTGACCCTTTGGACCGGATTCGATTATTTCAGAAAGGCGCTGCCCTTCCTGCAAGAGGAGAACATGGATGATTGATGTCGTTTATTTCGCCTGGGTGCGCGAGCGCGTTGGCCTTCCCAAGGAGCAGGTCGAGACCACCGCCACGACGATTGCCGAACTGGTCGAAGAATTGCGCGCCCGCGAAGATCGCTATGCGCTGGCCTTTTCGGACATGAAGGCGATTCGCGTCGCCCTCGACCAGCGGCTTGTCGATCTCGATACGCCGCTGGCCGGGGCGCGCGAGGTTGCCTTTTTCCCGCCGATGACGGGGGGCTGACATGACGGCGCGCGTTCAGGCCAAAGATTTCGATCTGGCGGCAGAGCTGGCTGGATTTGGCGGCAAAGCATCCGGCGCCATCGTCACCTTTACCGGCATTGTGCGCGACAACAACAGCGCCGACCTTCTGGCGATGGAGATCGAGCATTACCCCGCGATGACCCAATCGGCGCTGGAAGGGATCGAGGCCGAGGCCCGCCGTCGTTGGCGCCTTGACGACTGCCTGATCGTCCACCGCTACGGCCGCCTGCAACCGGGTGCCCGCATCATGATGGTGGCAACCGCCTCGGCCCATCGGGCGGATGCGTTCGAGGCGGCAGAATTTCTGATGGATTACCTTAAATCCCGCGCCCCCTTCTGGAAAAAAGAGATCACCACCGCGGGCGAGACCTGGGTCGAGAGCAAGGCGACCGACGAGGCGGCGCTGGAACGCTGGTAGATCCGGCCCTTTATCCAAAGGCCAAATCAATGACGCCTTAACTGTTTTCCTCGATATAGGTGCGCAGTTCGGCAGCCTCGCGGCGGGCCTCGCCCAGGCCGTCCATTGCGGCCTCCAGTTCGGCCTTGGTCTGCCCAAGAAGGCCATTCAGTTCGGCCTCTCGTTTTTGCATGTATTCGGTTGCCTGATCGCGGGCCTCTTCGGCCTCGTGCAGGGCGCCGGCCATCTGGTCGAGGTCGGCAACGTTGGTCGTGCCTACCCGGTTGAAGCGCCGGACCATGACATGCGCAAGCCACCCCAGCAGAAAAGCGAGGAACAGGATAATCGCCATGACAATGACCAGTTCAGTTCTTCCCATTATTCGTCTCCGGTTTCTTATGGTCCTTGGTGGGTTTCGCTGAACCAAGGGTCTTGGCCGGCGGGGTGGTGGCTGCTGGTTTCTTGTCGGGTTTGGTGGGTTTGGTGGGTTTGGCGGTTTCGGCCTTGTTATCAGGCCCGATCAGGTGGAATTCGATCCGCCGGTTGGCCTTGCGGCCTTCCTCGGTCTTGTTGTCTGCAATCGGGTCGGCCTCGCCATAGCCCTTGGCGGTCAGTCGGTTGGTCAGAACATCAAGGCCCAGCAACGTATCCAGAACCGCTTCGGCGCGGCTCTGGCTGAGGGTGAGGTTCATGCTCTCGCGGCCCTGACTGTCGGTATAGCCGGCAATTTCCATCCTGACATCGGTGCAATCGGTCATCGCATCGGCGATCTTTTCCATGATCGCCATCGATTTGCTGTCGATCTTGGCCGAGGACGGGCCAAAGACGATCTGGTCCTTTTTCAGGATGCCATTGATCCGGTCCGCACATTGTTGTGCGGTCGGCTTGACCTTTTTGTGGTTAAGGGAGGCATCATAAGTCACGTCGATTTTGTAGCGGGCGCTCTCGCTCAGTTGCTGTGCAAAAATCTGCGTGATCTCGGTGCGGGCCTCCGGGCGCGCGGCGCGGCCTTTCAATTCCAACATGTCGGGGTGAATGCTCAGCAAGCCGTTGTGCAGCTTGCCCAAACCTTCCAGCCCGACCATGACCTGCGCCGGCCAGCCATCGGGAAGGTCGCCCCTGATCCGGGTTGCGTCATGGACATTTTCGGCCCCGAAAATCGAGGTTGCAAAGTTGTGAACCGACAGTTTCGTGCGCGAATTACGCAGCCTACCGCGCATTTGCACCAGACCCTCGGGGCTTTTGGTAACGATAAATTCCGGTGGCGGGGCCTTGGCCTGTGTCCCCTCCTTGACCGTTTTGGGGGGTAGCACTGCGCGTAAAGAGAACACATCCGGCAGCGCCTGTTCCAAGTCATAGGTGATCCGGTCGAAATCGGTCTGCGTGGTCGCAGTCGGGGCGATCAGCGTGATGTCGGTATCCGAGAAGGTCAGTTCCCCCCCGCCGAGTGTTTCGAGGGCCTTGATGGCCGAAACCACCGCATCCCCCCAACGCGGCGAGGGGGCACCAAGGCCGATCCTGCAGCCGGCCTTTTTGGGCACACCAATAGCGCGCGCTGCGGCAAGGATGGCCTTGTGGGTGGCCGCGCGATCGGCCGAGCAACTGTCAAACCGCGCCCCCAGCGCATCCTTGACAAGGCGCAGGCTGAACGGCGTGATGACCGGGCGCGGGGCAGTGATTTTCAGCGTCAGCGCGATGCCCTTGGGGCGGGCGGCGCGCAGCTTGGCCTCGATTGCCGCCTTTTCTGCCGCACTGTCGGTAATGGCGGTAATGGCCACGCTGGTTGCGCTCAGCGAGATTTTCGAGCGCGGCAGCGATGCCAGACTGCCCAACGCGAAATCGAGCGCCGCGTCCCAATGGGCTGGTTTGGGGAAATCCGCAGTCTCCAGCATATCGGTGATTTTCGCCGTGCTGTTGACCGCCTTGATCCGGTCCAGAACCACCTTTCGCCCGGTCTGCGTGGGGATCAGGCCGATCAGCGAGACACCGCCTTCGTTGCGCAGCAACTCAAGCGAAAAAAGCGGCGGGGCGATGTTGTTGGGGTCAACGATCTTGACCGTATCACGCACCCGTCCGGCGCTGACGATCGTTTTCAGCAGCGACAGCGCCTTGAAACGCGCGACCTCGGACGGGGCAAGACCGCTGACATTGACCAGCAGGCCATCGGCGCTGACGCTGGCCCAGTCATAGCCTGCCGCGCGCAGCGTGGTGCTGGCGGTTCGGGTGGTGCTTTGCTCGACATAATCTGCAATCAGGCTGGCCCCGAGGAAACTGGCACCGGCGGCCAGCGCAATCGCGATTGCGCCAATGAAAATGGCCAGTTTTTGCATGATACCTCAGGGGCTCCGTTACCTGTGCGGCATTTTCTAGCGTGCCGGGGCAGGGCAATCAATCACAGGATTGCGGCGACGGCGAAAAACAGCGCAGGGATCAGCCCTGCATCCCGGTTGGCACGAAACAGTCGCAGGCAGTTCTCGGGATTGTCTATGTCGAGCTGTCTGAGCTGCCAGGCAAGGTGCCAGCCAAAGGCCCAGACCCCGGCCAACGCCACGACCATCGCCGGCACAGGCGCCGCCTTGACCAGCGCCAGCACCACGGCGCCCGCCATCAACAGGACTGCCGCAACAAAAAAGCCGCGCAGCCAGGGCTTTGTGTTGTCGGCAAACAGCCGCGCGGTCGATTTGATCCCGATCAGGGCATCGTCGTCCTTGTCCTGATGCGCATAGATCGTGTCGTAAAACAGCGTCCAGCAGATCCCGGAAAGATAGAGCAACACCGGCGGCCATCCAAGGCTGCCGCTGTGGGCTACCCAGGCCAGCAGCGCGCCCCAGTTAAAGGCGATGCCCAGAAACACCTGCGGCCACCAGGTAAAGCGTTTGGCAAACGGGTAAACAATGACGGGCAGCAGCGCGAGGATGCCAAGGGCTATGGCCGGACCGTTGAAGCTGAGCAAGATGACAAACGCGACCAGCGCCTGCACGATCATCCAGACAGCGGCCTGTGTCGTGGTGACCTGCCCCGATGGGAGGGGCCGCGATTTCGTCCGTGCAACACTGGCGTCAAACTCGCGGTCGGTGATGTCGTTCCAGGTGCACCCCGCCCCGCGCATCAGAAACGCGCCGGCGGCACAGCCAATCGCAATCCAGACATCCATCAGGCCGCCGCCCGCCGGATCCGCCGCCACCGCCAGCCCCAGCCCCCACCAGCAGGGCAGCAGCAACAGCCAGGTGCCCGCCGGCCGGTCGGCGCGTGACAGCCTCAGATAGGGGCGGCTGGCGCGGGGGGCCAGACGATCCACCCAGTTCTGCGCGGTTGCATCGGCCACGCGCCCGTCGTTGTGCCCGTCGTTGCGCCCGTCGTTGTGGTCGTCAGGCTCTGGCATTTGGGTCGTCGGGGTCATAAAAGGGCCTATGGCAGCAAAACGGGCAAAAGTCAGGCTTTATGTAGACGCGGATCTGGGGGCAGGGCAAGCCGTCCCCTTGTCGCGCGAGGCCGCACATTACCTGTTCGGGGTAATGCGTCTGCACGCCGGCGATTCCCTGACCCTGTTCAACGGGCGTGACGGTGCGTGGACGGCTGAGGTTGAAAGTGCCGACAAGCGGGGCGGGGTTCTGCGCCCGACCTCTCAGAGCGCGCCTCAGACCATGCCCTGCGATCTGTGGCTGATCTTTGCCCCGGTGAAAAAAGCGCGCACCGATTTCATCGTCGAAAAGGCAACCGAAATGGGCGTGCGGCGCCTGTTGCCGGTTCAGACCCTTTTCACCAATGCCGAGCGGTTTCGCGAGACCCGCCAGCGCGCCCATGCAATCGAGGCGGCCGAACAATGCGGCGCAACATTCATCCCCGAAATCGCCCCCGTGCAAAAGCTGGAGGGCCTGCTCTCCACCTGGGATAACACGCGCCGCATCCTGTTTTGTGACGAAGCACTGGTTGGGGCAAAAACCGCGCTGCGTGACGCCCCCGCCTGCCGGAAATGGGCCATCCTGATCGGCCCGGAAGGCGGCTTTTCCAGGGACGAGCGCGCGCGTATCGCAGCCCTTCCCTGCGTGACATCGGTCAGCCTCGGCCCGCGTATCCTGCGCGCGGACACCGCGGCGGTTGCGGCGCTGGCGCTCTGGCAATCGACATGGGGAGACTGGCAATGAACGGGTTTTTGCGCCCTGAAATGCGCAAATGGCTGTCCCGCTGGGGCGAGCCGCTGGGCGCGGCCCTGGTCGCGCTGTTCGGCGCGCGCGTGCTGTGGCGGGGGGTTGTGCGCTATGATTGGATGCTGGAACTCGTCGGCCTGTTCTTTCTGCTGATCGGCCTCGCCGCGGGCTGGGCGGCGTTTCGGCGCGCCCAGTTCACTGTCGGCAATACCGGCCCCGGTTTGGTCGAGGTAACCGAGCGGCGGATTACATACATGACGCCGGAAGGCGGCGGTTTTGTCGATATCGAGGCGATGACGCGCCTTGAAATGCGCCGTGCATGGGACCGGGGGCGGGTCTGGGCGTTGAAGCAATCCGACGGCCCGTCGCTCTATATCCCGATTGACGCGACGGGGGCGGACAAGCTGTTTGATGCATTTTCGGTCTTGCCAGGGATGGATCCGGCAATGCTGATCGCTGCGTCCAATGCGGATGGTGATCACCGAATGGTGATCTGGCGCGGCAAGGGCCGCTTTCTCAGCTTGACTTGAACACCCTGTCGCGACCGTTTAAGGCCGAGTCTGAAGAACCTTTTTCGGAGCAGTTAGCACCATGTCCATTCCTCAATCTGGCGGCGGCCCGATCGAACATCACGAGCAACTGGCCCAGTATCTGGCGGACGGCTGCAAGCCCCGCGAGGCTTGGCGTATCGGAACCGAACATGAAAAGTTCGGCTACGACAAGGCGCACCACCTGCCGCTGCCTTACGAGGGGGCATGCTCGATCAAGGCGATGCTGGAAGGGTTGCGCGACGCCTATGGCTGGCGCGAACTGCGCGAGGCGGGCAACCTGATTGGGCTGGAACGGGACGGCGCCAATATCAGCCTCGAGCCGGGCGGCCAACTGGAACTGTCCGGCGCGCCTCTTGAGACCGTTCATCAGACCTGCAACGAAGTCAGCGAGCATCTGCGCGAAGTGCGCGAAATTGCCGAGCGCATTGGCGCCGGCTTTATCGGTCTTGGTGCCGCTCCCGAGTGGTCGCATGAACAGATGCCGGTCATGCCCAAGGGGCGCTACCACCTGATGACGGGTTACATGGGCAAGGTCGGCTCGCACGGCACACAGATGATGTATCGCACCTGCACGGTTCAGGTGAACCTCGATTTCGGGTCGGAATCCGACATGGTGCAAAAGCTGCGCGTTGCTCTGGCCCTGCAACCGGTTGCGACCGCCCTGTTTGCCAACTCGCCGTTTTTCGAGGGCAAGGTCAATGGCCATCAAAGCTGGCGCTCGCGGATCTGGCGCGACCTGGACCCGGCCCGCACGGGAATGCTGCCGTTCGTGTTCGAAGATGGTATGGGGTTCGAGCGCTGGGTCCAATATGCGCTGGATGTGCCGATGTATTTCGTTTACCGCGACGGCAATTATATCAACGCGCTGGGGCAAAGCTTTCGCGATTTCCTGCGCGGCGAACTCCCGGCGCTGCCGGGTGAAAAGCCGACGCTGTCGGATTGGGCGGACCACCTCACGACTCTGTTTCCCGAGGCGCGAATCAAGCAATATCTGGAAATGCGTGGCGCCGATGGCGGCCCTTGGGGGCGGCTCTGCGCTCTGCCGGCGCTGTGGGTCGGCCTGATGTATGACCAAAGCGCGCTGGACGCCGCCTGGGACATCTGCAAAAACTGGGACGCCGAAACCCGCGAGCAATGGCGGGTCATGGCCTCGATCGGCGGCATCCACGCCGAGGTCGGCGGGCGCCCGATGCTGGATCTTGCCGCCGAGGTTCTGGAGGTAGCAAAGGCAGGCCTCGCTGCCCGTGCCAAGGTCGAACCGGGCGGCCCGCTTGCGGACGAAATCCCGTACTTGCGCGCGCTTGAGGAAACCGTGCAGACAGCGCTGTCGCCTGCGGATGAGTTGCTACAGAAATACAATGGCGTCTGGGGGCGGGACATCAGCCGCATCTATGACGAATACAGTTACTGACCGACGCCCTATGAGGCCGGTCCACATCCCGGAAGCTCGACCGCACGTGCCTTGCCGATCAGGGTAATGCGCATGCGGCGCAGGCTGGGGGGCGGGAACGGCTGGCCCGACAGGCTGACCATATCGGCACTGGAAATCAGGGTGCCGCCCTCGCGATGGGTGGTGGCCGGCGCGATCCAGATATCTTCTTGCGGGGATTCAAATACCACCATCTCGGGCGCATTGCCCTCGGCTGGCAGCGAAAAGCGGCCCGTGACACGATAGCCGTCCTTGATCTTCTCAAGATGACAAGAGGTTGCGCCCAACCCGGCCTTGGCCCCGCTGAGTGGCTGATCGGCAAGGGCAAGCTGGATCAGGAAATTCGGCGTGCGTGCCGCAGTATCCAGCGTCAGTGCCAGATCTCGGGCGACCGGAACGCAGATGTCGCTGCAAATCCCGATTTCAAGATGTGCACGCGCCTCGATTTTCTGCCCGTTCACCTTGGGCGTGAACTCGATCGGCAGGACCAGTTCGTTCTTGTATCCGATCACGGTCACGCCCTGAACCTTGATCAGCTCCGGTCGCGGCCAGTGGAATGCGACATTCTTCAGGTTGCGCGAGCCATTCCAGGCAAACTGCGGCGGGATACCACTGCCACCACTTGCGCGCCAATAGGTTTTCCAGCCGGGTGCCAGCGTGACCCGCAGCGCCCCCATGATATGACCGTTTTCCAGCCGCCACCCCGCGATCAGGGCGATCCGGGCGACCTTGTTCATGTCCGGTCCCTGCTGGGCGCGTGCAAGGCCGGGAATGAACATAACCAGCGCTACAAGCGCAGCGTGAAAGGTGGATTTCATCAGGCGTTCCTCTTTGCGACAGACGATATAGTGCCTCCCTCATAACCGGAAATCACGATTGGGCGACGGATATCAAAGTACCGCAATTCCCTCTTGAAACCCTTGCCGGCCAGAGCCATCTTAAAAAGATGGAGACGCCCACCGATACCCCTCATCTCGATGGCAAGATTCTGATTGCGATGCCCTCGATGACCGACCCGCGCTTTGCCCGCAGCGTTGTTTACATGTGCGCGCATTCAAATGAGGGGGCGATGGGCCTCGTCATTAACAAACCCGCGCCAGACGTCGAATTCTCCGACTTGTTGAAGCAGCTGAACATCAAACCCGCCCCCGGCGCGCCAGAGATTCGCATCCATGTCGGTGGCCCGGTCGAGCACGGCCGCGGCTTTGTCCTGCATACTGGCGAGTACGCGAATTCGGAATCGACCCTGAAGGTCAGCGACGATTTCGGGATGACCGCGACGCTGGATATACTCGAAGATATTTCACGGGGCGAAGGGCCGGAATCCTGCTTGCTGGCGCTGGGCTATGCCGGTTGGGGGCCGGGGCAGCTTGAAAGCGAAATTCAGGCCAACGGGTGGCTGACATGTGACGCCAGCCCCGATCTGGTCTTCAAACAGGCCGACGCCACCAAGTGGAGCGCCGCCCTCGACGTGCTCGGGATATCGCCGATGTTTCTGTCGGCTGAGGGGGGGAGCGCCTGATCCATTGATGGTTTTCGAACCCACTGCGAGGGTGACAACCCGTCAATCCACCCCCCGAAAAGTCACAAACTCTCATCCAGGGCCGCGATCACCGCATCGCCCATTTGCGACGTGCTGGCCGGTGCCCCCTCTCCGGTCTGCATCAGGTCCGGTGTGCGGATTCCCTTGGCCAGGACCGCCTCGACCGCATTTTCCAGACGGGTTGCCTCGTCTTCCTGATCGAAGGAATAGCGCAGCGCCATCGCAAAACTCAGGATCGTAGCGCAGGGATTGGCCTTGCCCTGCCCGGCAATATCTGGGGCCGAGCCATGAACCGGCTCGTAGAGGGCCTTTGGCCGGCCGCTTTGCATCACCGCGCCAAGGCTGGCCGAGGGCAACATTCCCAGGCTGCCCGTCAGCATGGACGCCGCATCCGACAACAGATCCCCGAACAGGTTATCGGTGACGATCACATCGAACTGTTTCGGGTTGCGAACGATCTGCATGAGGCCGGCATCGGCATACATGTGGCTGAGATCGATATCGGGAAATTCATTGTCGTGGACAAATTGTACTTCTTCGCGCCAGAGAATCCCGCTTTCCATCACGTTGGCCTTTTCCATCGAGCAGACTTTGCCGCCGCGCTTGCCCGCGAGGTCAAAGGCCGCGCGCGCGACGCGACGGATTTCATCAGTCGTGTAGCGCTGCGTGTTGACGCCGATACGCCCGCCTTCATTGTCCTCGGTGATGCCGCGCGGTTCGCCAAAATAGATGCCGCTGGTCAATTCGCGCACGATCATCATGTCCAGCCCGGCCACGATCTCGCGTTTCAACGAGGAGAAATCAGCCAGTGCATCGAAACATTGGGCCGGTCGAAGGTTTGCAAACAAATCCATTTCCTTGCGCAGGCGCAAGAGCCCGCGCTCAGGCTTGACGCTGAAATCGAGGGCATCATATTTTGGCCCGCCCACCGCGCCAAGCAGAACCGCATCCACCTCCTGTGCCTTGGCCATCGTCTGATCCGAAAGCGGTGCGCCGTGGGCATCATACGCACACCCTCCGACGAGATCCTCGGTCACGTCAAATTTCAGGTCACGCTTGTTGCCATACCACGCGATGATTTTTTGAACTTCGGCCATGACTTCCGGGCCGATGCCGTCGCCGGCAAGGATGAGGAGGGAAGGGGTGCTCATGTGGGTTTTCCTTTGTTCGATCGTCTTGCCCACATGCGGTAAACGCTGGCGCACGCGCGGTCAACCATCGCCCGCGCGGCAAATGGACAGCGCCCCATGATTTGGCAGAAACGAAACCGGAGAAGCGCGTTATTCACGGGTCTGCGCCCTTCCCTGTGATGTTCCCCGCACGCTTTATATCGACCCAGACCAGGCGATGGCGCGTGCCGTGCCGGGTAGCGGTGGCCAGCAGATCGGCCCCCTTTTCGCCCGGTGCTGGCCAGAAGACCCCGGTGTCAGAGATTCCCAAATCAGCAGAGGGCAGAACATAATCGACGCGCATATTGCCGGGGCCGGGGCGATCGCGCCAGTCAACCGTATCCATTTTCGCCGGCGTCAGGTGGCGTGTATTTGCACCCGCTTGCTGTCGGGCTGCCACGCGCGCGCCTTTGCTGGTCGGGCGGGGATCCCGCAGCGCAGGATTGGCCAAAATATCCCGAATCGCATCCTTCAATCCGGCACCATCGCGCGGGTCAATATTCAGATCGCCCGCGATCACAAAGGGTTGTGTAACCTGTCCCTTCGAGATGAGGCGTGACAGAAAGCTGACCTCGTCATGGTTGCGCCTGCCGTTTCGATCCTCGGGGCCGTCGAACACCGGCGGCGTTGGATTGGCGAGCAGCAGCCGCAGTATCCGCCCGTCGCGCAGGCGCAGGGGCACGCTCCAGTGCGCCGTCGTGGACAGCCGCTGAACCGCCCAGGCCCTGGCCGAGGGGAACGGGCTGCCGTCCGGCCTGCGCGGCATCAGTGCGCCGGGGAAATCGCGCCAGAGGCGTGCCGAATAATCCCTTGCAGACCCCTGCAGAACCGGCAGGCGCGAAAGAACTGCCATACCGCGGGCACCAGAAAACCGGCCATAACCCTGCGCATCGCCGGGCATGCCGGTTTTCCCGTCGCCATCCAGATCAAGACCGGTGCGCAGCCCCGTATTCGGGCGCAGGGCAAAGCGGAAGGGATAGCTGGCACCCCGTTGTGCAAGATGCTGCGCAAATGCCGCAAGGGCCGCCCCGCCGAAATCATGGTCAAAGCCGTTCAGAATCAGAACATCTGGGTTGACCTCGGCGATGATTGCCTCGACCGCCCGGATTTGCGCGTCTTTGCCCCTCTCAATATCACGAAGTAGCAGCCCCGGCCCCTTTCGCCCCAGCGAGACGTTGAAACTGGCGATACGCAAGGGGGCAGCGGCCAGTCCCGACGCGAGTGTCAGCAACCAGATCAGGCTGGCGCAAAATCCGATGTGCCGGGTGCGTGCAGCCGATCGCGCTTGCGCCTGATGAGGCGCGCGATCTTGCCCATGGCGATGCCGCGCATGAACAGGCTTGCGGGAAGGAACGACCATACTGCCACCGTCCAGATCAGGGTCTGGCTGCTGTTGATCGCAGAAAAATCGTAATAGGCCGACGAAATCTGCGCAACCATTGGCACCAAGAATGGCAGTGTAAATCCAAAAATAACGTTAACGCGCGCATCGCGGGTCAGGCGGGCCTCGATATCAAAGCCGCTGGCCGGATCAAAGGTGGGCAGGTTGACCCAGATATTGAACGATCCATGTCCCAGCGGCCAAGACATGACCCGCATGACGATTGCGAATATTGCCAGCGAAAGCAAGGAGATGACATAGCTCAGCCCCGCCGCCGAGCGCACCATGTCGATATTGCTCGTGGTCCGGTCATTGGTCAGCAGGTTGGTCAGGATGCGAACGGGACTGAACGGAAAATCCATTGCGCGGCCGATCAGGATTCCGATTTCGTGGATAATGCGGGCGACGTTGTTGCCGCCGACCTCGCCCCTAAACATCATTGCAAGCAGAATCACCGTCAGAAACAACGAGACGAACCGGATGCGGTTGAACGGCGGGGCAAAGCGGAATTCGACCAGGCCGGGATGGGTCGAGCCGTATTCGAACAGCGTCAGCGCCGCTCCAACCAGTGCGAAAACCATGGACAGGTCGCGGGTGCCCATGCTGACCCCCGCCAACAGAAGAGAGGGCGCTGCAATCAGCAACGCAACCAAGATTGCCCTGAAGAATGCCCCAAACAGCCGAGAAGCCATTCTTGCCTACTTTCATTGCGGCCGGTTTTGATGCTTCGCCAAAACCTGTGCCGTTCTGATCCCCGCTGCTTAACCGGGGTGCCTCATTTTCGCCTTAATCTTGCCTTGATTTGCCCGAATCCGTCAACCCCTTGAAGAATTTGCGGGAATTTTCCCGGGTTTTTCGGGCCAAACTGTTTCCTGTTTGCATCAGGCGGTGAAACCGGCCCTCTGGGCGCAACCAGAGGGCCAAGAGCAGTCAGACCCAGGGCATTTCGGCCTGATAGGATTTTTCGAAACGGTCGATCGATTCATTTTTTGCCAGCGTTAGCCCGATGTCATCCAGCCCCTCCAGCAGGCAGTGCTTGCGAAACGGATCGATATCAAAGTGAAATTCGGAGCCGTCGCTGGCGCTGATCGTCTGGTTTTCCAGATCAACGGTGATGCGCGCATTCTGGCCCCGCTCGGCGTCTTCCATCAGGGCATCGACCTGCTCTTTCGGCAGTTTGATCGGCAGAATGCCGTTCTTGAAACAGTTGTTGTAGAAGATATCGGCAAAGCTGGTGGAAATCACGCAACGGATGCCGAAATCCAGAAGAGCCCATGGCGCGTGTTCGCGCGACGAGCCGCAGCCAAAGTTATCGCCTGCCACGATGATCTCGGCGGTGCGATAGGCGGGCTTATTCAGGACGAAATCGGGAATTTCGTTGCCCTCGGCATCAAAACGCATCTCGTCGAACAGGTTTTTACCCAGCCCCGAACGCTTGATTGTTTTCAGGAACTGCTTGGGGATGATCATATCCGTGTCGATATTGACCAGTGGCATCGGCGCGGCAATGCCCGAGAGTTTTTCAAACTTGTCCATCACATCATCTCCCTTACATCGGTCAAATGGCCGGTTACCGCCGCTGCTGCGGCCATTGCCGGGCTGACCAGATGGGTGCGACCGCCGCGGCCCTGGCGACTTTCGAAATTGCGGTTGCTGGTTGAGGCGCAGCGCTCGCCCGGGGCCAGTTGGTCGGGGTTCATCCCCAGACACATCGAGCACCCGGCAAGGCGCCAGTCGGCACCGGCGGCGCGAAAGATGTCGGCCAGCCCTTCGGCCTCGGCCTGTTCGCGCACAAGGCCCGAGCCGGGCACGATCATCACCCGCACCCCCTCCTTGATCTTGCGCCCCTTCAGAATGGCGGCGGCAGCGCGCAGGTCCTCGATCCGTCCGTTGGTGCAGGAGCCGATGAAAACGGTATCGACAGGTATCTCGCTGAGCGGCGTGCCCGGTTTCAGGCCCATATAGTCCAGCGAGCGCGTGACCGCCTCGACCTTGCCACCCTCGAAATCCTCGGGGGCAGGGACGCTGGCGGTGATGGGCAGGACGTCCTCGGGGCTGGTGCCCCAGGTGACGACGGGGGTGATGTCCTCGGCCCGCAGCGTCAGGACCGTGTCGAATTTTGCCCCTTCGTCGGTGTAAAGGGTGCGCCAGTAGGCCTCGGCCATTTCCCATGTGGCGCCCTTGGGGGCGTGCGGGCGGCCCTTGATATATTCAAATGTGGTCTCATCCGGGGCGATGATACCGGCGCGTGCGCCGCCCTCGATTGCCATGTTGCAAACGGTCATGCGGCCTTCCATGCTGAGGGCGCGGATTGCCTCGCCGCAATATTCGATCACGTGGCCGGTGCCGCCAGCGGTGCCGGTTGCCCCGATCACCGCCAGCGTGATGTCCTTGGCGGTGACGCCCGGGTTCAACTGGCCGGTGATCTCGACTTTCATGTTTTTGCTTTTCTTCTGGATCAGGGTTTGCGTGGCCAGAACATGTTCAACCTCGCTGGTACCGATCCCGTGGGCCAGCGCGCCAAACGCGCCGTGGGTAGCGGTGTGGCTGTCGCCGCAAACCACCGTCATGCCGGGCAAGGTCCAGCCCTGTTCGGGGCCGACGATATGTACGATACCCTGACGGATGTCATCGACGGGGTAATAAACGACGCCGAAATCACGGGCGTTCCTGTCCAGCGCCTCGATCTGAATGCGGCTTTCCTCGTTTTCGATGCCTTGTTCGCGGTCCAGCGTCGTGGGGACGTTGTGATCGGGCACGGCGATCGTCTTGTCCGGCGCATGCACCTTGCGCCCGGCCATGCGCAGACCTTCAAAAGCCTGCGGGCTGGTCACCTCGTGGACCAGATGCCGGTCGACATAAAGGAGGCAGGTGCCGTCCTCGTCCTGATGGGCGACATGGGCATCCCATATCTTGTCATAGAGCGTTTTTGGGGCGGTCATATCTTTCTCCCGCGTT
>Ga0114934_10001474_pt1 | contig 15334 bp, 11 predicted proteins | sample 4SBtaG_2_FD_99695 | JGI IMG/M metagenome (GOLD analysis project Ga0114934, IMG submission 99695) | Deep subsurface microbial communities from Kolumbo volcano to uncover new lineages of life (NeLLi) - 4SBTROV10_white metaG | ecosystem: Environmental > Aquatic > Marine > Volcanic ... | reverse complement strand
CTTACCGGCCCAAACAAATCCCAAGCGCTTCGGCCATTTTGACGACCTGTCCGCCGGGATCGACGAGCTTGTTAACACCGACGGCTTTTTCGATGGGAACCGAGTCAATTTCCCGGCCGTGGAGGGAAACCATCTGGTTGAATTTCCCCTGCGCAAGGAGCTGAATGGCCGCTTCTCCAAAACGCGTGGCCAGAAAGCGATCGAACGGGATGGGTGCCCCGCCACGTTGTAAATGGCCCAGAACCGTGACACGCGTTTCCATGCTCAGGCGCCGACTAATTTCCGCCGCCACTTTCTCGCCAATTCCTCCCAACCGTTTAACGGATCCTTTTTCTCCGGTGGGAACTTCCTGGTACACGGGTTTACCCCCTTTGGGAAATGCTCCCTCTGATACCACCACAATGCTGAATTTAATGTTCTGTGCGGAGCGCTCAGCAATTTTCCGGACCACTGCCTTGTAATGGAATGGAATTTCAGGGATAAGAATCACATCGGCGCCGCCGGAAATGCCTGATTCCAGGGCAATCCAACCGGCCTCGCGTCCCATGACCTCCAGCACCATAACCCGATGGTGGCTTTCGGCCGTCGTGTGGAGCTTGTCGATCGCCTCCGTGGCGGTGGTAATAGCCGTGGAATAGCCAAATGTGAGGTCGGTTGCCAGGATGTCATTATCAATGGTTTTGGGAACACCCACTATTTTAGCGCCCTTTCGGATCAAATCCCGGGCAATGGAAAGCGACCCATCCCCACCAATAACAATCAATCCGTCTAATCGAAGTTTTTTCATTCGTTTGAGAACGGCGTCCGATTTGTCCGTGAACAGCAACTCGCCCTTTCGAAACTGGGGATAATGAAAGGGATTTCCCCGGTTCGTCGTTCCCAGAATGGTTCCGCCGCGGGGAAGGAGTCCGCGCACGGACTCCAGCGTAAGCGGAACCGTGCGCTCCAGCTCGATCAGTCCCTGAAACCCGTCCTTGATGCCCACCACTTCCCAGCCGTGATCGAGAATGGCTGCTTTCGTTGCGGCACGGATCACGGCGTTAAGTCCAGGGGCATCCCCGCCGCCCGTGAGAATCCCGATTTTTGAAATGTCTGCCATAAAAAACTCCTTATTTTTTCCTCACCCGTTGCGAGTTTTGTAAAATCAAATGGGAAAGAAATTTTTCATCTAAGTGATATAATTTTTAGCACCTGTTTCTTGAGAATGAATTCAGATAAAGAGCCGGGAAGTCCCCTCTATTTTGGAGGGGATCTACGGCTTATCATTTAATATGTGATCAGAGGATGAGACAACACACCCCGACCCGCCCGCCAGTTGGCGGGCGGCCTACCCCTCTTTTTAGAAGGGAAATGTACTCAGATGTGCAAAAATAAATTGTTTTATTACTTAAAATAAATGGTTTTTATATTTAACGTATTTCAATTAAATACAAATAATTAAACCAAACCCACAACTACAGTCATTTTAATTTGGCATTTCTTCTCTTGCCTCGCGCGCACGTGATTTTCTAAAACAGCGCGTAGATGAACGGGGCCAGGGCAGAGCCTTCCACAAAAATAATGAAAATTCCCAGAAAAAGGAGAATCAAAATAATGGGCCCCAACCACCATTTTTTTCGAACCTTTATGAATTGCCAGAATTCCCCCACAACCGAAAGGCGCTGCTTAGTGTTTTTAATCCGCTTTCCCATTTAATCTTCCTCCGGAACAAAGGGTTGTTTTAAAAAGTCAAAGGTTTCAATCGGTGGCATCTCCGATTTTAAAAGCAAACAATTGCCGAGAACCAGAACGTCCAGACCGGTTCGCATAAAACAGGCAAAGGCCTCCCTGGGCGTATCGACGATAGGTTCGCCGCGCACGTTAAACGATGTATTCAGCAAAACCGGTACACCGGTTTCTTCACCAAACGCGCGCAGCAGACGATAGTACCGCGGGTTCTGATTTTCCGAAACCGTCTGGAGCCGTGCCGTGCCATCCACGTGTGTGACGGCCGGAATTTTCTCCGGCTGTTTGACCCGCGCCACCAGTAGCATGAACGGGCTGGGGCGGTCGATTTCAAAAAATTCTGCCGCGGCCTCTTCGGCTACAGATGGGGCAAAGGGCCGGAATGGCTCCCGGAACTTCACGCGGGCGTTAATGATGTCCTTCATTCCGGCTCGGCGGGGATCGGCTAAAATGGAGCGGTTACCAAGCGCTCGGGGGCCAAATTCCGATCGGCCCTGAAACCAGCCCACAATTTTACCGTCCGCAAGGTGCGCTACCGTTTCCTGCAGCAACGCTTTTTCCGGTAAATTTTTACAGGGAATTTGGTTTGCTGCCAGAAAGGCTTCAATTTCATTTTGCCGTGCCGGCGTGCCCCAGTAGGCGTGGGTCATCAGGAACTGGCGTTGCCGATTGTGGAGTTGGTTTTCCACGAAGAAAGCCGCTCCCAGGGCGCTTCCCGCGTCGCTTGCCGCCGGTTGAATGTAGATGTCGTCGAAAATTCCCTCCCGCAAAAGAACACCGTTCGCAACACTGTTGAGGGCCACGCCTCCGGAAAGACACAAATTCTTCAGGCCGGTTTCCTTTTTGACGGCACGAGCGGCAGCCACCACCACATCTTCCAGCATTTTCTGTCCTGAAGCCGCCACGTCCCGGTGAAAATCAGTCAGGGGCTCTTCGGGCAAACGACGCGGTTCGCCGAAGAGTTTTTCCAGTTTGCGATTGGTCATCCTGAGTCCGTAGTCGAAGGCAAAATAGCGCATATTGAGAGCAAAGCTTCCGTCTTCTTCAACGCGCAGCAACTCCCGAATTTTGTCAAGATACCGGGGCTTCCCGTAAGGTGCAAGTCCCATCACTTTGTACTCGGCGCTGTTCACCCGAAATCCCAGGTAGTAGGTGAGCGCGCTGTAAAAAAGCCCCAGGGAATGAGGGAAATGGATTTCCTTCAGGATTTTGATCCGATTGCCCCGTCCCACGCCCATCGTGGCCGTCGCCCACTCGCCTACGCCGTCCAATGTGAGAATGGCGGCTTCCTCAAACGGGGACACCAAAAACGCGGCCGCAGCGTGGGACTGGTGGTGTTCGGTGAAGTAGATTTTTCCGTCGTAGTCCAGTTCTTTGCGGATCAGGTGGGGAATCCACAGCTTTTGCTTCAGCCAGAGGGGCATGGCTTTCGTGAACGAGCGGAAGCTTCGGGGAAACGTACTCAGGTAGGTGAGCAAAATGCGTTCGAATTTCACGAAGGGTTTTTCGTAGTAGGCCACGGCGTTCAGATCGTTTGTGGAAAGTTCGGCCTCATTCAGGCAGAATTGAATGGCGTGGCCTGGAAAAGAAAAATCGTGTTTTTTGCGGGTAAAGCGTTCTTCCTGCGCCGCGGCCACAAGTTGACCGTCTCGCACCAGTGCAGCTGCCGAATCGTGATAAAAAGCCGAAATGCCAAGAATCGTCACCGAAGCTCCTGAAATTTGATCTTAAATAATGCTGCCGCGAATTCACGAATCAGGGCTCGTTCGTTTTTTATAAATCAGTGAATTCGAGATGAAAACCATTTTAGATTTTTACATTTTTTTGTTAAAACGGGTGCGTGTACGTTTCGATGGTTTCCGGCTCATTCGGTTTTGCTACCCAGCGAGCGCCCTGACGGTACCATTTTTTGCGAAGCATGTCACGTCCGCTGAAGCGGAGCACAAGACCCGCCGGCCCGAAAAGTAAAATATACGTCAGCGAAAGAAGCACGAAGGTATTTGCGACACCCAAAATGTGAGCAAAAGCCTTCCAGAGATTCCAAAGTCCTTTAAGTATTGAAATTGCACGTCGCATGTTTGTTCTAACGCTTTATTGTTGAGTGAGATCCGCACTATTCAAAAAACTTGTGTTTTAAGCAACCCGACAATCCATTTTTGTGCATCCCCATAAGATTTCCCTCCGAAAGGCGGACAGATGCATGAGGGGGTGTCGTTTAATTCTGTCCTAAATTCATAAATAACAAATCCCCCAAATCCTCTCTTGATGGAGGGAGATTCCCGTTACGCTGCGCTAATTTGTTCTTAGCAAAAGTATGCAAAAACTATTATGTGCCTGCCATGCTTTTTACCCAAGTGGTTTTGCAAGATTCGCAACGGCAGAGATTTCGTGGTAAAGCGAACGCTCATTCTGTTAAAAAACTTAACTCTAAATCGGAAAAAATGCAAGGAATTTTTATTGAAGCAATCATTAAAATATTCTAATTTTTAACTAATGCGAAAATGAATTTTTTTTCGTATATTTAGTGAAATTTGGAGATTTCTTTCAATGACACAAAAGTGGCTCGTTTTTATCATCCTAATCGAATGTTTATCGGGAATAGCTGTTTCGGGACAAACTACCCGGCCGGTAACGATTCAGCAATTCCTTAAGGCTGCTTTAGTCCGGCACCCGTCCGTCAGGTTGTATCAAAAATTGCAGGAACAGAAGGCAGCGGAAACACGAAGCCTGAAGGCGGAAACCCTTCCGAAAATCGATTACACGCTTACCGGAGCTAACTATCATTATACGCCCTATCGTTACCGAACGCTTGAAAACGGGTTTGTTCTCACGTGGGAGACCCATAAATGGCTGGGTAAATTGAAACAACTCGGAATTGCCGGGGAAGAAATCGCTAAAATTCAGGCAAGACAAAATCGGTTGGAATTGATCTGGGAAGTGAAGGAAGCCTTTTACCAACTGATACGAGTCAGGCAGGAACAGCGTATTGTCGCGGTTTCCGAAGCCTATTTGCAACACCACCTCATGGTTTCTCAGGGGCTTTTCCGCGTGGGACAAATTGACCAATTGGATTTGTACCGTACACAGGCCGCACTTGCTGCTGCTCAGGAGGCGGTGACCACGGCCAAAAACAAGTGGCGCCAGTGGCAAATCCGATTGCAAAATCTAACCGGACTCACCGTCTCGGAAGCCGATTCGCTCGCCTTGCAGCCGGGAGAGTTGATTGTTCCTGCGGTTTCACTCGACACGTTGATGGCGGAAGTCAGGCGAACCAATCCTGCTCTGGCGCTTTTGGAGCAACAAATTCACGAGACCGAATTGCGGGAGAGGCTCGTCCGTGCCGGTTGGCTTCCAACTGTGGCGATTTCCGGCGGCTTTGTTCTTGACAACGATCCCACCAGCGGCGGAAATTACGCCGTGATTCAGGGAGGACTACAACTGCCTCTCGTGGACTGGCGTCAGCGGAAGAATAAAGCCGAGTCTTTTCGTCTGCATCGGCAATCCCTTGTAGAAACGCAAAAGGTTCTTTTGTTAGATATTCGCACCCGCCTTCAGCAGCTTCTCGCTCAGCAGGGCTACCTTAAAAGCCTTCAAGTACTCAAAGCCAAGACCCTTTTGCAAGCGGCACAGGCCTATTTTCTCACCGAAAAAAGTTACAAGGCAGGCCTGGCAACGAATACGGATGTACTCTTAGCCCAAAAGGAATGGATTCAGGCCAGGCTTTCACAAGAGAATATCCGGCTTCAACTACGGCTGACAAATTCCAAATTTGATCTGTTGATTGGCAGAACGGGAGTTTCCAAATGAGTGTCAGACAAATTGCAGTGATTTTGATTGCCGCCTTTTTTCTTTCTTGCGGAGGCCATTCGGAAAATGCAGGCCAAATCGGGGCGCGGATTCATTTAAAGGAGAAGGGAGTTCCTTTCCGAATTTCAGTACAGGTAATTGTTCCTGTGCAAGGGCCCCTACAGGAAAAAGTTACCATTTACGGAAAACTTTCACCCGTCCGCGAGACGCTTTTGTCCAGCCAGTTTCCCGGGCGAATTTCCAGACTTTCTTTTTCAGAAGGCGATCGGGTTCAGGCAAAACAGCTTGTTGCTGCGGTTCTGAGCCCAAAAGCAGAGGCTCTCCGGCAGGCCGATTCCAATTCTCCGGGCACGGAAATGCTTCCAATTGCCGTTCGATCTCCTTTTTCCGGAATCATTTCGCAAAAATTCCATTTTGTTGGGGATGTGATTTCTCCCGGCGAACCGATCGTTAAAATTCAGGACACATCCCAATTCTTTCTCTGGGGGCAACTTCCGGCCATTTATTTGAATCGGGTCAAACCGGGGCAGACCATTCAGGTTTCCTTTCCGGACGTGCCCGGTTTACACCTGCAATCAAAAATCGAAGCCATCAATGCCGCCGTGAATTCGGAATCACAAACAGCGAAGATTCGCGCCACGCTAAAAAATAAAAACCATCTTTTAAAGAAAAACATGCTTGCCACCATTCACATCGTGACACGCGCGGTACAAAGGGGGCTTTTGCTTCCGCGTAAGGCCGTTTTGCGCGACACGAAGGGTGATTTTGTTTTTTTGAAAATGAACGGAAAAGCACATCGGCAAGCGGTTGGAATCGGACTTCAGACCCTGGACACGCTGGAAATCCGTTCCGGTCTGGCCCCAACGGACAGCGTGATTTTGACCGGAAATTACGAATTGAAAGAAGGCATGAGCGTCCAGGCTTTGGGAAAAGGAAATTAAGGAAGGATGGGGGACCAAACGATTAGTGAACGGACACCAAGCCCCCTCGAGCACTGAGAAGGGAATTTTCACAAGAAAGCTGTCGTTCTGAACGCGCCTTTGGCGAACGAAGAATCGCATTGTTTGCCGTGAAAGGTCTGAACAAGAGCTGCGGTCACTTCGAGTTTGTCTGGTGTCGGTAATAAACATCCTCATAAATCCCTGTTCGAAGGGAGAGCTATGAGGATGTCATCTTGTTGAAATGATTGCAAGCCTACAAACAGAAAAAATGTTACTTAGATGAAGAAGCTTTTGGAAACCGTTCTACACCATCGCCTGGCTGTCCTGTTCGTGTTGGGTATCTTACTTCTGACGAGCGTGATTTTTTTGGTTACCATGCCGGCCGGTGTGTTCCCGAATGCCACCTTTCCACGCATTCTGGTTCAGTTGGAACGCGGTTATGCTCCGCTAACAGACATGGAAATTTCCACAACCAAGCCGGTTGAGGATGCCCTCCGAACGGTGGAAGGCGTACGGATCGTCCGTTCCAAAACCAGCCGAGGCTACGCGGAGATCGAGCTTTACTTCGACTGGAATGTGAATCTCATGCAGGCCTACCAGTTCGTTCAGGCGAAAATCAGCGACGTCCGCGGACAACTTCCGCCAGGGACCGGAATTCTTGTGAAGCGGATGACCACCAGCGCCTACCCGATGTCTTGTTACGCCGTGTATTCCGATGTACGCAGTCAACGCCAGTTGCGAAACCTGGCCGAATTCACGATTCGGCCGGTGCTGTCGTCCGTTTCAGGAGTCTACCAGATTGAAATCGTCGGTGGCGAGCACCCGGAATTTTGGGTAGAACTGAAGCCGGAAAAACTGCTCCAGTACAAGATCTCACCATTTGAAATCGAAAAGGCTCTTCAAAAAACCAATCAGGTGTCCTTTCTGGGAAAAATTTCCGATCGCTACCGAATTCACCTGGGGTTTCAAAACGACCTGCTTACCACGGTAAACGACTTAAATCACGTTGTTCTAAAAGTGCACAATGGCGTTCCGATTTTGCTAAAAGACCTGGCCCGCGTTCGATTAACCGGCAAGGAAGAGTACATTCTAACCACTGCTAACTGGCACCGGGCGGTTCTGATTGATGTCCTCAAACAACCCAAAGCAAACGGCCTTTCCGTGGATCAGGCCATCGACCGGCAGATTCGGCAGCTGAAAACGACACTCCCGCCAGACATTCACTTGATCAAAACCTACGATCAGGAATCGTTTGTTCGGCGGTCGATTCAGGGCGTTAGCCAAAACATCCTGGCAGGCATTCTCATTATTTCCCTCATTGTGTTCCTCTTTTTGCGAAGTTTCCGGGCCTCCTGGCCCATTATTCTGTTTATGCCTGTGGTCATGATTCTGGCCTTTCTTTTTATGCGCCTTTTTGGTCTTTCCATTAATATCATGACCCTCGGCGGAATGGCTGCCGCACTGGGCATTTTGGTGGACAACGCCACAGTGGTGATGGAAAACATCATTCGCCATCGAACAGAGGGGCAGTCTCTTCACAAAGCCGTTGTGAGCGGGGCCGCCGAAGTGATTCCTCCGATGTTCGGTGCCACCTTGACCACGGTAATCGTGTTCGTACCGCTGATTTTCGTTACGGGGCTGACGGGGATTTTTTTCAAGCCCATGGCGCTGACTCTGGCAACGGCGGTCTTTCTCTCGCTGCTTTTGGCCATTTCCGTAACGCCTATTTTCACGTGGATTTTCCTTCCTCAGGGTCCAAAAAACACCCTCATTCCAAAGTGGCTCACTCATTCGCAGCAAGTTTATTCCAAAGTTCTGGCATTCCTGTTAAAACGAAAGGTGTTTGTTTTTGTCTTTTTACTGGGAACAGTCATTCTGAGTGTATTGATTTATCCACATCTTCACACCGGATTTCTTCCCCGCTGGGATGAAGGTGCCTTTGTTTTAAATTACAAGGCGCCTCCGGGAACCTCACTTGAAGAGACGAATCGCCTTCTGATTCAGCTTGAAGATTTAATGAAGCAGGAACCGGCCATAGTCGCCTACTCCCGCCGAACCGGGCGGGGCATTGCCCACCGACATCCGGCGAATGAAGGCGATTATTTGGTAACTCTAAATGAAAAGCGAAAGAAATCGACTTTTCAAATTATGGATGAACTTAGCCAAAAGGCCACGCAGCGAATTCCCGGGCTTTACCTGGATTTTGTTCAGGTACTTCCTGACCGATTGAAAGACCTGGCTGGCGAAGAAAAACCGATTGACATTCTCATTTTTGGAAACGATCAGGTGGTGCTTCAGGCAACAGCCCAGAAAATCTACCGGAAACTGAGTTCCATTCGCGGCCTTGTGGGTGTTCGGCCGGGGGAATTGCCGTCGGAGCCGGAATTTGACGTGAAGGTGAACCATGCGCGGGCGGCGCAACTGGGTTTCCGGGCAGGAGATGTGCGGCGATTGGTGGAAACCGCCCTTTGGGGGCGCGTGGTAACCACCATCAAACAGGGTACGCAACTGGCCGGAGTTCGCGTGCGTTACCAGGAGATTTTCCGCAAAAATCTAAACGCTTTGAAGGGGTTGTCTGTCCTATCGCCTGCGGGTAATCTGGTACCGCTAAAACAAGTGGCTACGGTAAGCGTACGGGAAGGCCAGGCCGCCATTTTACATGAAAACGGCAGCCTCGTGGCGAAGGTTTTGGCGGATATTTCCGGCAGGGATCTGGGAAGCGTGGTGAAAGATGTTCAAAAAGCGCTGGCGGAAATCCACGTTCCGTACGGGGTGTCGATTTCACTGGCGGGCGACTACAAGAGCCAATTAGAGTCCTTTCGGCAGCTCATATTGGTGCTGTTTTTGGCGGGGCTGCTTATTTTTGTGGTCCTTCTGTTTGAATTCAACCGCCTGCGCACGGCCTTTGCTATTTTTCTGGGGACGCTTTTTTCGTTTACTTTTGTCATCCTGGGGCTCTGGGCCACGCGCACTAATTTTGACATTTCGTCATTTATGGGGGCCATTACGGTGCTGGGGATTGTCGTCAATAACGGTATTTTGCTGATGGATTTTGCCACGCGATTCCAGAAGTCGGGGCAAACCCGTCAGGAGGCTCTGCTTCAGGCCGGCCGGATTCGCCTTCGTCCGATTTTAATGACAAACGCCACCACGGTGGCGGGCTTTCTGCCCCTGGCCTTGAGTTGGGGTTCCGGAGGGGAAATCCTCCAACCGTTTGCGGTAGCCGTTATCAGCGGGCTGATCGGCTCGATGCTTTTTTCGTTGATCGCAATTCCGGTTTTGTACGATTGGTTCCGGGGGTAGTGTGGAAATGTCGGTCGACGAGGCTCGCCGACGCCTATGCAAAAATTAAATAAAATTGTAGGGCGATTCGCCTGATCGCCACGAAAATCTTATTGAAAAGTAACCTTGCAAGGGTTGAACATTTTGAAAGATCAAACGACGAACGTGCATTCAAATACGTTGAAAGGTAATATTTGAATTTTTCTGAAAAATGCAAATCGCGGGCATCATTACGAACAAATTAGGGAGGCTAAAATTATGAAAACGATTATTAAAACTACGAGCCTGTTTGTTTTTCTTTTGGGGTTTGGCTTGCTGGTGAGCGCATGCAGCAAAAGGGCTGAAAAAGAACCCGCCAAAATGCCGCAAAAAAAGCAATCGACAAACGTTGCCGTTCAGAAAGCAGCACCGACCGATTCAAATCATACGGTAACAAAGACGCTGGTGTTGAATTTTGATCGGGACAAGCCAGGCCAACTCCCGGCGAATTTTTCCCAGCACGTCACGGGTAAAGGTCAGCCAGGCATCTGGAAAGTGGTAGCTGAGACGGACGCCATCAGTAAGCCCAATGTGGTGGAGCAGACATCCAGGAAATATTTTGGCTATCATTTTAATGTGCTCGTGAACGACTCCACCGATTTTTCAGATATTGAATTAACCCTGCATTTCAAAGCCATTTACGGTAAAGATGATCAGGGTGGTGGACCGATCTGGCGCTACCGGGATGCGAACAATTATTACATTGCGCGAGCCAATCCTCTGGAAAACAACTTCCGCGTGTACAAGGTCATCGATGGAAATCGGAAAATGCTTAGCACCGTGAATATTCCAATTACCGCGCACAAATGGCATACGATTCAAATCAAAAATGTGGGCGATCACATTCAGTGCAGCTATGATGGTCAGTTGTACTTGAATGTACACGACTCGACATTTACCCACGGGAAAATTGGCTTGTGGACCAAAGCCGACGCCGTAACGCAATTTGACGATCTGAGTGTCAAAGTGGTGAAATAATGCGCAGGAGCAGCCCGCCCATTTTTGGGTGGGCGGAGGTTGCCTTTGAGGGAAGTACAAGCGAATTCACATTTGAACGGGTGGCGATAGGGTTGGCCCGGCGGCTTCGATTGCGTTTGGCCACCTGAAGGTTGCCAGAAAAAACACAGGATAAAACCAGATGACATCAAGAAAAACAGGAGATAGAATGAAATTTCGGGTAAGCGCGGTAGTGGTTTCGGTTTTTATTCTGTTTCAAATAAGTTTTGCAGAAACGGTACCCAAACGCATCATTCAGGCACAGCGAATTTCAATACCCATCAAACTGGACGGATTTTTAACCGAACCCCAATGGCAGTCGGCTCAGCCAACCGAGAATTTCATTCAGCGTGAGCCTCAAAACGGAAAACCGGCCAGTGAACGCACAGAGGTGCGGATTCTTTACGACACCAACAACCTTTACCTGGGCGTGTGGTGCTACGATTCCTCCCCCGACAAAATTGTTGCCAATACGCTGATTCGTGACAGTGATATGGAAGGCGACGACCGGTTTACCGTGGTTTTCGACACCTACCTTGATCATCAGAGGGGTTTTGTTTTTGAGACCAATCCGCTGGGGGCCCGGTTCGACGCCTACCAGGCCGCTCCGGAACACGAGCCCGATTCTAACTGGAACACGGTCTGGGATGCTCGCGCCAGAATTACAAAAAATTGCTGGCAGGCCGAAATCGTTATTCCATTCAAGTCGCTCCGGTTTCCCAACACACCCAACCAGATATGGGGAATTAATTTCCGGCGAATGATTCAGCGCAAGCACGAGGAAGATCTCTGGAGCGGCTGGGGCTACAACGAGGGCATTTCTTACCTTGCATTTGCAGGCGAACTCCACGGTCTGAAGAATTTGAAGCGAGGTCGCCAGATTGAGTGGTTTCCCTATTTGAAATTGGGGGCACAGAAAGAGAATGCTGACGGAGCCAGGCAAACCACGCTGGGGAAAACCGGATTTAACATTAAATACGGCATTACGCCCACGCTAACGGCTGATTTTACGGTCAACACCGATTTTGCCCAGGTGGAGGCCGACCGTGCCCGAATTAACCTCACACGTTTTAGCCTTTACTACCCCGAAAAACGTGAATTTTTCCTGGAAGGAGCGAACATTTTCAGATTTGGTGGCCATACAAGCCAGATTTTTTACAGTCGGCGGATTGGCCTCTCAGAGCAGGGAGAGGAAATTCCCATTCTTGGAGGTGCCCGTCTTACCGGCCGCGCCGGCAAGTATTCCGTGGGTTTGCTAAACATTCAAACTGCCCGTAAAGGTGAAACCCCTACGACCAATTATTCCGTAGCACGTGTTCAGCGGGATTTTCTGGCGCAATCCAAATTTGGCTTTATTGCCACGCAGAAGTACATTCCAAAAACCGGCTACAGCAATCGCGCTTTTGGCGCCGATGTTAATTTATATTTTACCAATTTTCTGGGTAATAAGAATCTGGCCATTTATAGCTTTGTGGCGGGTACCCAAACGCCGGGAATTCATAAAAACAATATGGCCTACCGTGTCTTGATAGATTACCCCAACGATTTAATTGATTCGTATGCCTATTTTTACGCCATTGATCCGGAATTCAATCCGGAAATCGGTTTTATCCGTAGAAAGGGCATTCGCCAGGGAGGCGGTGCCTTTCGATTTACCCCGCGTCCTCACCGCTGGGGCATTCGCAAATTTGTGTTCAAACCGATTGATTTTGACTACACAACAGATCTTTCCGGGCAAATGGAAAGTTTTGAATATGAACTGCGACCGCTTGGCTTCAGTACCGTAGCCCGCGATTACTTTGAGTTCAACCTGCAGCGGAGCTTCGAACGCCTGGATGAGCCCTTCAATATTTACGCAGACATTGTGATTCCGCCCGGTTCTTACTGGTTCAATCACACTGAAATTCAGTACCAAACCAATCCCGGCCGCTTTCTTTCCGGTGGACTTTTTCTGAATTGGGGCGATTTTTACACCGGGAAACGGACCGTGCTTTCCACAGAGAGCCTGGCCAAATTTAATGCGCATTTTTCGGTTTCTCTGGATTTTACATGGAACGACATTCGCCTTCGGGAAGGCAATTTTCGCACGCAGGAGTGGGGCAGCCGCATTCGGTATGCCTTTTCCACGCTATTGGACACCCGCGCCTTTATCCAATGGAATAACGAGGATCAGGAGCTTAATTTAAACTTTCGGCTTCATTGGATTCCCAATTTGGGTAGCCATTTTTACCTGGTTTACAACCATTTGCTGAGCACGGAAAACAAAACCCTTCAAACCGAAAATCGGACCTTGATTTTGAAACTGAATTATTTGTTGCGGTGGTAGGGGGTGTTTCTTGGTTGAAAAGATTCTTTACTCGCTTGTGCTCGTTTAGAACGACATTCTGCGGTCTGTCTCGCCACCGCCTGCCGGTGAACGGACGGGCGAGTGATCAACCGTCCCTAATGGGACGGGGTACTGGGTTTTTTGAGCAGGATTTTTAGACTTGTTTTTTCCCATCCCAATGGGACAGCGTGAAAATAGCCCGCGAATTTATGGGCGGGCGGTAGTTGGCTTGAATCTAAAATCGGAATTCAATTCTTGTTGTCTTAATAACATTAAAAAGAAAGGAAACGCCGTGACACGAAAAATCATTTTCCTGCTTTTTTTATGGACGGTCATTTTCCAGACACCCACATTTGCGGCTACACACAAAGACTTAGAACTTTGGACGTTAACCACATTAGCGGATCTGATGGTAATGCTTTTGATCATGGGATTCGTCCTGCATCTCGCCGACCGCTACTTCAGTTACACGTTACACAGTTTCCGGGTGCGGATGAGCGGCGAGCACTGGGGCATGATTTTCCTGATTGTCCGCGACGGAGCGCTCATTCTTTCCTTTCTGTTCGGATTGATTTTAATCAACCCGGACATCATGGGCGACATCAAACTGGCGGTTCCGTTTCTCCCCCTCGGTACTGTGGTGCTTGGGGCTGCCCTGCTGGTAAAAATGGGCTGGGATGTCGCGTCAAATCGAAAGGCCGACGTCCTGTTTACGAGCCTTCTCTTCTTGGCTGTTCTTTTGGAATATTTCGGATTCACATTTGTGATGGAAGCGGCACCGTCCGAGTGGCTAAAACAAGTCGCGCCCTTCTGGGGAAGCCTTCGCGCAATGCGTTCCAATGTGAATCCCCATTTGGCAATTGTGACTTTCTGGGTCGTGTTTCCAATGATTGTGGCATTGTTTCTGGGTATGTTGGGTGTGTGGATTTTTAAGAAAGTCCCGGCGCCCCCGGAAAAACATGTGCCGAAGACAAATTAGGAATCCCTTTTATGCGTGTTCTTTTGGTAGAAGACGATGGCAAAGTCGCTCGATTTATTCGGAATGGGCTTAGAGAAGAAGGCTTTGCCGTGGACGTGGCGGAAGATGGACGACAGGGGCTGGATTTTGCCCGGGATTTTGAGTACGACGTGATTGTGCTGGACATTTTGCTGCCCAAATTGGACGGCATTTCGGTGCTCAAGGCCATTCGAAAGGATGATCCGCAGACGCCCATCTTGATACTTACAGCCATGGACACGGTAGAAGACAAAATTCGGGGACTCAATAAGGGTGCAGATGATTACCTGACCAAGCCTTTTGCGTTTGAAGAATTATTGGCTCGTATCCACGCGCTTTTGCGCCGAAAATACCGGACTGCTTCAACTCTGCTTCGCTTTGAGAATTTACAGATGAACCTGGTTACTCACCGGGTTATTCGAGGCGATCGGGAAATCCAACTGACCCCAAAGGAATTTGCCCTGCTGGAATTTTTTCTGCAAAATCCAAACAAAATTCTCACCCGTACCATGATTGCCGAACACGTGTGGGACTATCATTTTGATTCGGAAACCAATGTGATTGACGTGTACGTCAACTATCTACGAAATAAGATTGACCGGGGATTCCCCGTAGAACTCATTCACACGATTCGGGGAATGGGCTACATTTTAAAGGGAAAATCGTGAAAATAAAAACCGTGCGCGCCCGTCTGACACTCTGGTATTCGGGCATTCTCTTGCTGATTTTACTGGTTTTCAGTGCTGCCCTTCTTGCCTACTTTCATCAAAACCTAAAGTGGAGCCTGGATCAAGCGCTCCTGACACGAACGGCGGCTATGGAACACAGCATTGAAGAAACCAACGGGCACATGGATTTTTCCGAAATTCAGGAAATGGATTATTTCGAATCCGCCTCTTTACCAAAATTCATTCAAATTATGAATCCGAACGGGCAAATTCTGGTTAAATCCCCGAATCTGAGGAATCTTTCTCTCACCCCCACCGCGGAACAGTGGAGAAGAATCCTTGGCAATCAAACCGTTTTCGGTACTCGGCATTTGCCAGGTGGCTCGGGCATTCGTTATGCCTGTGTGCCCTTTCAGTGGCGGGGTAAAACGAAATACATTTTGATCGTCGGTATGTCCCTGGAGTCTATTCGGCGGCCGGTGGATCGGCTGCGAGTGGCTCTCCTGCTGTTCATTCCCTTGCTTTTAATTTTGGCAGGGTTTGGGGGTTGGTT
>Ga0114934_10001473_pt1 | contig 15340 bp, 13 predicted proteins | sample 4SBtaG_2_FD_99695 | JGI IMG/M metagenome (GOLD analysis project Ga0114934, IMG submission 99695) | Deep subsurface microbial communities from Kolumbo volcano to uncover new lineages of life (NeLLi) - 4SBTROV10_white metaG | ecosystem: Environmental > Aquatic > Marine > Volcanic ... | reverse complement strand
GGTGAATGAGTTTTTACAGCAACAGCAGATCCTGATGCCGGTGCTGAATATCGGCTTGCCGGATCAGTTTATCGAACAAGGCAGCCGCGAGGAATTGCTGGCGCTGACCGGCCTGGATGTGGATGGGATTCGGCGGCAGATTGAGGCGTTTGGAGGCTGATCGTTCTTATGTTGCCACACCTTCCTGCACCATTATCAGAGTTTTTGTTAACAGCCATTTTTTCATTTCTGATTGGTCTTGAGTATCATATTTATTTAAAGGCTAATCAGTATCAATTCAGTTTCGGCAGCATCCGGACATTTTTAATGGTGGGCCTGTTTGGCCTGCTATTGTTTCAACTCAACCCTAATGGACAATTTTTTCTCGCGGGCTTTGGCGTGCTGGGTTTGTTGTTGGCGATTTTTTATTGGCGACAAAGTGCAGCCAACGTTTTTACCTTATTGGAAATCATCCTCACCTTTTCAGTTTTCCTGCTCGGTCCGATCATCGTCAATTTTCCATCCTGGTATCTCATCTTGTTCAGCGTTTCGCTGATCCTGCCATTGAGTGAAAAATCACTCATTCATCAATTTTCCAGGAAGCTTGATAACCGTGAAATCATAACCCTGACCAAGTTTCTAATCTTATCAGGCGTTATTTTACCGTTATTACCGGATCGCGAAATCTCGGCGCTGATCCCGGTCACCTATTATAAAATCTGGCTGGCGGTTATCATTGTTTCTGCACTCTCTTATGCCAGTTATTTGGCGCAGACCTACCTGTTCAAGTCACGCGGACTGTTGCTGACAGGTATCTTAGGTGGCCTTTATTCAAGTACCGCCGTCACCGTTGTCATCAGCCGACGCGCTAAACAGATGGAACAGGAATGGCCTATCGTCTCTGCCTCGCTGATTATTGCAACGGCAATGATGTATCTGCGCTTGCTGATCATCGTTTATTTATTGAATGAATCCATCGGCCATCAATTATTATTACCATTTAGTCTGCTTATTATTGGCACTTGCCTGACCGCCTTCGGCTTGTTCTTTTTTAATCATCAGACGGTGCACACGCAGCCCTCTCAAGCCTCACAACACCCTCTGGAATTACCAACCGCCCTCGCCTTTGCCTTCATGTTTGTCGTCTTTACATTGATCACCGAATATGTGGCGCAACATTACGGCAATCACGGCTTGAAATTCCTGGCTCTGGTTGTTGGCTTTACCGATATTGATCCCTTTATCCTGTCGTTGTTATCGGGAAAATTTACGGTAGATAATCATGCTATCGTTGCATCGGTCATCATCGCCGCGGCCAGTAACAACCTGCTCAAAGCCTTTTACGCCGTATTATTTGCCCGCAATCAGGCTGTGACAGTTGCCGTCATCGGCCTGGTTTTATTGGCTTTGGCTTCTTTTGCCTACGTTTTCCTCAGCGCCTAACCTTAGTGCGTGTTTTAAAAGTGTCACAAATACCGAACGAGTAGGTTAAATTTGTTGTTTTATGCGTTTTCAAACGCCAGTACCGCTTTTGTTTTCATATTGCCATGATAAATTCGATGCTGGGATGGCTTGAAAAATGAGCCATGGGACTTTTAAAACACGCACTTAGCTTACACAAGGTTATGTTGACAAAGCCTTACCTGAGCGCGATATTGTAAATAGTGATAAATACATCTTCACACTATACACTATTTAAATTTAATCGGGAGGCGCGCCATGAACTACAAATATATCCGCTTTTTTGAAGAAATTGGTATTGACGATATTCCCCTTGTGGGCGGCAAAAATGCATCATTGGGTGAAATGTATCAACAGCTCATGCCACAAGGCGTAAAAGTCCCGAATGGTTTCGCCGTCACCGCTGAAGCCTACCGTTATGTTCTCGATAGCGCGGATGCCTGGGATAAATTGCATCAATTACTCGATAATTTAGACCCTGCCGATGTCAAACAGTTAGCCCATGTTGGAAAACAGGCGCGTGATCTTATTTATGCGGCCGGCCTGCCGGATGATTTACAAGCCGAGATTATTGATGCCTACCATCGCCTGAAATCACAATACGGCGAGCAACTGAGCCTGGCTGTTCGCAGTTCCGCAACGGCCGAAGACTTACCCACGGCGAGCTTTGCCGGACAACAGGACACCTATTTGAATATCCACGGTGATGATGTACTCCTGGATGCCTGTCGGCGCTGTTTCGCCAGCCTGTTTACCGATCGCGCCATCCATTACCGTATCGATCAAGGCTTCGATCACTTCAGCGTCGCCCTGTCCATCGGCATCATGAAAATGGTGCGTTCTGATATTGCAACCAGTGGGGTCATGTTTTCGCTCGATACCGAAACGGGTTTTCGCGATGTTGTTTTTATCACCGCCGCTTATGGGCTGGGTGAAAATGTCGTGCAAGGTGCACTTGAGCCGGATGAATTTTATGTGCACAAGCCGACTTTCGAACAAGGTTTTCGCTGCGTCTTGCGAAGAGTTCTGGGTACCAAAAAAATCAAAATGGTCTACCAGGAAGGCAATACCCGTGAAGCCACCGCAAATATCCCAACATCAAACGAAGAACGTAGTCGTTTTTGTTTATCGGATGATGAAGTACTGAAACTTGCCGACTACGCCATTAAGGTTGAAGCCTTATACAGCCAACAAGCCGGGCATGACAAACCCATGGACATGGAATGGGCCAAAGACGGTATCGATGGCGAACTGTATATGGTACAAGCCAGACCCGAAACCGTTAATTCACAGAAAAAAGGCACCGTTTTAGAAGAATACCGCCTCAAAGAGTCGGGTGAACTCATTATCAGCGGCCATGCGGTCGGCACTAAAATTGCGACCGGCAAAGCGCATATTATTTCCGATACGACACAGTTATCCGAATTTAAAGCCGGTGAAATCCTGGTCGCCGACACCACAACGCCAGACTGGGAACCGATTATGAGTATTGCCGCCGCTATCGTCACCAATCGCGGCGGCAGAACCTGCCATGCTGCCATTGTCGGCCGTGAGCTGAGCATCCCTGCAGTTGTTGGCTGTGACCATGCCACCGAGGCGATCGCACCGGGCGAAACCATCACCGTATCCTGCGCCGAAGGCGACAACGGAAAGATTTACCGTGGCGAAGTCCCCTTTGAAATCATCAAAACCGATTTAAACGACCTAGCCCGCCCCAAAACTCAAATCATGCTGAATCTGGGCAATCCGGAAATAGCCTTTAAAACCAGCTTTCTGCCCAATGACGGCGTGGGCTTGGCGCGGATGGAATTTATCATCAATGAATACATCAAAGCCCACCCTTTAGCGCTGTTGCAGCCTGAAAAAGTCACCCATCCACAAGAGAAACAACAGATTCAAACACTGCTCCGGGGCTATAACAACGGCGCTGACTATTTTATTCAACGCCTGTCCGAAGGGGTCGGTACCATCGCGGCGGCATTTTACCCCAAACCCGTTGTAGTCAGAATGTCTGACTTCAAAAGTAATGAATATGCCTCCCTGATCGGCGGTCGTGATTTTGAGCCTCAGGAAGACAACCCCATGATCGGTTTTCGCGGCGCCGCCCGCTACACCCATCCAGCTTACGAACAAGGCTTTGCTTTAGAATGCGCGGCCATGAAGCGGGTACGGGATGAGATGGGGTTAAGTAATGTCATTTTAATGATTCCTTTTTGCCGTCGCCTTGATGAAGCCCGGCGAGTAATTGCTAAAATGGCAGAATTGGGCTTAAAACAAGGTGAAAACAATCTTAAAATCTATGTGATGTGCGAAATACCCAATAACGTCATCCAAATCGATGCTTTTTCCGAATTGTTTGATGGCTTCTCCATAGGCTCCAACGACCTGACCCAACTGACCCTGGGTGTTGACAGAGACTCTGAAATGGTCGCCTTTGATTTCGACGAACGCGACCCCGGTGTAAAAACGATGATCAAAATGGCGATTGACGGCGCCAAACGCAATCAAAGACATTCCGGCTTATGCGGTCAGGCGCCTTCCGATTACCCTGAAATGGCAGAGTTTCTGGTGCAATCAGGAATAGATTCTATCAGCCTCAACCCTGACACCGTCATAAAAACAACGTTACAGGTATTGGACGTCGAAAAACAACTGGAAAAGTCCTAATGTCCTCGTTACCTATGATGTTGATAAAAAGCGGTTGTTTAGAAGTGCTGAAGTATATTTTATAACACTATGCAGATTCTGTGTAATGCCATACAGTCTAATTGTTATACAGACCATGAAAGGAGAGAACGATGAACCGGCCAACCATTTCCAATGTACGTGCAATGGAAATTCTCGACTCACGCGGCAATCCAACGGTGCGTGTTTTTGTTCAACTCAGCGATGGAACAGAGTCTTCCGCGTCTGTGCCTTCAGGGGCGAGTACGGGTGAGAATGAGGCGATTGAATTACGCGATGGTGACGTTTCCAGATATGCCGGCAAGGGCGTTTTGCGTGCCCTTTCCAATGTCACGGAAATCATCGCGCCGTCTTTGATTGGCATGGATGCCTTCGAGCAAGCCCGTATTGACCGGCTCATGATCGAAATGGACGGCACAGAAAACAAATCGAAGTTGGGTGCGAATGCCATACTCGGCGTTTCTATGGCGGTGGCGCGAGCCGCCGCACAATCTGTTCATATTCCACTTTATAAATATATGGGGGGTGTCGGCGTCAGGCGCTTACCGGTTCCTTGCATGAACATTGTTAATGGTGGTCAACATGCCGACAACAGTGTGGACATTCAGGAATTCATGGCCGTTCCTATTGGTGCGCCTTGTTTTCGGGAAGGGCTGCGTTACGTTGCCGAAACCTTCCATATTCTCAAAGGACTTCTGAAAGATCGACATCTTGCTACAAGCGTCGGCGACGAAGGTGGCTTTGCCCCCAATTTCTCAAGCAACGAAGATGCCATTGAAACCATTATTCTGGCCATAGAAAAAGCCGGATATCGGCCAGGTGAGGATATTGCGATTGCGCTGGACAGTGCCGCGACATCCTTTGCCTGCGGTAATACCGGTGAATATGACTTAAACAAATCAGGTGTCGGTAAGATGACCAGCGCTGATCTGATTGCTCTCGCCGGTGAATGGATTAAGAAATACCCTATCGTGCTGTGGGAAGACCCTTTGTCAGAAAACGACTGGGAGGGATTTAGGACGTTCACTGAAAAATATGGCCAGAATATTGAAGTTGTCGGTGACGACATCTTTGTGACCAATACACGTTATATCGCCCGAGGGATTAAAGAAGGTACCGCCAATTCATCCCTCATCAAGCTTAATCAGATCGGCACCGTATCGGAAACCATCGAAGCCGTTCGTATGTGCCGGGATGCCGGCTGGCGCTATTTCCTGTCACACCGTTCGGGCGAGACCGAAGACACGTTTCTGGCCGATTTCGCCGTTGCAATGGACGGCGGACACCTCAAAACGGGGTCAGCCTCTCGAAGCGAGCGGATTGCCAAATACAATCGCTTGCTGGAAATTGAGCAGGCGCTAGGAAATGACGCGCTGTATTATTGGTGATAGTGTTCAAAAGGCATAACACACCCCCACCCGACGAAAACCGCTTTGCGGTTTTCGTCGGGTGGGGGTGTGTCGTTCTCTCTCTAACGTGCTGTTCTTCAGTCTCTGGTTTATTCGTGTTTTCTGTGTTGTTCAGTGGTTAAAATCAAAGCTACAGCACTGATTTTGAATGTCACAGAAACAGATTCAAACATAATTTTTCTCGTTTCACATGCGAGACATCAAACCCCGACAATATTCTCCGCCTGAGTGACCACTTCACTTGAGGCCAGTTCCAGGCCATTTTTATAGGCTTCGCTGGCGGCTTCCGGTTCGCCTTTTTGTAATAGCAGTTCACCTAATATTTGATAAGCGGCAACGGTAGGTTCGATACTTAAGCTCTTTTTCAGGTATTGCTCGGCTTTTTCCATTTGTCCGGATTTCAAGCAGAGTTTTCCCAGCATGCGCAATAAAACGGCATCGCTTGGGTGAACGGCCAGCCATTTTTCGGCGGTTTGTAATTGTTTTTCGGGGTCTTGTGAATCGATATTGCCATATAACACTAATAAAGTCGGATCCCAGTTTTTAACAATGGCGTCAACCAGCTCATTTTCAATTCTATCGCCTGCACCGGCTTCGATCATGGCGGCAAAATAAATAGCATTGACGCCTGGCGCTAATTTGATATGCTCTGGCACTTTCTCCCAACAGGCCTGAATGGCATCCGCATCTTTTTGTTCGGCTTCCCTTCGCAGCAGATTGCTGTAGGTTTCCGTTTCCAGCAATTTGACTTCCGCTTCCATCAATATTTTATTTTTATGCAGGGATGGAATCAGCTTTGACAAGCCATCCCAATCACCCACCCGCCGATAAGCCTGATGCATCATCTTTAACACACTGGCGTGATCAGGATTGATGGAGTGTAATTTATTCAGGGTTTGCAAAGCCTGATCAAATTGTTCATCCGATAAATAAAGCTCGGCCTGGGTCAATCCTACGGCGATGTCACTACCGCCGGCTTTTTCGGCTGCCTTTTTTAGATATTCATCACGTTGTTCCACAGCGCCTCGCGATTGTGCTGCTTTTGCCGCCGTTAAATAATGTAACAAAGGCGCGCCACTGTTAGCGGCATGCTTGATCAGCGTTTGTTCGGCACGTTCCCAATTGCCTTCGGCCGAATCGACCAGGCCTGCGACCAATGCATCTTGAGAACGGTCGAATTTAATCTTTTTGCGTTTTTCTATTATTTTCCCTGGCAAGCGCATCAAGCCTCCCAGGAAACGAAAAAACACATAAAAAACAAAGAATGCGACCACCAGTGCCACCGCAAAAAACACCAGCGAGGTTTCCATCGACCAATGCCCAAAACCGATCAGGACATAGCCAGGATTATCATATTGGGATAACCAACCGTGAACGGCAAAAGCGACAGCAATGGCGACCAATAAGGGCAATAAAAAGCTCAATAATTTTTTCATGATATCAGTTCATCAGGTTCTGCTTGCCTGATTTTGGATTGCTCACAGGCTGCGGCGCAACGGTATTGACTGAATTGGCTTTACTCAGCCCCTTATCTTTTTCCAATCGTAGTTTGCTAATGTCTTTCAGCATTTTCAATGATTGACTAATATCGGGAAATTGCCCTTGCAAGGAAACTTTCGCCAATACATCAAGCTCTTGCTGGAAGGCTTTGCCGTGACGATCCAGGGCAAAATTATTTTTCAGCCACTTTTTAGCATCCTGAATCGCGGCTTGATACAACGTGTCATTTTGCTGCACCAATGCAATTTTGATCATTTCCAGTTTCACACTCAGCTGTTCCCGAATAAATTGCGCCTGTTCAGGGGTCAAGATTTCGCCAACCGGTTTATCACTGTGCCTGACCACGACATAATCGCCTAATTGCCCTAATACGCTGGATAACGCATTATGCTCGTTACTGGCTTTCTCGTGTTGATGAATCGGTGCTGATTTCGACAATTTTTTACCCACATTGGGCAACAATTCCGATAATTGGGGAATTTTGTCATTTAAGGTTTGTAGTCTGGCGTAAAGACCAACAATATCCGGTACTTGTACCGATCGTAACGCGGCCAGCTCTTTAGCGATTTCTGAACGCACCTTAAAGACAGCGGCATCACCACTCTCCCGCAAACGCTGATCTGCCGCGTCCAGGGCTTCGCGCGTGGTATTGACATCACCCACTAAATGCAGCCTCTCATTAGCGACTCTGAGTAAATATTCAGCATCGGCAATCAGCCAGTCTCCGCGCGTTTTACCTAATTGCCGCTCTATACGAGCAATGGATTGCTTCAGTTCTTTTTTAGCCGCTGCCAATTTTTCATCGTGTAAACTGGAAAAATCGGCCAACGCTTTGTTGAAATGATTTTCCTTACCCGTTATGTTGGCATCAAGCGTCGCCAGTTGAGATTGCATCGCCGCTATCTGCGACTGAAATGCATTGATTTGCTTACTCATTTCAATCAGTTTCTCATTGTCTTGCTGACTCAGGGTATCCTGATGTTCACGTAATTGTTGCAGCAAATAAAAACCCGCCCCGGCCAGGACAATCACTCCAACGGTGATAAGAATACCGAACCAGAGCCCAGTTTTTGATTTTTTTTCAACAACATTGACGGTTTCTTTTTCCGTCTGATTTTGTTGCTGCTCTTCGATAACTTCAGCCACTTTTTTCCCCGTTGTTTAACATCTTCAATGTATCGACAATCGCCTGCTCCGATACGCCCTGGCTCACCAGAATCCGTCTGAATCCCAGACTTGCCGCTATTTCAGCAATTCTCGTACTGATCACGATGACTGGAATAGCACGTAACGCATCATCAGGGTTCAACATTGTGCATAAATTTTTTACAGCTTCACCGCTCATCAACACAATGGCGGATAAGTCATTGTGCGCCAATAACGTCTTGATTTTTCGATTATCGCTTTGCGGCGTTACTCTGCGATACACTTCCATATAGTCTGTCTCGGCACCCCGCTGTATTAGCGTCTGTGCCAGTTTTTCGCGACCGCCCTCGCCCCGCACAATCATGACCTTTTGTCCGTTCAAATCCTGCCATTCCGGCATTTGCAACAAGGCTTCACTGTTATAACCGTTTAGCGGTATTAAATCCACCGCAATACCGCGCTGCGTTAAGGCTGTCGCTGTCGCCTTGCCGATTGCCGCCACCTTAATGGCTTCGGGCAGATCAATGTCGCCACCAAGCATATCTGCCATATAATGTACTGCATTGGCACTAATAAATACAATCCATTGATAACGACTCAATTGTCGCCATTTTTGCCTGGCCTGATCGGGACTGGCGGATGGCGCTATCGCCAAAACCGGAAATGATACCGCCTCGCCGCCGGCCTGTTCGATCGCCTGTATCAACGCGGCGGATTGATGCTCAGGGCGTGTCACCAGAACTTTTTGTCCGGTTAACATCGGTTTCATTCAATCCTGATACAAGGCGGTTAAAATTTCGTTGGCGCCTTGTTGCAATAAGTCTTCCGCCACAGCCAAACCGATTTTTTCGGCATCGTTCAAACTGCCGGATTGCTCGGCGCGATAAATAACCGAACCATCGGGCTGTCCTACCAGACCGCGCAAATATAACCGGCCATCGATAATTTCGGCAAAACCGGCTATCGGCACCTGACAGCCGCCATTTAAACGGGCATTCATGGCGCGTTCTGCCGTGACACGAACATGGGTGTGTTCGTCATGCAGTACGTTAAGATAATGATGAATCCTTGCGTCATCGGACCGGCACTCAATGCCTAGCGCGCCCTGCCCAATCGCAGGCAGGCTGTCGCTCGGATCAATGCGCTGCGTAATTCTGTCGGCCATCCCCAGGCGTTTCAAACCCGCCGATGCCAGAATAATGGCGTCATAATCGCCGTTGTCGAGTTTAGCCAGGCGGGTGTTGACATTACCGCGCAGGTTTAAAATTTCGGCATGCGGAAAACGCGCTTTTATCTGACATTGTCGCCTTAAACTACAGGTTCCAATGCGGGCATTTCCAGGCAAATCTGCAATTTGTGGATAGTGATTGGAAACAAAGGCATCGGTTGGATCTTCGCGCTGTAATATAACTGCCAAATGCAAGCCTTGTGGAAATTCAACCGGAACATCTTTCATCGAATGTACGGCAATATCAGCCGCACCCTCCAACATACCTTGCTCCAGCTCTTTAACGAACAGCCCCTTACCCCCGACTTTAGCCAATGGCGAATCCAGAAGCTTGTCCCCCCGCGTCACCATCGTCACCAATTCGGTTTTCAGTTCTGGAAAAGCCTGCTCCAGACGCTGAGCGACATATTCAGCCTGCCATAGCGCCAATGGACTTTTGCGCGTTGCAATACGAATAATGTGTTGTGCCACGTCAATCCCAAATAAAAATCAAACTGTTATTTTACCCTATCTGACACAAAACGCATCTCCCGGATAAATTGCAGGCATAAAAAAAGGGTTATTGCCAGGCAATAACCCTTTAATCAAACATTTAAAAATGTTTAGAAATTCAAGTACAACGTTTTCAAACCTTTGAAGCTTGCAACCGCTTTAACGATTTGTGCTTTAGCTTTTTCCATATTACCTTTTTTATAGGCTGAACGGGATTTTCTCAGGTAGCCGTTGGCTCTTTCCTTTTCCCGGTTAACGGTTGCACTTTCAATACGGTTCAAATTTTGTTTTGCTTTTTTGTACAGTGCCAGCGTTGCTTTCTTATCGGCTGCACCGTTTTCCAGCGCTTGCTGTACAGCTTCTACAGATTCAATCGCATCATCAAAGGTTGCAAGCAATTCTTCTTCTGTTTGGTTTTCAATTTTACCGGCAGGTTTGGCCATAATGGATGGCGCGGCGGTAAAAATAGACGCTGTTAACAAAATAAAAGTGATTTTTTTCAATAAAGACATTAATAATTCCTTGGGTGTAATTTTAAATCATGTGCTCATAACAACACATTTAGACTATACCATAGCTACCCAAAAAATCCTTTAAAAAAAATAACTTACATTTAAAGTGGTATTTATCCGTTGCCGCTCTAAAAGCTGTAAAAATCAGCTTTTCATCCGTAAAACAATTTTTCCAATATGTTGGCTCTGCAACATAACCTGATGTGCCAACTCCGCCCCTGCCAATGGAAAGACCTTATAAATCAAAGGTTTGACTGTCCCGTTTTCAAGCAATGGCCACACCTTATCGTGTATTTTCCGGGCAATTTCCGCCTTGAATTCATCATGGCGCGCCCTTAATGTTGAGCCGGTAATCCACAGCCGTTTACTCATAACAGTCCATAAGTTGATGTCACTTTTTGCGCCTTGCTGGATGGCGATCTGCAACAAACGCCCCTCTTCGGCCAGAATTTTCAAATTTTTAGGGAAATACGACCCTGCAATCATATCCAGTACCATATTGACCCCTTTTTTGTGCGTCAGCCGGTCAATTTCGGTCACAAAATCCTGTTGTTTATAGTTAATCGCATGGGCGGCTCCAAGCCGCTCACAGAACTGACATTTTTCTTCACTGCCCGCGGTGACATAAACGGTCGCCCCCCAGGCGTTTGCCAGCTGTATCGCCGTGGTACCAATGCCGCTGGCACCGCCATGCACCAATAATGATTCACCGGCTTGCAATTGCCCGCGATCAAACACATTACTCCAAACCGTAAAAAATGTTTCCGGCAGCGCGGCCGCTTCAATCAGGCTCAAGCGCTCAGGCACCGGCAAACAGAGCGCCGCACTGGCCACACAATATTCGGCGTACCCGCCACCTGTCACCAAAGCACACACCTTGTCGCCCGGTTGCCACTGATTCACCTGATGGCCGACAGCGACAATCACACCAGCCACTTCCAGCCCTGGAATATCCGAAGCACCGGGTGGAGGCGGATAAACGCCCTGCCGCTGCATAATATCGGGTCTATTGACGCCGGCCGCATACACTTCGATTAACACTTGATGCGGTTCAGGCTCAGGTTTTGGCCGTTGCGTCAACTGTAATTGCCCACCCTCATCGGTTGTTTTAATTTCAATGGCTTGCATCACTGTTTAAAAAACCGTTTAAAACAGCGTATTATACGCGCTTTACGTTTTCATAAAAAAATGGACAAACTATGATACATGCAGGCATTGTGGGGGGAACCGGTTACACCGGCGTTGAATTATTACGGCTTCTGATGCCACATCCCGATGTTGCAGTCACTGTCGTGACCAGTCGCGCCGATGCCGGCACACGTGTAGATACCATTTATCCCAGTCTCAGAGGCTATTGTGAGCTTTGTTTTAGCGCACCCGATGTCGATACGCTGGCTGAATGTGATGTGGTATTTTTTGCCACACCCAATGGAACGGCCATGACCATGGCCGGAGCATTACTTGCTCGTGGCGTTAAAGTAATTGATTTATCAGCCGATTTTCGATTGCAGGATGTCGACGAATGGCGGCAATGGTACGGCATGGAACATGCCTGTCCAGACCTGGTTGCCGAGGCGGTTTATGGTTTACCGGAAGTCAACCGGGAGGCCATCAAAACGGCACGGCTGATCGCCTGTCCGGGCTGCTACCCCACAGCTGTACAACTCGGTTTTCTGCCGCTATTAAAACATCAGTTGATCAATCCAGGCGCGTTGATTGCCGATGTTAAATCCGGCGTCAGTGGCGCAGGCCGCAAAGCCCAGTTGTCAGCACTGATGAGTGAAAATGGCGAAAGCTTCAAGTCCTATGCGGTCACAGGCCACCGCCATTTACCGGAAATCCGTCAGGGTTTACAAGCGCACAGCCAAAAGGCCGTCCAATTAACCTTTGTACCGCATTTAACACCGATGATTCGGGGGATTCACGCTACCCTCTACGGCACATTACAAGATACCGGCAAAAATCTGCAACATATCTTTGAAACGGCTTACCAAGATGAAACATTTGTCGATGTGCTGCCCGAAGGCAGCATGGCAGACACCCGCAATGTGCGGGGTACAAACCGCTGTCAGATTGCCGTTCACCGTCCACAAAATGGCGATACCATTGTTGTTTTATCGGTGATTGACAACCTGGTAAAAGGTGCAGCCGGACAAGCCATACAGAATATGAATCTGATGTTTAACCAGGATGAAAGCACCGGTTTAACACAACTTGCCTTATATCCTTAAACGCAAATATCAACATGATGACACTGGAACAATTTTTAAGCCAATTAAAGCAACAGCCGGAAAGTATTCAATTCGATCAAACCATGGCCGTTATTGAAAGATACTATGATTACCAACCGACCGAATTTCGTAATGGTCACGGTGATGATGCGCTGATCAATGCGGCGGGAACCAACGAAGGCTCCTGCAAAATCTTCGCTTTCGCCAGGCGACACCACTTATCGCCTGACCTGACGCTGCAGCTGTTTGGCGACTATTATCGTCAGCATGTCTTGCAAAACCCGGAAGGCACCGATCATCAAAATATTCGACGTTTTATGCAATCAGGCTGGGATGGCATTCAGTTTGCCAGCGATCCACTTTCGGAAAAAAGCTGACTGCGTCAGGCGTGAAAATCGATTATCTGATTGTCGGCCAGGGACTGGCTGGCAGTTTGTTAGCCTGGCGGCTGATCCAGCACGGGCAAACCATTAGAATGATCGACGATGGCCGTCAAAATGCCTCACAGGTTGCTGCCGGTCTGATCAACCCTGTCACCGGCATGCGCCTGGTCAAAGCCCCCGATACCGACAGACAGCTGCATCTGGTACGCTGTTTTTACCGTCATCTGGAAGGTTTTTTCGACCAGACTTTTTTCTTCGAAAAACCCATGTTACGTCTGTTATCGGATGAAAAAGAACAACAACGCGCCCATAAACGCTGTCAGAGCCCCGAATACCAACGCTTTTTATCCACCATTCTGCCGCATTATCCCGGCCTCCATAGTCCGTTTGGACTCTTGCAACAACAGCAAACCGCCTATTTAACCACCAAGCCATTATTGGCTTGCTTAAGACAGTGGTTCAAAAAGCATGGTATTCTGATAAACGACCGCTTTAACCCAGCTGATTTAACGCTGTCCACGCCCCTAACGTGGCGCGGCCTGACGGTTGAACGGCTGATTTTTTGCCAAGGCCATGAAAACCTGGAAAACCCGTGGTTTGATTATTTGCCATTAAAACCGGTCAAAGGTGAAATTCTGACCGCGTTCAGCCCGCTGCCTTTAATCGACAGGCTGTTGAATTATGGCCATTGGTTTATCCCGCTGGACAAGCACATGTTTAAAAGCGGCGCCAGTTTTGACCGCGACACACGCGACACTCAGCCCACAGCCCGCGTCAGACAGCAGCTTCTGGCGCATTTAGAGCGTGTTTACCCGACGGCAGCCGCTCACGCTGAAATCCATCAGCACCAGGCCGGCATACGCCCTACCACAGCCGACCGCAAGCCCTTTATCGGCCCTCATCCTGTACACAAAAACATTTATATTTTCAATGGCTTTGGTGCCAAGGGCAGTTTGCAGATTCCCTATTACAGCCAATGCTTCATCCGCCATTTATTACACAATCATCCCTTACCGACAGACTGCGATATTCGCCGCTATGCCTAAACCTTTACCCTTAACGCAACATGCGCATCAAATCATTCGCGCGCATTTAACGCCAGACGATTACGCCATCGACGCCACCGCCGGCAATGGCCATGACACCGTTTTTCTCGCCCGACACGCCGCCCATGTGTTTGCCTTCGATATTCAGAAACAGGCCATTAAGAACACGAAAAAACGGCTACACGATGAAGGATTTTCGAATAAAGTCACCCTGTATCACCGCAGCCATCAATATCTGGCCGAAGCCATACCATTACAGTTTCATCAACGCATCAAGGTGATTACCTTTAATCTGGGTTATCTGCCCGGCAGCGACAAACAGATTATTACCCAGGCCGAATCGACCCTGAAAGCCTTAGGCGCCAGCCTGCAACTGCTTGCCCCCAACGGACTGATAACGCTGTTGATTTATCCCGGCCATAGCGGTGGCGATACGGAATACCTCAGCATACAGCATTGGCTAAGCCAGTCGTCCGAACAACTCCACATCAACATCATTGAATCTGCCCGCATCCGCCCTGGCAGTCCGCTACTGTATGTGTTACAAAAAACCACTTTCAACAACACTCTGGACAAACCATGAAAGCCGTTGCCTATCAAGCCGACCGTATTCTTCGCGACATTGAATTACCCACGCCCTCGCCTGACAGTCATGATTTGGTGGTAGAGGTTAAAGCCGTTGCGGTGAATCCGGTGGATAATAAAATCCGCCAACGGATAACGCCGGATGCCGGAGAATTTAAAATCCTGGGCTGGGATGCCGCCGGTATTGTTCGGGAAGTCGGTGAGCGGGTAACCCTGTTCAAGCCGGGCGATGCGGTTTTCTATGCCGGCGCCATCGACCGCCCGGGCTGTTTTTGCGATTTTCACGGCGTGGATGAACGCATCGTCGGCCATAAGCCTGAATCACTGAGTTTTGTTGAGGCCGCCGCCTTGCCACTCACCAGTATCACCGCCTGGGAATTGTTGTTCGACAGGCTTGCCGTGGATACAGAAACCCCGGGGCGTTTATTGATTGTCGGTGCGGCAGGCGGTGTCGGCTCGCAATTGACTCAGCTGGCGCATCATTTGACTGAATTGACAGTCATTGGCACGGCCTCCCACGAACAAAGCCGGGCCTGGGTTAAAACAATGGGCGCTGATTTTGTCTTGAATCATCAACAGACCTTGGCACCCCAACTTGGACAACTGGATTTTGATGCGGTGGATTTAGTCGCCAGTCTGACCCATACGGATACCCACTTTACTGATTTGGTGGACTGTCTTGC
>Ga0114934_10001472_pt1 | contig 15344 bp, 13 predicted proteins | sample 4SBtaG_2_FD_99695 | JGI IMG/M metagenome (GOLD analysis project Ga0114934, IMG submission 99695) | Deep subsurface microbial communities from Kolumbo volcano to uncover new lineages of life (NeLLi) - 4SBTROV10_white metaG | ecosystem: Environmental > Aquatic > Marine > Volcanic ... | reverse complement strand
TTAAAGGCTGTCTTGCGTCACTTTAGCGGCAGCGACGACGCAGGCAGCCCTTCCGTTGGCAACCCTTGTCACAACTGTCGTTGCAGCAACTATCGCAATCACTGCAGCTCTCGCCGCAGCAACCGTCGTTGCAACTGTCACAAGGTACTTCGACCTGTACCATGACGCATTTCTTTACTGGAACTTCCTTTGTGACCTGAACTGGAACACAGACCTCGTAGGTGCAGGTCTTTTCTTCCGGAACGCAGTCATAAAGAGTTACCGAATACTTCTCTTCTTTTTCCTGTGGAACCATGACCGTGTAGGAAACTTCCTTGGTCATTGCTTCAGGTACACACTTGCAAACTTCATACTCACGGGTGCGAGTCTCAGTTCGACATTTCTGTACCTTCACAGTACGAGTTCGCTCTTCTGGAACACACTTGGTGACACAGTAGGTGCGAGTTCGCTCTTCTTCACGGCACTTTTGTACCTGTACAGTGCGAGTTCGCTCTTCTGGAACACACTTGGTGACACAGTAGGTGCGAGTTCGCTCTTCTTCACGGCACTTTTGTACCTGTACAGTGCGAGTTCGCTCTTCTGGGACACACTTGGTGACGCAGTAGGTGCGAGTTCGCTCTTCTGGAACACACTTGGTGACGCAGTAGGTACGAGTTCGCTCTTCTTCACGACACTTTGGAACGCACACAGTACGAGTTCGTTCTTCCGTTCGGCACTTGCGAACACAAACGGTATAAGGAACTTCTTCAGTCACGCAATCGTACGTCGTGCACTGAACTTCCTTCTCCTCACACGTTGGCACCCAAACACGCTTGCAGCACATTTTTGGTGGGCACGGATTGCCACACGCATCTGTACCACAGGATGGCATTTCGGTCATCTGGTTTTCCCAATGACCACCACGAACCTGAACAGTCTTGGTTGAGCAAACTGGCACTCGCTTCTTCACAGTACGGGTCTTTTCGACATTTTCTGTGTAAGGAACTTGAACCGTATACTTCTGCTCAACTTCTTCTGTATAAGGAACCTTCACTGTATACGTGCAGGTTTTTTCTTCCTTTACAGGTACCATCACAGTGTACGTGCAAGTCTTTTCCTCTTGCACTGGCACCATCACGGTGTACTTCTGCTCAACTTCTTCGCAGTAAGGAACCTGAACAGTGTACGTGCAAGTCTTTTCTTCTTGCACTGGCACCATCACGGTGTACTTCTGCTCAACTTCTTCACAGTAAGGAACCTGAACCTGATAATCACAGCTTCTGGTTTCCATTACCTTTTTATTGACTGTGTAATTGACAGTCTTCGTGCGAGTCTCTGGAACACATTCGGTTACCGTACGAGTTCGCTCTTCAGTCCGAGGTACTCGCTTCATGACCTTGTAAGTCTTTTCACGAGTTTCTTTTTTATACTCAGTGCATGTCACAGTTTTCATTTCTGTCACATACTGCCGTTGGCACACCGTTTTGGTGCCACAGCTTTCACTCTTGTTGCAGTCTTCACAATCAGCGGATGCGATAGAACACGTCGCGAGGATTGCAATGGCTGGCAACATACTTGTCACAACTTTGCGGAACACGAAGGCCTCCATAATTCAGGGGGGGGGAATCAAACGTTTGGAACTTGAAAAAAATGGTCCGCCTGCCAAACGAAGAAATTCCCGATGACAGACTTCGACAAAAGAGACCGAACACGCACGGTCACCTGTCAAAATAGCTAGATTAAGTGGACTTTTAGGCCACGCAAGCGCGAGATGACATTTTTTGGCAATTTTTTGCAGGCTATTGCCCCTGCAGACTGCGACGGTTTAGTCATCCGGAATATGACGGCTTCCATTGCACCAACCTATGGAAGCAAGATGTCCTTTCAAATTTTCCAATAAAGTGAACCAGAAAAGCCTGAAAACCTGTGTTTTTACCGTTTGTAGTCAGTGATCTCTGCTGCTCGTCCAGCCCAGAAGTACACTTCGTGACTGAAATTTTCGTATAATTTGAAGATTACGGGGACAAGGCCAAGGAACGACTGGGAAATGTTTTTCTGACACATTCCCATCATTGATTTATACGGGGAGGACCGATGGCTACCGTTTCACACCTTTTAGCAACCAAAAGTGGCTGCCGTGTTTTGAGCGTCTCACCAGACACGACTGTTTTCGACGCAACTCGCCTGATGAATGCTGAGCATATTGGTGCTTTGTTGGTTGTTCAAACATCACATACAGGTGATGAACTTGTAGGTATTTTCACTGAGAGAGATGTCCTCCGCCGAATCGTGGCAGCAGGAAGACAGCCAGAACTCACCAGTGTTGGTACTGTAATGACCCAAGAAATTATCACGTGTACGATCGACACCCAGCTTGATGAAATCGCTGAATTGATGAGAGTTGAACGAATTCGTCACCTCCCAGTTCTTGAAAGGAATCAACACATCGCAGGGCTTATCTCAATAGGTGATCTCAACGCCTACAAAGCTGGAAATTGTCAATTGGCTCTTCAAGAGGCTGAGAACTACATTCAGGGACGCGTGTAGTTGCCTCACGAAGATCTTAGTTCTACGTGAGGTAATAAACTCGCAACATCTAGTGTACATTCTGCAGTTCGTTACGATTCAAGTTGTTTCAGATAGGCCAACTTTTTGCCCATACTCAGTTCGTAACATTTCTGAAATATCGACATCTATTCGTATTCCTTTCATGGTGGTCAACACCTCTACTCACTTCAGAAGTAATTACTATGAATCTGCGTTGCATTGCTAGTTTCTCATTCTTGTTCCTTCTTACACCAACAACCCTCCTCGCGAATGTGTCGCTGAACAATTTGTTTGGTGATCACATGGTTTTGCAACAAGGTATTCAGAATAAGGTGTGGGGTAAGGCCGATCCTGGTGAAAAGATTTCTGTTTCCATAGCCGGCCAGAGTCACGCCACGGTTGCTGAAAAAGATGGGTCCTGGTCAGTACAACTCGACGCCATTATGGAATACGGCGGCCCTCACACCCTGACTGTCGAGGGAAATAATACCCAGACATTTCAAGATGTCCTTATTGGAGAGGTCTGGGTCTGCTCTGGGCAATCGAATATGCAGTGGAATGTTCGTCAGGCCAACGACGCTGACCTCGCGATAGCGACTGCAGACTTAGGACACATTCGACTTATTTCTGTTCCTCAGGTGGGCACGCAAGAGCCTCAATGGAACTTCAAAGGCGAATGGGCCGTGTGCTCTCCTGAAAATGTTGGTGATTTTTCTGCAGTTGGATTCTTCTTCGGACGTCAAGTCCACCAAACACTTCATGTTCCAGTTGGGCTCATCGACAACGCGTGGGGTGGGAGTGCTTGTGAGGCTTGGATTGACAGGAATCTGTTATCGTCGGACGACAGATTCAAGCCATTAATTGAGAGATGGATTAAAACCGAGTCTACGATGCCTGAGGCTCTAAAGGCTTACGAAAGAAGACTTGATGTTTGGAAACAAGCTTCTGAAAAAGCAAAGGCTGAAAAAAAATCGCCTCCAAGACGTCCTCGACATCCAGAGTCGTTACTTACCGGGAACTCTCGACCAGGAAACATTTACTGTGGCGTGCTCGCGCCGACTATTGGCTACGGCATGAAAGGTGCCATTTGGTATCAGGGTGAGTCCAATGCAAGCCGCGCTGTTCAGTACCGTGAGCTTTTCCCATTCATGATTGACTCCTGGCGGGACGAATGGGGCCTTGGCGACTTTCCCTTTTATTGGGTCCAACTTGCAGATTTTAAAGACGAGAAGCCTGAGCCTGCTGAGAGTGAGTGGGCTGAACTTCGTGAAGCCCAAACAATGACACTTAAAAAACTGAACAATACGGGTGAAGCCGTAATCATCGATCTTGGTGAAGGAAAAGACATCCATCCAAAAAATAAAATCGATGTTGCAAAACGATTGGCACGGTTGGCACTTGCTGAAACATACAGCATGCCTGAGATTGCCTACCGAAGCCCACTGTATCAATCGATGCAACACAACGGCGACAACCGTCTAATCCTTACGTTTGCACATGTGGAACCAAAGGCGAGTGGATGGAGACCTTTTGACGTTCGTGAACCCGTCGGTTTTACCATTGCTGATTCCAGCAAGACATTCGTCCACGCACAGGCTCGAATACTTGCTGACGGGCGTATAGAAGTCTGGAGTGATACCGTGGCTGATCCAGTAGCCGTTCGTTACGCATGGGCTGATAACCCAGTCTGCAACATGTATTCTTCTGCTGGATTACCGCTCACACCCTTTCGAACTGACGACTTTCCGAGCATAACAGCAGGCCGAAACTAAATTGCTCTGTTTTTAGAATTGGCAAAAATATGACCACTCGGGATACACTACGTACTAATGTATTGATGCCTGAGAACTATACATATTGTGTTTTCACATAGTGTGTCTTCATGAATAAATGAGTGACACCAAGTACAAGGAGGGTTGTATGAGCCGTGCTTTCAATGCAACAGGAGAGTTTTCGCGACATAGGAACCTCGCATATCTGCTTACTGCATCTAGCATGCTGATTGGTTGCAGTCCTTCTGTAAATCAGCCAGTCAGCCAGTCACTCCCTTACGCTGACTCAACAACGCAAGACGAGAACCGCACGGCATATCGAGCCACTCGACCAATTCCAGTTGTGATAAAGCCTGCCCAGTCTTTTCGTGTGGCAAAGCTTGATCAACAACTCCTCACAAAAGCCGTGGAAAAAAATGACATTAATCCAGTCTCTGTCGAAATACCAGCAGTCCTCCCACAGGAAAATTCTTTCCGAAACCTGAAAAAAATTAAGGACGCGGTGGCTGCAAATGTCTCCACCGATATACAGAACACGTTTGCCAATTACCTCGATGCCTTTAATCGTCATGATGCTATCGCACTGGCAGCTCACTGGGTGCAGAATGGTGAAAACCTTGATCTTGATACCGGCAATCGCATTGTCGGACAACCAGCTGTTGAGCACGTGTTTGATCAACTCTTTGCACGTGATGAAACTGCTCAGATTGGCTTCCAAATTGATTCGATTCGACCAATTCGTGACGATGTTGTTGTCGTTGACGGCTTATCCCAGATGTCTCTCGCCGATCAAGAACCTCGCCAAAGTCGTTTTTCTGCAGTGCTTGTTCGGCACGAAGACCGCTGGCTCATGGAATCTGTTCGTGAATCTGCAGCATCTGCCGAACCAACAATCCATGACCGACTCCAACAACTCAATTGGTTACGAGGTTTCTGGGAAGACATTAGTGATGGCATCACAGCAAGCCTTCAGTGCGAGTGGAATGAACAGGGCACCTTTTTAATTCGCCGGCATCTCATCACAAAGGAGATTGAGCCACGTGGTGGTGAAGAGCGAATGGCGCAGGGAATACCGGCCCTTCTACCCAATGAGGAGGCCTCTGAAAAAATGGTTGATCGTTTGACAACCACTGAATACATCGGATGGGACCCACAGCAAGGACAAATTTGCTCTTGGCTCTTTCGCTCAGATGGGCGTACCGCTCACTTTGCTTGGCAGCGTAATGGAAACGCCTGGCTACTTCAGTCGATTTCTGGTGGCAGTGGTAATGAAAGTCCTACTCAGTATTTACTCCAGCGTGCTGGGGAAGATGAATTGACTCTTGAACACATATCTGGAAACAACTGTGCATTAATTCCTGAAGCTGATTTTGTTCGCACTGCACGCCCTATTGAGAACCTGACATCATCTGATTCTCTAACGAGGTAGTACGACGCGTTCTTCATTGGACATAACTTCAGGAGCAAATGTAGTCATTTTTTTCACCTACTGTGGAATAGACTCTATACGTTCGCATGGTACGTTCTGACTCAGATGCACTTGCTGAACAATGCACAACTCTGCACGTTCGAGGCCCATTGCTTATTGTGGCGACGAGCAGAACCGTCAGCGATTGTGCTCCTTTTTGGGAGACCGCATTGCAAACGTTGAACATCTCGTATCGAGTGTTTGTCTTCTCTGAAAACTCACATCACGAAATTGATGAGATTCGTAAAGAAGCACACGATTTTCTTGCGACGGCTATCGCCGTGATTGGCACACAAGACATTCTCAACGTTGTACAGTCGGCTGCTTCTCTATCGAATTTACAGTTGGTAACCGTGCTGTTTGAGCCCCAGTAGAACCGAGCCCTCTCATCTTTTTATCGATCGACCCGGCATGTGCTTCAAGAACTTGTAGCATCATATCTACTCGACCTCGAATACTCTCCGGAACCGCTTGAAGGGATGCCTGAGAGCTGAGTAGCTCGTCAAAAACATATTTTCTGTCCGGTGAATGTACTTGCAATCGCGTCTCCTTACCTTGCGTCAAACGAATCGTACAATCGGCGTCTTCTCTCAAAAGCACAACAGGCTCCGAAGCTCCATTCCAACTTGAAATGTCAGTTAATGAATCGACGCTCGTGATCGATTGGATCGACTGCAACTCACTTGTTTTATTTATGCGTTGAGAGTGACTATGCCTATCCCAACCTCCTGACTTGTAACGTTGCGTTTCTGGAAGTTCCTTTTGATCATTGTGTACAAGTGATATCGCTCTCCGTTCACCAGAACGAATAAATATGACTTTTGGAACCTTGTGATTCTCACCGTGTCTCTGATGCAAGCATGATTCCAGAAGCAAAGAAAACTGTTCTGGCAGAAGGAGGTATTGTTCATCAAATTGGACAAGTATGTCATGCGGCTTCAGGCCGATACGTTCTGCTACAGAATCTTTCTGGACACTATTAACTACAAGACCTTCATTGTGGCTTAATATCAGCTGATGCCGAACAACTTCTGGAACACGGGACAGTTCCGCTCCAAACTGTTTCAGTGATATCTTCGAGTTATCTGGCCCTGCCAACTCACCAGCACGTTGGTGATGTGAGCGAGCCCCTTGAACAAACACTTGTTCTTCACCAAAAACTGGTGCGCTTCCAATGATTCCAGATACCAGAAAAGCTACTTCGGCTCCTATCAACAGTACACATAAAACAGTTGCAGGAACGTGCTCTACAGGCTTTTGACGCGTGCTTAAAGTCACATCTCACCCCAAGGCTTGAAAAGTTTATGAGCCATTTGACTTGTGACTCTATGCGTTCAGTATTTGTGACGTTTTTTTGTGTATGACACCAGACCTGTCGCCTCAAATAGTGATGAGACATCCAAATCTTTTAGTCTGGGTAATCTAAAGAAAACACGTCTACAGCGCAGAATCCGGTGACGGCATTGCACAGGCAAATGTGGATAAGCATGCCGCCTGATGAAGGTTTACGACATATATCGAGTGACACCGGACGATTCATTTTTTCGTCACAGTCAATTTTTCTGCACTCGAAGTCGCCGTTCAAAGGAATATCTGCATGACACACTTATTCAACCGTGTCTTTCTAATCCTGATCGTCACAGGATACTCACTTGTTTTTTCTCCAGAAACAAAGGGCTCTGACGAGACCGTTCAGCCTGCGGCTAAAGAACAGTCAAAAATGGCACCCAGCACTCCCGCAAAGCCTGTTGTGACTAAAAAGCCGGTACTCATTCCAGGAACCGGAGTGCTTATAAAGAATGGCATTGATACCTTTGAAGACGAAAACTGGAAATGGTATCACCGCCATCCCAAAAGCTCACGAGAACAAGACAAGCGAACGCGAAGCCCTCTTGGTAAGAGCAACAATGGACTGTGGTTCGAGGGGCCTAAGCGAGGCACGCCAGACGTTGTAAAGCGGGTAGAACTTCCCGCACCAGGATTAGCAGGTAGTGATCATGGCTTACTTATCGCAACGTTACGAGCAGGAATTCCCGGACGAACCACCTACCGTATGATGCAGGATGATCTTATTTTCAATATGTCGAAAGCCGCTGGACGAGGCCTTTCTGCCGCTGACAATCCTAGCGTAGTAACTCGTGTCTATTTGCCACCTTTCGCACAATGGGAGCGACGGGATGGAGCGTCATTCGGTTTTCGCTGTGGATGCACAACACACGCGATCATCACTGGAAAAGAACACCCTGACCGTGGTGATTTTGGTGTTGAGGAATACTGGCCTGGCATGTTTATTTGTTTTGTACCCGGTGATGGCAAAGAGAAAAGTGATTCTGCCTACCTTCGTGTACGAGGGGATCGTCGAGGCCGTGGCATGCGTGGACCAACGATTTCAGAAACGGAACTCGGCTGGTGGACGCTTGGAATGAGTTTTTCACGTGATGGAAAGGTTCATTACTTTGCTAGTCAAGGTGTTGATGATCTGACCATGGATGATCACCTCACAACTCAAAATCCGTACGGGTACCGTACTGAGTGGGTGAAGACATTTTTCTACAATGTTTGTAGTCAAGATGATGGCAAGACATGGAGTACACCTTGGGTCATTGATGATCCAAAGACATTCTTTGTGAGACGGCAGAATGTGGCTCGTTCGAGTCGGAAGTCGCAGCGGTAATCGCGGCCTGCATTACCACAGAAGTTTTCGCTGCATCACCACCGCAACGTTCCAGCTCCCGGCTGGCAACATGGCAGTGGAAGCGGTGGCCTGCGAGGTCGACCTGGGGGGGCTCGACCTCGCGGCAGACCGTTTCAGCCAGCGGACATCGTGGGTGGAAGCGGCAGCCTGCTGGCGGCCGTGAAGGACTCGGAACATCTCCGGCAAGCACAATTCTCTGCCGACGGTTCTTCACTTCAACGCTCGGAACTGCTGAAAATAAGGCGAGCGTGTATGGATGAAGTGGTTGCTGGCAGAGTTGACCAGCTTCTGCAGACTCGACAATCTGACCGAGGTACATAACCGCAACATTATCAGCCAGATACTCCACCACAGAAAGATCATGAGAGATGAAAAGATAGGTTAGACCAAGCTCCTGTTTAAGCTCTTTCAGTAGGTTTATAACCTGCGCCTGAATTGAAACATCCAGAGCTGAAACAGGTTCATCGAGGACAAGGAATTCCGGTTTGAGCACAAGCGCACGAGCTATAGCAATTCGTTGCCGCTGACCACCTGAAAACTCATGTGGATATCGCTCAAGAACAGCAGGGGATAGCCCTGTTCGCTCAAGGGCCTGTTCCATTTGTTCTAGACGAGCACTTCCCTCACCCAATCGATGAAGAATAAGACCCTCTTCAAGAATTGAACGTATTTTCATCCGAGGATTAAGTGAGCCATATGGATCTTGAAAGACAATCTGCATGCGGCGGCGTAGCGATCGTAAACTACGTGCGTTTTCTTTTCGAACTGCGTGGTTATCAAACAAGACTTCACCACCAGTTGGCTCTACAAGCCGCAGAAGACTTCGACCAACAGTAGTCTTTCCACAGCCACTTTCACCAACAAGACCAAGTGTTTTACCTCTGGGGATATCAAATGTCACTCCATCTACTGCCTTCACTGAACCAACTTGGCGACGCAACAATCCTTTCCTAATTGGAAAGTGTGTCTCTAAACCCTTTACCTGGAGCAATGGAGGATCAGTCTGAGGATTCTGTTCACTCACGAATTGATCTCCTCAGCAAAGTGGCACCGAACAAAATGCCCTGGACTGACTTCACGAAGTGATGGCGGCTCTACATTACATTGTGGTTCCCGAGCATGGCTGCAACGTGGATGAAATCGACAACCGGAAGGAAAGTCCTGTGGCGGAGGGACCATTCCAGGAATTGTTGCCAATGGCCCGCTATCACGAGCATCAACGTTTGGCCGAGCTTGAAGAAGCCCTATCGTATAAGGATGAAGCGGACGACTAAAGAGTTCGACAGCAGATGCCTGTTCAACAATTCGACCAGCGTACATCACTGCAACGTCATCACACGTTTCGGCAACAACACCAAGGTCATGGGTTATCAGTAGTATTGCTGTACCAAGACGTGACCGTAAGTCATCGAGTAGCTCAAGAATCTGTGCTTGTATTGTTACGTCAAGTGCTGTTGTCGGCTCATCGGCAATGATCAGATCTGGCTCGCACGCCAAAGCAATTGCAATCATAACTCGTTGTCGCATACCCCCGGACAACTGATGAGGATATGCATCAAGCCGTTGCTCAGGGTCTGCAAGACGAACAAGGTGCAGCATCTCAAGGGCCCGTGACCTCGCCTCAGAACGACTTACTTTGTGATGCAACTGGACAGCTTCAGCAATCTGGTTGCCAATTGTAAAAACTGGATTAAGGCTGGTCATAGGCTCCTGAAAAATCATGCCGATGCGGCCACCTCGTACTTTTCTTAATTGCTTCTCAGGTGTAGTCACCAGATCAATGCTCTCACCCTCGGTGGTGAACATAATTGAGCCTGACTCAATTCGGCCTGGTGATGAGACAAGCCGTAATGTCGACATGGCCGTCACGCTTTTACCACAACCACTTTCACCAACTAAGCCAAGGGTCTGTCCTCGTTCTATTGATAATGACACGCCATCAACGGCAGGAAGCCTGCCGTCTGATGTATGAAAGACCGTGACTAAATCTTTTATTTCCAGAAGTGGGGCTGCCATTATTTTTTTGCCTCCCGCAACCTTGGATCTGTTGCTTCCTGGAGACCTTCACCAACAAGGTTATAGGCCAACACAGTAAGAAATATGCCCGCACCTGGAAAAACAACAAGCCACCAGAGCTGCAGATTGCTGCGAGCACTGTTCAAAACTGAGCCCCAACTCGCTGTCGGTGGTGGTGGCCCAAATCCTAGAAATGATAATGAACCCTCTACTAAAATAGCTGAGGCAATTCCAAATGTTATTGGCACTAAAACAGGTGCTAATGCATTAGGCAAGATATGTCGAAACATGATTCGCAGTGAGCCCGCCCCTGTTGCTCTAGCTGCCATTACGAATTCTGTTTGTCGAAGTCGTAGAAACTCTGCCCTTGTAAGCCGGGCAATTCCTGTCCAACCGGTGGCACCAATAATTGCCATGGTCTTCCAGATAGTTGGCTTCTCGACAACAGCAATGAGAGCCAATATTAATACCAACGTCGGAATACACATCACAATCTCAGTGAGGCGACTGGTTATCATGTCGACCCAGCCACCGAAATAGCCACCTAATGCTCCGACCAAGACACCGATGGAACCAGCCAAACCCATAGAGACAAATCCGACCAGCAATGCAATCGTGGTTCCATGAACCATTTTTGCAAAAATATCGACACCGTATTGATCTGTACCAAATAAATTCAATCGGTTCGGATGTCCTTCATCCCGAGAGGGGTTCTCGCGACGGCCTGGCCATTCATTCTCTCGAACACGGCGGTATGGATCCTGAAATACAAGTGGCCAAACCGCCCAACTCTCAGGATCTTTCTGCTTCAGGTTCTTGGGGTATGTTCCACGAAATTTATCTTTCGTAAATATTGGAGACTCCCAACTGCGATTGAAGTATCCAAGACATGGAAAATAGAGGGTGCCCTTGTAACTGCATACCACTGGTTTTGTCCCTGCAATTGCGGGCGCAAAGATCGCCACAATTGTCAGAAACAAAACAAAACCAAGAGCCAGCATTCCAATTGGTCTACGACGGTATCGTTGCCACGCATCAGACCAAAAACCTCGTGATGGCTTTGCAGCTTCTATCTCTTCAGACACTCTCATTTTTTCCTGATTCATTTACTCCACATTCACTCGGGGATCAACAATGCTGTAGAGAAGATCTGCAAGTAACTGGCCTGCAAGCGTGAGTACACTGAACATCAATGTAAGGCCCATGATGGTTGGATAATCACGTTCCCGAATACTTTCAAAGAAAAGTCGTCCCATGCCAGGCCACGTGAAAATCTGCTCAATGATGACAGAGCCACCCACAAGTGCTGGGAGGGACAGTCCAAGAAGGGTGACAAGCGGAATAAGCGTGTTTCGAAAGGCGTGATGCACGAGAACTCTCCAAGGCCCCGCACCTTTCGCACGAGCTGTGCGAATAAAATCTTGTCGAACGACCTCTTCGAGATTTGCTTTTATAAAGCGGCTATTGTACGCAAGAACAACATATGTCTGGCAGGTTATCGGCAGGATTGCGTGCCACGCGATATCTCTACAACGAGCAAAAAAAGGAGCGTCACTCGATAGGTCACTCATGCCAAAAAGAGGTAACTCCCAGTGTGTATCACGCAACCAGACTGCAAAGATAATCTGAAGAAAAAGTGCAGCGACAAACGTCGGAAAAGAATACAGAGCGTAGAGGACCAGCCCTGTAAAACGCTCATCAATTCGACCGCCTCTTGCAGATGCATAGAGACCCAGTGGTATTGCTAGAAACCATGTTAAAAAAAGTGCTGTTCCTGAAATCAGGACCGTTGGTCCAATCCGTTCACCGATAAGTTGTGTGACCGGTTGCTTTCGAGTTATTGATCTACCAAGATCTCCTTGAATGACTTTACTGATCCATTGCACATACCCAACGGGCCAAGGCTTATCGAGCCCATAGATCTCAAGCATCCTCTGCTGATCTTCAGGATTAAGCTTCCGGCTCGGATCGCTTTCACCAAGCTGCACAGTCAATGGATTACCGGGCATGGACCTCGCCAAGCCATACACCATGAGGGTAATGACAACGAGTGTCACAAGGCCGAGTAATATTCTTCGCAGCAAGTAAGTAATCATCACTTACTCCTGCTTTGGCTTCCACAGGCTGCCAAACCCTGGTGAGTAGTGGTACGGTCCACGTGGTGAAAAAACATATCCACGGACGTCTTTTGAGAATCCATAGAAGCTATTTCGCCAGTACAACCACGTGTAAGGCTGATCGTCATAAAGAATTTCCTGAATCCGTCCGTACTTTTCCGCTCGCTTACCCCGATCGAACTCCTGTCTTCCTTCGGCATAGAGACGATCAACTTCTGGATTTGAATAATTACAAAAATTTCTCATTGCTCCAGTCTTCCAAAGGTTTTCAGAAGTATCTGGATCTGTTCCTGAACCCCAACCACCAAGATATGCCTGGAATTTGCGATTCAGTGTCAGGTCTTGCAGTACAGTGGACTCCACCGGCCGGACATTGAGCCGTATACCAATCTGATCGAGATTCTCTTTTAATAATGTGCAGATTGCTATTCGTAATGGCTGTTGATTCACAATGATCGAAAATTCAAATGGGACTGTTCGCCCATCAATCTCTTTGTCACGAACACCATCATTATCTCTATCAATCCAACCCGCTTCATCCAGTAAGGCTTCTGCTTTATCGAGGTCTTGCTTATAGGGCTCAAGGTTTTTAGTCGATGCCATCCATGCACCTGGATAGAAAATTCCAGTGCAAGGATCATAGAGGCTATAACAAAGATCCTCGAGCATCTCATCATGATCAAAGGCATAACTCATTGCTCTTCGCACACGTCGGTCACGAAAAAATATTGTTTCTATATTCCAACCAAAATGAAAACTCACCCACTCTGGAGCTGTGGCTTTTGTATTGCGTTCATAAAAATCTCTCCCAACAGTCTGCGTTGTCCACTGTTCAGGCTGTAGGATCATTTCATGAATCTCACCTTTTTTGAGTGCCAACAGTGTTGTGTTTGGATCTTCAATGATTCGAAAACGTACTTCCTCAAAATACGGTCGTTCGCGAACCTGCTTACCCTGAACAGATGACCAGTTTTTCCGCCGACGTAAGACAATCTGCTGCCCTCGTTTCCTCTCAACAATTTCATAAGGGCCACCACAAACTGGCGATTGCTCTAATTGGACATGCTCGGCAGAGTCCTTGAGCGTAGGGTCGGCCTCCCATGTCTTTTCATAAATATGTTTTGGAAGCACTGGAAAATTAATGTTCCATACATTTGTTGCAAGCGCTTCTTTGTGGAAGAAAACGAGGGTGTGGTCATCATACGCCTCAACCCAGCGAAGTTGATCAGTGCCACTGCGGACAGCAGGGACCGGAACTCGTGGATCCATAATAACCTTGAATGTGAAAGCAATATCGTGAGCTGTAATTGGCTGGCCATCACTCCAGACAAGGTCGTCGCGAAGAACCACCTTATCGAACATTCTGTCTGTGCTCGTTTGCCATATTTTGACCGTCTCGCTGGTAGCGAATGGTTCAAGGTCACGGCCGAATGAAAACAAACCAAATCCTGTTAGCCCAAGAATATCGAACTCGGCCGACGTACTAATCATAATTGGGTTCGTGCTACCAAGGTCGCCACCAACGTGGCGATCTATACGAGCCGAATAATCTGCCTCACCATCTTCGGGTAGCCTGCCAAGTGCAGAAAGAATTAAATTGTTTGACTCAGGTGAGTTGTTGGAAGTTGATATTGCACTGCCTACAGACCCAAGCACTTTTTCTTCTGATTGCGCTTCACGTAAAAGAATGAGGCCATCGCGAACAGGCCTATCTATCCAGTTCGCCTCTTTATCAAGATCTGAAAGTTTCGGCACATCAAAAGGATCTAACGGCTGCGGCTCTGTCACAGGAAGCGGCTCTTTTCGCTCTTCCGCTGATGCTGTTAATTCCGATGGCGGGGCAGGCTCAATTGACTTCGAACCACTGCAACCAACGCAGGCAAAACACAGTAGAAGGCAACACCGTATCACCAAGAACATATTGCCTCGTGACACGGAGGATTCACAGCCAACTACTTCTTGCATACGATGTCTCCTTGCAAAACCTTTGCCTAAGATTCGTCTTGTCTGAAATGACGATGCTACGGGGGAAAGCAAGGGTGGGTCAACGTCCACTCAAGTGGATCAACGCTCGGGCAAGTTATGACCCATTTTCTCACGTTTTGTAGCAATGTATCGTTCATTATATTTATTTGGCGAGGGCTGGATCGGCACTTGATCAACCACTTCGAGATCAAACCCGCCATAGATAAAAGCATCTGTCTTTTTTGGGTTGTTCGTCAAAAGCCGAACTTTGGATAGCCCAATATCTTTAAGTAATTGAATACCTATCCCATAGTCACGTGAGTCTGCTGGAAACCCTAAAGCCAGATTGGCTTCAACTGTATCAAGACCTGTATCTTGCAGAGCATAAGCACGAATTTTTTGAACGAGGCCTATTCCACGACCTTCTTGCGGAAGGTACACAACCGCACCAACTCCTTCTTCGCTAATCATTCCTAAGGCCATATGGAGTTGATCCCCACAGTCACATCGCAAACTATCAATTAGATCGCCGGTAAAGCAGGATGAATGGAGCCGAACAAGTGGAGCTTCCGCCGCCTCAAGATCGCCCATGGTAAACACAACCGGCTGCTGAGACTCATACCGAACGTTGTAGCCTAGAACACGAAATTTACCCCACTTCGTAGGAAGATCTGCTTCGGCAACTCGCTCCACCAACTTTTCCTTTGTCCGTCGATAACGAATCAACTCTTCAATTGAAATAATTTCCAGGCCGTGTTTCTTAGCCAGTGCTCGCAGTGCATTGC
>Ga0114934_10001471_pt1 | contig 15353 bp, 11 predicted proteins | sample 4SBtaG_2_FD_99695 | JGI IMG/M metagenome (GOLD analysis project Ga0114934, IMG submission 99695) | Deep subsurface microbial communities from Kolumbo volcano to uncover new lineages of life (NeLLi) - 4SBTROV10_white metaG | ecosystem: Environmental > Aquatic > Marine > Volcanic ... | reverse complement strand
CGCATTCATTTTGCGAAGGAATGAGAGTAGTCGGCGGTTCAGGCTTATTTTTGTTTTTTTAAGGAAGATGTCACTGGCATGTTTGGTTTTCTGAATAGCTCCATCCTGATTGGCCTTCTGGCCATTACGCTTCCGTTTCTCATCCACTTATTGAATCGACAAAAAGCCAAAAGGGTGGAATTTAGCTCGCTGAGGTTTTTGAAAAAGCTTCAGCACAAAAAAATGCGGCGAATGAAATTGCGCCAGTGGCTTTTGCTGATTCTTCGTGCGTTGATTATTGCATTGTTGGTTCTGGCATTTGCGCGCCCCACGATCCGAACCCAGTCCTTTTTGTTGAAGGGTTCCAATGTCCGAACGACGGCGGTAATTATTTTAGACAATTCCATGAGCATGGGAACAGACACCGAAAGAGGGCAGTTATTCCAATTGGCACGTAAAGCCGCTTTGGACGTGGTGCAAAATCTGCAAAATGGGGATGAGATCGTTCTTTTGTCTCCCACGCCGGAGCAATCGCTTTATCTGCAAAAAAATCTGTATTCTGTTTCCAGGGTAATGGAAATTCTTAAAAAAGAACCATTAACTGCTTATCCCGGGAAAATGGGAGAAACCATTCGCGAAGCGGTAGGAATTCTTCAAAAGTCGATTAATCCTAATAAGGAATTGTACATCATTTCAGATTTCCAGCGAACAAATTTTCCGGAACAGTTGAAACCGCTTCAGGTGAATCCGGATATTCGCTCGTATATTTTCTTTCTGAAAACATCGGCACAGCCCAATCTCGGTTTTACAGGGGTAAAATTATTGGATCAAATTATTGAGCCAAAACGCCCGGTCAAAATTCAGGCAACGGTGAAAAATTACGGCAGCAACAGCGCTCCCGATCGCCTTGTGCAGGCGTTTCTGTTGGAAGAACGAGTGGCTCAGAGCAGTCTTTCGCTGGATGCCCATGCCACCCGGCCGGTCATTTTTGGGGTGACCCCCGAAACCAGCCGCTTTCAAGATGGCAAGCTGGAAATTGACGATGATCCGCTTTTGGAGGATAACGAGGCTTATTTTACATTTTTTGTTCCCGACAAGGTCAATGTTCTGTTGGTGGGCTCTCCTGAAGAAACACGGTTCGTGCGCCTGGCGCTTCTTCCCAAAAAGGATCATAACACGCAATTTGCCATTACGGAAACGGCCGCGTGGAATCCGGCAAGCATTTCAATCGATGGAAAACAGGTTGTGTTTCTGGTGGATCCTTCCCCGCTTCAAACGATTCAACGGGATCGTCTTCAACAATATCTTCAAAATGGCGGCCATCTGGTGTTTATTCCGGGGGAATCAATGGATGTCAAATTAGTGAATGAGAATCTGCTATTGCCTCTGAAACTGCCTATTTTTAAAGCAATAATCGGCCGGCCGGGGCAGACACAATCCTTCCTGAGCTGGGGAAGCATTGACTTCAATCACCCGATTTTTCGGGGAATGTTCCGCGAGAAGAAGCCGGTTATCGATTCGCCGCATTTTTACCTCGCCTTGAAAATGGATCTGGCGAAGGATAGCAAGGAAATTATTCAATATCGTGACGGCTCTCCGTTTCTGTTGGATGTTCCCGTTGGGAAAGGACACGTGTTTCTATTCACAAGCGGAGTAAGTCCGGATTGGTCGGATTGGGCACTGACCTCAATTTTTGCGCCGTTGATGTACCGCACGGTGAGCTACCTTTCTTCAATGGGGAATCTACAGGAGTTGCCTCGAAAGGTAGGCGAGCCAATTGAATTTACGGTCAATGAGAGCGTCAAGCGAATCATCGTCAAGAAACCCGATGGAAATGAAATTGATGTAAAGCCGATTTTTCGGGGGAAAAGCGGTTTTGTCAAATTTACGGAAACGGACGAACCCGGAATCTACACACTATTTGAGGGTCGTGAGAAAAAGAAAACGTGGGCGGTTAATATCGATCCTGTCGAATCCGATTTGGAACAGCTTAGCCCTCGTGAAGTTAAAAAAATATTGGGTAAGAATGTGTGGGAATTATCTTTGAATGAAAATTTTTCCGAAAAAATCAAGGAATCGCGATTTGGAAGAGAACTAACGCCCTATTTTTTGTATTTAGCGCTTATTTTATTGGTGTTCGAGATAATTCTGGCGCGCACTTCCCCGGGAAAAACGGATCAAACAAAGGAGGAATCGCTCTAAAAAATTCATGAAAATTTTACATTCAACCCAACAGGAAACACAAAAAGCACGTGAAAAAGCGGTTTTAGTGGGAACACGTGCGCCTTTCCAACTGCGTTGGGAGGTAGAAGATAATATGGATGAATTATCCCTGCTGGCGGACACGGCCGGCGCCGATGTAGTGGGACGAATGGTACAGGATCGCCGGAGCGCCGACCCGACTTTCTTCATTGGAAAGGGAAAGGCATCCTTACTTTCAGGTCTTGTTTCTCAGTTGGATGCCAATGTCATTATTTTTGACGATGACCTTTCCCCGGCGCAAATTCGCAATCTTGAGAATGTAACGCACGTGAAGGTTCTGGATCGAAGTGCCCTTATTCTGGATATTTTTGCCAGGCGTGCCAAAACACGTGAAGCGCGGACGCAGGTGGAACTGGCCCAATTGCAGTATTTGCTGCCGCGGTTAACCCGTCGTTGGACGCACCTCTCGCGTCAAGAAGGCGGTATTGGAACCCGAGGCCCTGGCGAAACTCAGTTGGAAGTTGACCGTCGAATGATCAAGAAGCGCATTTCTGCTCTGTCTGATGAACTGGAAAAAATTGAGAATCAAAGGAAGACACGGCGCAAGGGCCGAAAGGAAGTTTTTAAGGTTGCATTGGTTGGGTACACGAACACAGGAAAATCGACTCTGTTGAACGTTCTTTCCGGGTCGCACGTGACTGTGGAAAACAGGCTTTTTGTGACGCTTGACCCTACGGTTCGCTCCATTCGGTTGAACCCCCGACAAAAGTTGCTTCTGATCGACACGGTTGGTTTTATTCGAAAACTACCGCATCATCTGGTGGCTTCATTTAAAAGCACACTTGAGGAAACCACCTCGGCAGATATGTTGCTCCACGTGGTGGATATCAGTCATCCGCAATTTCTGGAACAAATTGCTACCGTCAAACATGTGCTTCAGGAACTGGGAATCGGCCAGAAACCCGTGCTTTTCGTTTTCAATAAAGTTGATTTATTGGAAGATCGCAAGCGCATCGCCTATGTGAAGAAGCATTTTCCTCATAGCGTTACGATTTCTGCTGTCAGAGGTATTTTCCTGGATGACCTTCGTCAAAGGCTGCTGACATTTATTGAAGAACAATTTTACGAAACGGATGTCGCTGTCAACCCGGAAAGTAAGGAAATGATTTCAGAAATTTATCGGGAAACGGTGGTTTTGGGAAGCGATTATGTGGACGGTGGGCTTGTTTTACACGTCCGGGCCCGGCACGGGCAGATTGAGTCGATCCGGCAGCGAAATCAGGAGAGAGAAAAATCCGGTCTTGAAACCGTTGCTTTCAATAAGAATTAATTCATTCTTGAGTCCAGTGAAAGGGAGTTTATCCTGAAAACTAAATATGAGGAATCAACATGGCGTCAGATTTGAAGGAAGAGATTAAGAAGTTCGTACAGGAGTTGACACCGAAACTGATTGAAATTCGCAGACATATTCACATGCATCCGGAATTATCCTATCAGGAATACGAAACAATGGAGTATGTCTCAAAGATTTTGTCTGAATATGGCATTGCCCACGAGAAAGGTGTGGCCAATACCGGCGTGGTGGCCCTTATTGAAGGTGAAAAGCCGGGCAAAGTGGTGGCGATTCGAGCCGATATGGATGCATTGCCCATTGAAGAGAAAAACGACGTGCCATATAAATCTCAAAATCCGGGAGTCATGCATGCTTGCGGACATGATTCTCATACGACCGTGGCATTGGGTGCAGCCATTACGTTGAATCATTTTAGGCAGTACATTAAAGGAACCGTAAAATTTATTTTCCAGCCGGGTGAAGAGAAAAATCCCGGCGGTGCATCGTTAATGATTAAAGCCGGTGCCTTGGAAAATCCAAAAGTGGACATGATTTTTGGACTGCACAGCGATCCCCGCTACCGTGCCGGGGAAATCGGCTACAGATACGGTGCCATGATGGCCGAACCAGATGAAATTCGAATCAAAATAAAGGGGAAAAGCGGCCACGGGGCTTCGCCTCACCTTACCGTAGATCCCATTGTTATTGCTGCCGAGGTGATTATGGGACTCCAGAAAATTCCCAGCCGAATGGTGGATCCCAACGAAAAAATTGTGGTGACGATTGGAAAAATTGAGGGAGGCCACACCACGAATGTTATCCCCGATGAAGTCAATATGCTCGGAACGGTTCGTACATTGAACCCTGAGATCACGCATCAGATTCCCAAAATGATGGAGCAGATCATTAGGGGCATTACCAGCGCCTACGGAGGAGATTACGAATTGAAGTACGATTTTGGCTACCCGGTTTTAATAAACGATGAACAGGCCAATGATATTTTGGTGGAATCCGGAAAAGAATTCCTGGGACCGGAAAACGTAAAAGAAGTTCCACAGCCAAGCATGGGCGGGGAAGATTTTTCATTTTACCTGCGAAAAGTCAAGGGCGCATTTTATCGATTGGGCACGGGAAATCCGGAAAAGGGAATTACCGAATACTGGCACAATTCACGGTACAATATCGATGAAGATGCCTTGCCCGTAGGTGCCGGATTTATGGCCTATCTTGCATTGAAAACTCTGCAAAAATTGTAGGGGCGGCTCATGAAAAATTATTTCCTTCAGAGGAAATTAGAAGCCTTTTTTCTAATTATTTTTCTGATTGGAGGAATTTCTTCTGTTCGTTCGCAAACGCCGAAGTTTATTCAGGGCACCAATCCCGAATATGAGGTCGGGGACTGGATCAGCTACACGGACACCCGCTATGTTCGTTCAATCGCTGTTGGAAATCGCTTCATTTATTTCGCCACGACGGGGGGTATTGCTCGCTACGACTTCTACGGAAATCACTGGGTGGAGCCTTTTACGCTTAGCGACGGGCTTTCCGATGACGACATTCGAACGGTCGCCTTCGATTTTGAAAGCGGCTCGGTTTATTGCACCACTGCCCTGGCGTTATGTGTTCGGGATCCGGCATCCAGGCGCTGGACAAATTATAGCTATCAAAGTATGGGAATTGGAAATCAAAGCGTTCATTCCATTGGTTTCGATCAGGATTACATCTATCTGATTACAACAGGAAATGTGGCCCTCAAAGCAAATCGAAACAGCACGGTGTTTCATCGAATACCGTTAAAAGACGTTACGAGCGTTCCAGCCGATTCCATTTCCTGGTTTGGCAAATTTGGCTTTAAATCGATATCCCTCCCCAATTTTTTGATAAACTCCTCCTTGCTCTTTTTCCCCGATGCCAGGCCCCCCTATTTCCAGGACGTGAATGATCGTAATTTTAATGTAACGTACTATGTGGAAGATCCCTGGCAAACGCTCTGGATAGGATCCTGGGGGCTTGGGAGCGCCAAAGCGAATATGCGCACCAATTTTTTGGAAATGATTCCCTTTGGTTTGATTCAAAAGAATGTAAATGCTATCGCTGAAAAAGGAAATGAGTTGTGGGTTGGCGGCATTGACAATAAGGATGAGATTCAGGGAATTACACACTGGAATCGAAAAACCAGGGAGTGGAATTATTACGAGGGCCGCTTGATTACAGGGCTTCGCTCAGACGATGTGACGTCCATTGCACCCGATGGCCGGTACGTGTGGTTCGGCACGCTGGACGGTCTTTCACGATTGGATTCTCAAAAAAACACTTGGAAGAGTTTTACAATTTTTAATGGTCTGCAAAGCAGTCAGATCTACGATGTTGTTCCGGATTCCCAATTTATTTGGATTGCCACGAAAGACGGTTTGGATCGCATTGATAAAAAGCTTTCCAACCGAGACACGCTCATTGTCAAACACATTACTCGTCCGCAGGACCGGGTAACGGTGTACGATCTTGAAAAAGACGGAGACCTGGTGTGGGCAGCCACAAATTATGGCGTTTATGTGTACAACGTGAAAAATCAAAAAGGAGGCTATTATTCCGGTGCGGGTGGCCCTGGGAGTGTTCCCGTCTATTCGGTTTCGGCGAGCGGAAACGAGGTTTGGTTTGCTACCGATTATGGGGTGGAAGCCTACAATAAAACTTTGAAAAAATGGTTGGGTCCGCCGGCGCGCTATTTTGTCCCCGGAATCGAGATTCTGACCATTCGGGCGACGCCTAAAGCGGTTTGGCTGGGGACGACGAATGGGGTTCTGAAGTACAGTAAGCGCCGAAAATTCTGGCGAAAATTTAGTCAAATTGACGGACTTTTGGACACACGCGTACAATTTATTCTCCCTGATGGCGATTATGTTTGGTTCGGCACACGGGAGGGATTGACACGTTTTTATTCGAATGCCCCGTACCGGATCGATTGATTTGCAGCAAGAAAATCTTGATTTATTTAAAGAGAAAGAAAACTTCGACATTCTAAATGAGGGATGAAATGACCGAAAATAAAAAAGGCTGGCAATTTCATGTGGCCACAGACGAAGAAATTAAATCGGGACAGGTGGTAGATGTTTATTTTTCGCGGACAAAGGAAATTCTGGAGGCGGAGAAAAAGGACAAGCACGTCGTGGCGGAATTTGTGGTCAAGCGATTTCCGGAAAACCGCTCCTGGGGTGTTCTCGCGGGATTGGAAGAAGTGGTTTACCTGCTGCGGGATTTGAACATTAAAGCCTGGGCCATGCCCGAAGGAACCGTTTTTCGGGAGAACGAACCCGTTCTGGTGATCGAAGGGAATTATCTTGATTTTGGTTTGTACGAAACCGCTATTCTCGGGCTGTTGTGCCAGGCGTCAGGTGTGGCCACAAAGGCGGCACGGTGCAAAAAGGCGGCGGGTGTAAAAACCGTTCTCAGTTTCGGTGCGCGTCGAATGCACCCGGTGTTGGCACCTATGATTGAGCGCAACGCTTACATAGGCGGTTGCGACGGAGTGGCCGTGATTAAAAGCGCCGAGCTGTTGGGAATCCCGCCAGCGGGAACAATCCCCCACGCACTAATTTTGATTCTGGGTGACACAGTGGAGGCAGTAGAAGCCTTCGATCGGGTAATTGATCCTAAAGTGGCCCGTGTGGCGCTTATCGACACCTTTACAGATGAAAAATTTGAGTCCGTCCGCGTGGCTGAGGCAATGAAAGGAAAACTATTTGGCATCCGCCTGGACACGCCTGGTTCGCGACGGGGGGATTTCCTGAGTATTTTAAAGGAAGTCCGCTGGGAATTGGATCTGCGCGGATTTAAGGATGTGAGGATTTTTGTGTCCGGCGGCATTGACGAGACAAAGATTCCGCAACTCAACGATGTTGTGGACGCCTACGGAATCGGGACATCCATCAGCAGTGCCCCAGTGCTGGATTTTGCCATGGACATTGTGGAAATTGAGGGGCAGCCGATTGCGAAGCGGGGAAAACCTTCCGGTCGGAAAGAGGTGTACCGGTGTCCAAACTGCGGCGCTTCGGTGATTGTTCCGTTTGGTCAAAAGCCTGAACCCGCATGCGATTGTGGTGTACCGTACACGCCGCTGCTGAAGTCCATTTTGGATCATAAAAAACTGCTGATCGATTTACCCGACCACAAAGACATCCGTTCTTATGTGTTGGAACAATTGGGTTACGTGGAATTGTAGGAGTTCTAAATGGGGAAGGCGTATTGAATGCACTTGGGAGATTTGTCAAAAATAAATGGCTAAAAAACCGTTGGGGCAATTGTGTTCACGACCGCAATGCTGATGGGGATTACAAAGTTTTCACTCATACAGCCATTCACAGAATTTGTACTTGCAAAAGCAGTTTTTTTCGGAAAAAAAATCTATCCATATTTTGAATTCTCTGAATCATTTACCCTGACCGACTGAAAGCAGAAAACACGAATGGCTCGGAGGGTTTTGGTCCGATTAATTCGGATAATTTTAGTCCGCATCCCAAAGAAGCAATGATTCGGGCAGGTGATTAAATTGATGAACGCCAAAAGTATTCCTCGCTACCAATTTTTTGAACACACTGGCGATGTGGGAATGGAGATTTTTGCTCCTTCGCTGAGTGACTTGTTTGAATGGGCTGCCCGCGGCATGGTGGCCATCCTGACGGAGCCTGCTGCTATTCGGCCGGAGGCGAAGCGGGAATTTTCTCTTCGGGCGGATCGTTTGGACGAATTGCTCATCCGATGGCTCAATCGCCTGAATTTCGAGTTTGAGACGGAAAGTTGGCTGTTCACTGAGTTTCGGGTGCGGGTAAATGAGAATTTTTCTCTGCACGCTGCTGCTAGCGGGGAACTTTTCGACCCCAGGCGACATGAAATTCTACGGGAAATCAAAGCGGCAACCTACCACAAGCTAACCGTGGAAAAGCGTGGCGACCTCTGGTACGCGCGGGTGATTTTCGATCTTTAGATTCGGCCACAAGAAAAAAGGTACGAAGCAGATTTTTGACCATCTATCCTTGTGAAGGTTTTCAAACCCGCGAAAGGTTAATCAATTGTTTTTTAGTTGTCTTTTTGTATCTTCGCGGCAGATACATCGGCGCAAAGAAGGAGGAGGGCAATGGAATTCAAAAAAATTCGTCACGATGTCTGGGAAATTCCCCGCGAGGGCGCAATGCGGGTTCCCGGACGGATTTACGCCACTGAGAAAATGCTGCGGGAGATTCAATCGGATGAAAGTCCGAAACAGGTCATGAATGTAGCGCAGTTACCGGGAATTGTGAAATACTCACTGGCCATGCCCGATATTCATTGGGGATACGGGTTTCCAATCGGTGGTGTGGCCGCTTTTGACGTAAAGGATGGCATCATTTCACCCGGCGGTGTGGGCTACGATATCAATTGCGGGGTGCGGTTACTGCGGTCGAATTTGAGTGAGGAGGACGTACGACTCAAAATCAAGGAATTGGTGGCGGCTATTTTTACCAAAGTGCCCTCCGGTGTAGGATCCAAAGGACCACTTAAACTCAGTGACTCAGATGAGCGAGATGTTTTGCGAAAGGGTGCGCGCTGGGCAGTGGAGAAGGGCTTTGGCCTGGAGGAAGACCTGGAATTCATTGAAGAGCACGGACAGATGGCGCATGCCGAACCGTCGGTTGTGAGTCAGCAAGCCTACACACGCGGACGGGCTCAATTGGGAACCATCGGTTCCGGTAACCATTTTGTGGAGATTGATGTCATTGATGAGATTTACGACGAAGTCGGCGCCCGGGCGTTTGGTTTACACGAGAGACAAATCGTCGTCATCGTTCACACCGGTTCGCGAGGATTTGGCTACCAGGTGTGTGACGATTTTATTCGAAAAATGCTTCGGGCATCAGAAAAATATGGCATCGATTTACCGGACAAACAGTTGTCCTGCGCGCCGTTTCAATCCCCGGAAGGTCAGGAATATTTTGGCGCAATGAATGCCGCCATTAATTATGCTTTTGCCAACCGGCAGGTTATTTCACAGTGGATTCGCGAGGCTTTCGAAATGGGACTGAAGCTTTCGCCTCGCGATATCGGGCTGCAAACCGTGTACGAAGTGGCGCACAATATTGCCAAGCTGGAAACTCACCTGGTTGACGGGAAGGAGCGAGAGCTGGTGGTTCACCGGAAAGGGGCAACACGCGCCTTTGGGCCGGGGCACCCCGCTGTTCCGGAGGCATATCGGCAGGTGGGGCAGCCGGTTCTCATTCCGGGTGATATGGGCAGATATTCCTTTGTCCTTGTCGGAACCAATCAGGCGATGGAAGAGACCTTTGGTTCTTCTTGCCACGGTGCCGGCCGCCGGATGAGCCGGCATCAGGCAAAGAAAATGGCCAGGGGAAGAGCCATTCATCGGGAACTGGAGGATCGCGGCATCTACTCAATGGCAGCCAGTCGGGCAACCATGGTGGAAGAAATTCCCGAGGCCTACAAGGATGTTGCTGATGTAGTGGAGGCCGTGGAGGGAGCCGGAGTTGCCCGAAAAGTGGCCAAACTTCGCCCCATTGGTGTGGTCAAAGGTTGATCTGCTTTGTTACGATTGGGCTGCCTGAGTGATTCAGACAAGCAGAAACCGACAAAGAAGTCTTGCGATTTTGGACAAATGACCGCCCACGAACTTCCCTGAATTTGCAGGGCGTTTAATGAATGATATTACTGTCCCATGATTCCTGTTTCCAGGCATTGCGAAAAAGTGCAGATGGGAGCAGCCGCAAGATTTTTCTTGACATCTTTAGAAAAAATTGTTACAATTGAATGAAACGGTGCATCTCGCATGAAACCCAGTAAGGAGGGGAAAAATGGCAAATGGAGTGAACAAAGTAATCTTAATCGGAAATCTTGGAAAAGATCCGGAATTGCGGTATACTCCCAGTGGAGTTGCCGTGGCAAATTTTAGTATTGCTACCAATGAGCGCTGGAAAGACAAGGATGGAAATTATCAGGATCGCACGGAGTGGCATCGGATCGTTGCCTGGCGTAAATTGGCAGAAACAGTTGGCGAATACCTGAAAAAAGGGAGTCAGGTGTACATTGAGGGTCGGCTTCAGACCAGAACCTGGGAAGATCAGAATGGGAACAAACGAAGCACAACCGAAATTGTGGCTGATTCTTTGCAAATGTTAGGCAGACGTGAAGGGGTTTCTTCCCCGGATGTTGCGGAACCGCCAACCATATCGCCAGATGATGAGATGGCTGCAAACGATGATTTACCGTTTTAAGCAGAATGTGATCGCCTGTCGAGAAAAAATCCGAGGTTTGTCAAGCCCCGGATTTTTTTTGATCAAAAAAGAAAGAGGCTTAAATGACACGGGAAAAGTTAATTCAGGAAGCAGTGAACGCACAAAAAAAAGCCATTGCTCCCTACTCGCACTTCAATGTTGGTGCAGCTCTTTTAACCAAATCCGGCAAAGTTTACAAAGGCATTAATATTGAGTCAAGTTCTTACAGCCTAACCATTTGCGCGGAACGCGTGGCGCTTTTTAAAGCGCTTTCCGAGGGGGAAAGGGATTTTGATTCCATTGCGATTGTTGCGGATGCCGATGAATTATGCCCGCCTTGCGGGGCATGCCGCCAGGTTCTATGGGATTTTGCCCCGGATCTGAAAGTTATTCTGGCAAACGCAAAAGGGGATATGAAAGAATACAAGCTGCGGGAATTGTTTCCGGCCGCATTTGACCAAAATTTCTTAAAATGATGACCCATCAGAGGAGATTGTGAAAAAACGTATCCTAATTGGAATTGCCGGAGGTACGGGTTCCGGCAAAACGCTGGTTGCCAAAAATTTGTTTCGCGATTTGGGCTCTGATCGCGTGGTTATTTTGCAGCAGGATGCCTACTATAAAAACCTGTCTCACCTTCCATTTGAAGAACGGGCAAAGCAGAATTTCGACCATCCGGATGCGATTGACTCCGAGTTGTTGCTTCGACACATCAAAGATCTACTGGCCGGAAGAACCATTCAACAACCCATTTACGATTTTACGGTTCACCTGAGAAAAAACGAAACTCGTGAAATTGGCGAACATGATATTATCATTTTGGAGGGCATTCTCATCCTTTATAATCCGGAACTTCGGAATTTAATGGACATTAAAGTGTACGTGGACACGGATGCCGATATTCGCTTCATACGACGCCTCATGCGGGACACGAAAGAGCGCGGGCGTAGCATGGATTCGGTGGTTCGGCAATACAAAGAAAGTGTTCGTCCCATGCACCTGCAATTTGTAGAGCCTACAAAACGTTACGCCGATATTATTATTCCTGAAGGGGGGATGAATTTTGTGGCTATTGATATTTTGCGGGCAAAAATCGCCGCACTTTTAAATGAATGAAATAAAGCTTAGCAGAACTTCCCGAAACGGCCGGGGTTTTCGGAAAGTTTGAGGTTTTGGCAATCATGGTTCAGTCTGTTTTAATCCGGGGGGCACGGGTACATAATCTTAAAAATATTACGTTGAGTCTTCCTCGGAACGCATTCATTGTGATAACGGGCGTATCCGGGTCCGGCAAATCCAGCCTTGCATTCGACACGCTTTATGCCGAAGGGCAGCGCCGCTACGTGGAATCTCTTTCCGCGTATGCCCGCCAATTTCTGGAGCGAATGGACAAACCCGATGTGGATGAAATCAGGGGAATCTCGCCGGCAATTGCCGTTGAACAAAAAAACACGGTGCGAACCTCGCGATCCACCGTGGGAACAGTGACCGAAATCTACGATTACCTTCGTTTGCTGTTTGCCCGTGTCGGGAAAACCATTTGTCCCTCCTGTCAGATTGAAGTTAAGCCCTACACACGCCAGGATATTTTTGAGTTTTTAACCGCCCGCCATCTTGGGAAAACCGCTTTTGTTGGATTTAGGTTTTTGCCCCCCAACGACATGTCAGTTTTGGCCTACCGGAATTGGCTCATTCAAAATGGCTTTCACAGGATTCTAATTGATGGAAAACCGCTTCGTCTGTCGGACGTGAAAGATTTTCCACCCGATGGTTCGCATGGGGATGTTTTGGTAGATCGGTTGCCGATTCAGACAACTGTGGAATCGCGCTGGATGGAATCCTTGGAATTGGCTCTGGAATTTGGAAATCGTGCGATCAGCATTTGGGTAGAAGGCGGCACGGCTTACCAGTTTACCGAGGAGCGAAAATGTCCTCGCTGCGGGCGTGTATTTCCCGAACCCCAGCCGCGGCTTTTCTCGTTCAACAATCCTTTTGGGGCGTGTCCCACCTGCCACGGTTTCGGAGACGTAGTCGGGATCGATCCGGATCGCGTCGTTCCCAATCCGAGAAAAACGATTCGCCAGGGCGCTATTGAGCCCTGGAACACGAAATCCAAAGCGTACATGCTGGCGTGGCTGGAAGAGGTTGGACCGAAATTTGGAATTCCCTTAGATATTCCGTTTGAAGAGCTGACGTCCGAGCAACGGGAGATTGTTTTCAATGGCAAGGGTGCTTTCCCGGGAATCCGCGGTTTTTTTAAGGAATTGGAAAGCAAAAAATACAAGATTGGCGTTCGGGTATTCCTGAGTCGATATCGAGGCTACACCCGATGTCCCGATTGCGGTGGCAGTGGGCTTCGTGCGGAAGCACTCGCCGTTTTTGTGGCAGGAAAACGGATCAATGAAATTGCCGAAATGACCATTCAGGAGGCCCTTCATTTTTTTAGGGACGTAAAACTTTCCGAACAAGATGCAGCGGTTGCCGGACAGATCAAAAAGGAAATTCTGAATCGGCTGAACTATTTGGCAGAGGTTGGCCTGGAGTACCTGACACTTAATCGCCGTTCCTTTACACTTTCCGGCGGCGAAATGGAACGCATTCATCTGGCCACGGCTCTTGGATCAAAGCTTTCCGGCAGCCTCTACATCCTGGATGAACCCACGGTGGGGCTTCATCCGCGCGATACCAGGCGATTGATTTCGGTTCTAAAAGAAATTCGCAATCTTGGGAATACGGTGGTAGTCGTAGAACATGACCCGGAAGTGATGCGCGAAGCCGATTTTATTGTGGATCTCGGTCCGGGTGCAGGAGAGAACGGCGGGGAAATCGTTTACGCAGGAAAACTTTCCGGGCTTTTGCATCACCCCAACTCCCTGACAGGTCGGTATCTGAATAGAACGTTGGGAATCCCTGTGCCTGAAAATCGCCGGAAAGGTTCGGGTGAATTCCTGGTGGTAAACAAGGCGCGCGAGCACAATCTCAAATCAATTGATGTCCGATTTCCGCTGGGATTGTTCTGCGTTGTAACAGGGGTATCTGGTTCGGGGAAAAGTACTCTCGTGCACGATGTTCTCTTTGCAGGACTGCGGAAATTGCGCGGCTCGTGGAGCGGACGTGTGGGTGCACACGAATCTATTGAGGGATGGAAAAAATTGGATGGCGAAATTTTGGTGGACCAGTCGCCAATTGGCCGAACGCCGCGTTCCAATCCTGCCACCTATTTGAAAGCATTCGACTGGATTCGACAGATTTTTGCCGAAACGCGGCTCAGCAAAATCCGCGGCTACAAACCGGGTCGATTTTCTTTTAATGTGAAAGGCGGACGTTGTGATGTGTGTGAGGGCGCCGGGGTTATCAAGGTGGACATGCAATTCCTTTCAGATGTTTACCTCACCTGTGAAGCCTGCGGAGGGAAACGCTACAAGCGGGAAATTCTGGAGGTTACCTTCCAGGGGAAAACCATTGCGGAAGTGCTGGAAATGACGGTGGAGGAAGCACTGGTGTTTTTTGAAGCATATCCCAGAGTCACGCGTCCGCTTCAGTTACTGGCAGATGTGGGATTGGGGTACCTCAAGCTGGGGCAGCCGGCCACAACGCTTTCAGGCGGTGAAGCCCAGCGCATCAAATTAGCCGCACATCTTTCAATGAAAGCGAACAAGCACATCCTCTATATTTTTGATGAGCCCACTACCGGTTTGCATCCGGCAGACATTTCCAAATTGCTAGAAAGTCTTAACCGCCTCATCGAAGCCGGAAATTCTGTGCTGGTGATTGAACACAATCTGGACGTCATTAAATCGGCGGATTATGTCATTGATCTTGGCCCGGAAGGCGGAAAAGCCGGTGGCGAAATTGTGGCAGAAGGGACCCCTGAAGAAATTGCCGCAAACCGGCATTCTCACACAGGACGTTTTCTAAAAAGCTATTTGGCTTCCTCCAAAATTATTCACAAAATCCGCGCGTAGAAAATCCCCAAAAAAGTCTTGACAAATCTGGTTTTGTATCATATATATTAAAGATCAAAATTTGTCCTTTTAGCGGACGATGTTTTTGATGGTCGATCGAAAACAAATCTGCGAACAGCGGTGATATAAAGAAGTTCAAAAAAGTGTCGACATAGAGAAATGACGGAGTATCGGGCGCCTGGCTATGAATGGCACAAATGCTGCGTTTTATGAAATGTGTCGTTCTCAGAGTGACCCGAAAGAAATTTGAAATGATTGGTAGCAAATTCTCAATTTAGAACTGAAACAGAATGAGGTGATAGTTATGAAGAAAGAGCAGCTTGAAAGATTTCGAGAACTTTTATTGAAGCGCCAACGTGAATTGCTAAGTGACGCCGGTGCAAGCTCGGAAGACATAGACGAATTGCAGAGCTCCCCCGCTGCTGACTGGGTTGATCGGGCGTTGGCTGACAAAGCTGTTTCTTCACTGATTGCTCGGGAAAGTGGTCTGGCAAAGGAGTTAGATGATATTAAGGATGCCCTGATTAAGATCGAAAAGGGCACGTACGGTATTTGCGAACAATGTGGAAAAGAAATTAATCCGGAACGGCTGGAGGCAATTCCAACTGCCCGCCT